>ENA-OPCN01000586-OPCN01000586.1-human-gut-metagenome-genome-assembly--contig:-NODE-586-length-31706-cov-6.856971_pt1 | contig 31706 bp, 25 predicted proteins | sample MGYA00241567_ERZ501485 | MGnify/ENA primary metagenome ERZ501485 (study PRJEB25962, sample SAMEA2042579) | human gut metagenome | biome: human gut; feature: human-associated habitat; material: faeces...
GCCATGGCCGGGAACCATTGCAATCACTACTCTTTTGGAGTTTTGCTCATGGCTGGATTGTAGATATAAATGGAGGGTATCACAAAGCTGTTATAGATGAAAATATCAAAGGCACAGATACAGTTTTTGACTTTAAGGATATAGAGCAATCTATGAGTGGAAAGTTTGAAATCAATCCTCAAAATGCAACGCAGCTTCTTTGTGATGGGACGGTTTATCAAGTAACTTCTGATACTGTATCAAATAATGAATTGGGAAGTCACATTGGTATTCTTGCGGAGAATGTCATATTTAATGCAGAAACAAAAATTCCTTTGTCAAAGGAGGAACTAAGAAAAATTGACTGGTATGGGGAAAACGCCGGACAACATCGGGAACAATGGATTTACAAAGATATTTATGAAATTCATGGTACAGAAAAGACCGAAGCCGTTGCAGTACAGATAAATGACCGCTACTATATTGCAAAGCGTCAATGACCGATTTTCGTTTTTCTGCCTTTATGGGTTATGATATACTAAAAAAGCTAGGAGGCGATACTATGGCAACAATCCTTAACCTCGACAATGTGGTATAATGGGGCGGGAGGTGATTTTTTGACCCACTTACTTGTAGTTGACGATGAAGTTTCTATCTTGGAATTGATTAAGAACAGTTTGGGGAAAGATGGATATTTGATAACAGTCTGTCAAAATGCGGATGATGTAGACATCAAAAAGCTGCATTTCTATGACCTCATTCTTTTGGATGTGATGATGCCTGGCACAGACGGGTTTGAGTTTTGCAAACAGATCAGGAATATGGTAGACTGCCCGATTCTCTTTCTGACCGCAAAGACATTAGAGGAAGATATATTGTTTGGATTGGGCATCGGTGCGGATGATTATATTACGAAACCTTTTCGTATTCAGGAGCTTCGCGCCCGTGTTGCGGCACATTTACGCAGAGAAAAAAGGGAGCATCACAGCACACTTTCATTTGAGCCTGATATAAGATTTGACCTTTCCGCAAAGGTACTGTATGTTTCAGAACAGCCGGTTCCCCTTACCAAAAGCGAGTATTCAATCTGTGAATACCTTGCGAAAAACCGGGGACAGGTTTTTACAAAAGAACAAATCTATGAAGCCGTTTTCGGGTTTGATGGAATAGGCGATAACTCTACGATCTCAACGCATATAAAAAATATTCGTGCGAAATTGGAGCATTTCAAAATAAGTCCGATCAGCACCGTATGGGGGATAGGATATAAATGGGAGTGAAAAAGAAACCTACATTGAAAATATTGTTTCGCCAGTTTGCTATCTCCCTCATTGTCATGCTGGTAGCGGCAATTATTGTCCCTTCTGGTTTGGAGGGACTTGCTGTAAATGCTGGATTAGCTACAAGAGCAAATCTAAGTGAATTGCAGGTAAAAGAGATCATTCCAACGCTGACGATTGCCCCGGATATTACAAAGGTTGTGATTCCACAGGGATGCGGCTACTTAATTCTGGACAAGAACTTTAATGAGCTTTACAGCAATATGGACGATGATGAAAAAGAAATTGCCCTGCTGTACGCAAAGGGAGAATATATTGAATATGCTACGGGGAGGCAGTTTGCACTTGTTGTCCGGGAAAACGAATTTTGCGTTTTAAGGTATTATATTGGTTCTCAATTTACAGTGTCATGGCTACCGGAATATTTTCCATCTCCTGACACGCTTGCGTTTATCCTGATGGCTGTAAATTCGCTGCTGGTCATTATCATACTGACCGCCAGATTTGCTAAGAACCTGCGTACACAACTGACCCCGCTTTTTGAAGCAACTGCGGAGGTTTCAAAGCAAAACCTTGATTTTGAAGTAGGACACGCCAAAATCAAAGAGTTTGAAGATGTCCTTGCATCTTTTTCAGATATGAAAGATAATCTGAAAATTTCGTTAGAACGGCAATGGAAAACCGAACAGACACAGAAAGAGCAAATCGCCGCGCTTGCCCATGATTTGAAAACGCCTCTGACGGTTATTCAAGGAAATGCTGATTTACTCACAGAAACAAATCTTGATGATGAGCAACGATTATACGCTGGTTACGTCGTGGAAAGCTCCGGCCAGATGCAGTCATATATTCAAACCCTGATTGATATATCACGGGCGGCGGTTGGTTATCAGCTCCATATTGAAAGTATAGACTTGCCAGCGTTCATGCAGCACTTGTTCGGTTATATGGAATCACTATGCCGGACAAAAGAAATCCGGCTGCAAATGAATACTGTTTCACTCCCTCAAATGCTGAAATTTGATAGGGTGCTGATAGAACGTGCTATTATGAATGTTATCAGTAATGGGCTGGACTACTCCCCGCAAGGCGGAACGCTTTATGTGGATGTTCAGAGTAACAACGGTTTCGTGGAAATTTCAGTCACAGACGAGGGAACGGGGTTTTCTAAAGAGGCATTATGCCACGCACAGGAACGGTTCTATATGGGCAATCAAAGCCGCAATTCAAAGTTACACTTTGGTATGGGTCTATATATTACAAATTCGATTATGGAACAACATAATGGTCAGCTTATTTTAGAAAATTCAAAAGAAACCGGCGGCGCAAAGGTTACTATGAAACTTCCTTGCTGATTTTCCGATAGTGTAATGGACGTCTTTTATGTCCGTCCATTTTTCAAATCTTTATGGAATCTTCAAAAATTCCTCTTATCATGTATCTAAAGAAAAAACATCTGCCCAGCGGCAGAAAAGAAAAAAACCGCTGCTGGGCAGACCCATTTTCACGCTTAATTTATATTCACTGGTGGCGGTTTTGAGAAATCAAGGCCGCTGCTTTCTTTCTGTCATTCCCAGCAGTTAAAGGCATGGCGGCCCACGGGAGGACGCCGCCATGCTGTTTTACTATCATTATATGCTGGTCGATGTAGTTCTTGTAATATGCCGCCGTGGATGCGCGGACGGATGGCCTTGCGTAGTTCTCGTACCAGAGCTGCGCCCACTCGCCAACCGTGTAATCCCGGCGCTTCGTCACATCGATCTTTTCGAGTTCCTCCATTGCTTTCCGGAGTTTCTCCTTGCACTCGCGCTGCGTTTTGGCGAGGACGTTCTTCGCGATTGGCTTCCCCGTCTCCGGATCGATACCTGCCGTGTAGCGTCCTTCCCAGCGTCCATCTTTCCGCTTGCGGATATTTCCTTCTCCATTTGCCCGTTTTTTTGCCATGTGCATTCCCCCTTTCTTTTGCTGAATCAACAACTACCACGCGGGAAGCAGAATAGCTACCTCCCGCGTGGAGAGTTATCAGAAAGTTATCATTTGTGTTCTCTTTGTCTATGGCGGCACAGATTTTGAATCGCCTTACCAGCTCATCGACATGGTGCTGCTCGTCTGCTCGTGATCGTCCGCCTTGTGTCCGGCAGCCATGCGCATCCGACGCAGCTTGGCAAGGCGTTTGCGGTCGATCTGGACGCCGCTGTTTTGCGGCGCGGGCGCACTGCCTTGAAAGATTTTCCCCATGTGATAGAGCAGCCGCGTTGCCGAGAGCAGAATGTTCGGCGGCTCCTGCCGCTCGATGCAATCCATGAAAAATCCTGCATAGTCGTGCCCCTGCGCCTGCGCTTTTTGAAACCAGTCGTAGGCAGCGTCTTTGTCCTGCGGCGCGCCATCGCCGCTGAGACAGAGTTTTCCCAGCATGTACTGCGCGTAGGGATTGCCCTGCTCGGCAGCCATGCGCACATACTCCGCCGCGCATTCCGGATTTTTCGGTGTGTTCTTTCCGCTGAGATATTCCTTGCCAAGCTGATAAGCGGCGTAGTCGTTTCCACTCTCCGCTGCCCGTTCCAGCCAGTAGAATCCCTGTGTAGGATTTTGTATTTCCGGATCATCCGAGAGGAGCAGCTTGCCCAGTGCATACTGTGCCGCCGCATGATTCTGCTGCGCTGCCAGTTCCAGATAGTGCCGCGCTTTTTCCGTGTCCGGAATCAGCAGCCCGCCATCGCGATAGAGGATTCCGGTCAGGTATTGCGCGTATCGATCTCCGCCATCTGCCAGCATTTCCAACTGCTTTGCGGCTTCATCGCGATCCTCCAACGGCAGGGTCTCGTCCGTCGCCATTGCGTACCACGCATTTGCTGGGTACGGAACATTGCAGGTGGCATTCTGCTCCGCATCCTGCTCTGCGCCTGCGTCCTCGAATGTGATCTCGTTTTGCTGCACCTGTTCTGCCACCTGAAGGACCGCGTTTCGATCTGCCGGAATTCCTTCTGCTGTGAGGTGGATTAAACTGTATCGGTCGGTTCTTCCTACAAGTACTGAAACAGAGCTATTCGAAACAAACAAAAACCAGTTCTTTCTTCGCCTTATATGGCAAAGAGAGAACCGGCTTTTTTCGTTGATGCTGGGATCAATAGTGCAGATCATTCAGATACAACTTTATCTTGCATCTTTCGCATACACAGGTCGTTGTATTTATTGTTTAACGTTATTGCTTCTTCTTTTGAGATGACACCGTTTTTTACAAGAGTTTCGGTCATAAACGGCAACTTGAAGGCGAGCGTATTGAGGTCTTCCGCTTCAATCATTTTTAGTGCCATTCTATCAAGCAGCTCCAATGCTTTTATTTTTCCATATTCATAATTGCATTTTAAAATCATTAACAGTTTTTCTGCGCCTTGCCTATCTAATATCCCTGACGAGCCATCCATAAGGTACTTCATATACTTCTTGTCTTCATCGTCAAAAATCATCTCCGCTGGTATGCTTTCTTCAGCCTCTGAACGTATCTCGTTCATCATAAATGATATCTCAATTTCATTGGCGCCGCTATACTTTTCATACGGTGCAATTTTATCAAACATTTTGATTATCTCTACAGCTGTATCTGTATATCCTTTCATATCCATTGCCATCTTTGTCGTACACTTCCGCAGCCTTTTGTACAGGCCATAAATGGCATCGTATTCCTTTGCACTCAGATTCTTTTTAGCATCCGACATATTCACAATAAAGCACGTTATTTGCGAAAGGGACAATTTGCCCACACCGCCATGTTTTATTTGTTGGAGATCATTCATTGCTTTTAAATCAGAAAACAGGCCCATTTGCGGATTCCTTCTTTCCAAATGTATCTGTTTTGTAGACAGATTAAAAGTATTTTACCATTAAATGATTGAAAAAACAAGTAAATACTTTATCGTAAAAGTAACACGTGCTGCTTACACTCCGGTGTGATCCAGAGCGCGAATTTTGCTTTTACCCCGTATTTTTCGTTGGAACCCCGCCGTTTTCCTTGAAACGGCGGGCTTTTTTTGTACTGCAACGCCTTGGAGCTGATTTTCGCTGCTTTTGGAACGTCCTCACAAATCCCCGAAACTGCCCGCACCGCGGGCAGATGTGACCGCCGCGGGGCGCGCACGACCCCGCGGCTTTATCCTGCTTTCTCGCCGCGGCGTCCAAAATCCCTCGATTTTGACCATTTTCAGCGTTTTCCCGCATTTTCCGCAAGCGGCTTTTCCCACTGCCGTTCTTGCCAATACGAGCATTTTTCGCCAAAGCTCCCGCACGGCGGCGCAACGTCCGGTTTTCAGGCTTTTGGTGGGCACGCGCCCGGCTGTGCCCGGAAAATCGGACACAGCCGCGACACGCGGCTCACGCGGGCGGACAGGCGTTTTTCTGCTGCGCCTGTTGGAACGCTTCCAACCGCTTTCGGATGCGTTCCTGCTCGCATTCCGCGTCCAGCTTTGCAAGCTTTTGCTCGTAAAACTGCTGGATGGAGAACTGAATGGGCAGGAGCGTGTACAGAAGGCTCCCATTTTGCTTTCGGCCGTCCTGCGTGATGATCGTCGTGCGCTCCGTTTGAATGAGCCCGCGCTCGACCAGTTCGGTCACATATTTGCGTACCGTGTTCGGGCTCATATTGACGGCTTTACCAATCGTTTTGTAGCTTGCATGGCACTGATATGTCGTCCGATCCTCAATGTACATCAGATAGCTGTAGACCGCCAACGCGCCTGATGAGAGACCGAGGGCGAAAACTTCATTCGGCAGCGGAAAGTAGTTTTTGATTGGATCGCGCGAGGTATAGTATTTATTCTTCATGTGCGCCTCCTGTCTGCCGCTCCACCCAGAGGCGGAATTGCTCCTTCGGCACGACCAGTCGGCTGCCGATCCGCAGCGCCGGGAAACCGTCCTCATGCAGAAGCTCGTAGGCGCTCGACGGCGATACGCCCAGCGTGCGGGAGACAAGCTGCGCGTTGAGAAACAGCGGCAGCTCGTCAAAATTTTTGATGATTGATGTGTTCAAAGTCTTTTTACCTCCATCTGATTTTAGAAATTTCAGAGAAAAAACTTGCGTTTCGGAGGTCCCTCTGTTAGACTGAACACAGTTGCAGTCCGTGTTTTCCGAAACGCGGCGCGCCGTCCGACTGTTGCAGCAGCCGGACGGCTTTTTTCTTTTCCTGTTACCATCCTCCATACCCGTTCCTGTCCTGCGGCCTTTTGTTGACGCACACGGCGTTGGCTTCGCCTCGGTACGCTGGCTGCTTTTGCAGCGTCGCGGCACACTTCTCCGGCGAGTATCGTCTTTGGAGATGGGTGTGAAATTTTCAAGGTACAGGGCAACTTTTTGTTGACAAGCTGTCTATGTGATGCTAGACTATGATAAAATAATTTAGACAGCTTCCTAGTTTTAGGGTAACATAGAGCTATATATTTGTCAAGACTATTGCATTTATAATTTAAAATTAGTCCATATTTGAGGTGACTATCATGTGGTATGCGAAGATGTATTTCTCCGGTGAGAGGGAGTTTTTTGAAAACGATGCGTTTGGAATGCAGGGCCTGCCGTCCAAGCAGTTAGAACTTCCGTTTTTGGAAAGTCTGCTGACGTTTCTGGAATTGGATGAAAAAGAAATCACGCCGATGCTGGAACGCATCAGCGTGAATTGGGAACACTTCGTCGAAAGCAGTGACCTCGGAGCGCATACAGCCGCGATGGTGGAGTTGGGTATGCTGGCTGAGAAGCACATTTATCTTCGCCTTTTATATACGCGCAGCTTCGGCTGTTTTTCCGTAAATGGCTACGATCAAGCGGAAATTCAGGCGATTGCTTTGGACTTAAAGGAGTTTGTAACGCAGTTTTCAGAGACAAGGAAGCAGGTTGAGAAGTTTTTGGAATGTGTGCTGGACGTGGATTCCGCCGGGCGTGAACCGCAGAAACAGGCGGCGAAAAACTATCATCACGACCAGCCGAGAGATCCGGAGCTGTTCCGATTTGAGCCAATCCCACTGAGTTTCGAGCCGGTCGAGACGGGACGATGCGCGCCTGTTTTGTACTCGTCCGCCGTGCGGGACATGATCGACTATTCGCTGCGAAGCTGCGTTGAGCGCGGCGTGACCGTGCGCCGCTGCAAGAACTGCGGCCGCTGGTTCCCGCAGACCGGGCGCGTGAGCGCGGAGTACTGCGAGCGTCCCGTGAAGTACGGCGAGCAGCGCTGCCGCGAGATCGGCGCGTTCCAGCAGTGGCTTCGCGACTCAAAAATATAAAACTACGCGGCCGGCGAATGTGCCGACCGCGTATTCTTTGTCTATAGCGGAGCAAAATTCAGTCCTTTTACGCAGGCGTTTTCAGCAGGTCGGAAAGCTTTTGCAAACGGAAATCCGCAAGCAAGGAATTTGCCGCGGGACCGATGCCCGCAGCGTAGAAACCGCCGGCCTTTGCCGCCTGTATGCCAGCTTCGGCATCCTCCACGACGAGCGCATCCTCCGGCTTTACGCCAAGGAGCTTTGCCGCCAAAAGGAAGACCTCAGGATCCGGCTTGGAGTGGGTGATCTGTGTTCCGTCGGCAACGGCATCGAAAAAGCCGCCAAGCCCAATGCGCTCCAGAATCAGCGGTGCGTTCTTGCTGGACGATCCCACGGCCAGTTTATGACCATCCGCACGCAGCTTCAGCAGTGTACTGCGCACATCTTCGTCCAGATCGGCCGGTGTCATAGTTTGCAGATAGCCGCGATAAATTGCATTCTTCTCCTCGGCAAACGACTTCTTTTGCTCCGCAGTGAAAGCGTCTTTCTTCTCACCCAAGACAATGTCAAGGCTCTCCATACGGCTGACACCGCGCAGCCGGTCATTGACAGACGCATCAAACGGAAGATCAAGTTTCTTTACCAGCGCAGCCCACGCCGCAAAATGGAATTTGTCGGTATGGCAAAGCACACCATCCAAATCAAAAATATATGCAGTAAATCTTCTCATAATTTTAGCAAATGCTGGAGCTGAATCAGCTCCGGCACGTCCTTTCAGAATTGTTTTTCATATCCGCTTCGGATAAAAACCGGGATCTTTCCGTCGCAGTCCGTACAAATCATCTGCTTGCCTTGGTACGGTTTTCGATCAAAGAATCCAATCCATTCACCATCTGGCAAGTAGACTTGTCTGGTGTTTGCGTTTTCTTCCAGAAGCGGCGCAACAAGCAGTGCATCGCCAAGCATATACTCGTCCTCGCAGGCAAGTGCAGCTTCATCTTCGGGCCAGAGGAAGGACAGCGGCCGCATCATCGGCATATTGCCAGCCACACACGCCTGCGCAGTCTCCCAAAGATACGGGCGCAGCCGCTCACGCAGCTTGTGCCAGAAGCGCATCTCATCGACAAATTCAGGCGCATTGTAGGCAGCAGCCAGATTCCACGGGCTGCGTTCGTTGTTGCCCTCGCCGCCCGGCATCAGCTCCTTGAACTGCCCGCCGTCCGGCTCGGAATGCCATTGCATGATTGGGCAGAAGCAGGCCATCTGTGTTGCGCGGCGGTAGAGGTCCAGCGTCGGAAGCGGGCCTGCAAACCCGGCAATATCAAAGCCCCAGAACAGAATACCGGATGCCGCGGCTGATAGTCCGGCGTGAAGCTGGCTTCGCAGTTCTGCGTTCTGTGATTGCTGATCGCCGCCCCAGTGCATCGGGACAGTGTGCTGCCCGGAAAATCCAGCTCTGCTGAACAAAACCCGCTGCGAACCGATAAAATCGCGGTATGCGCAGGTATAGTCCCGTGCGTAGCGATTCTTTCCGGATTTCCCGTCGCTGCCATCCATAAAGCGCACGTCCGGGCGATAGATGAACTCGCCGCCATCGGTTTTGAAGCCGTCTACGCCCATGTCGAGAAGATATTGACGTTTGGCGAACCACGTCTGAACGGTTTCCGGGTTTGTATAATCCGGGATCATGGAACCGGAAAACCAATGTCCGTCGGGGATGGTATAGGGTGTTCCGTCTGCGAGATGGACACACAAGCCGCGCCGCACAGCATCCTCGCGGTCAAGCGTGTTCTGTACGTTCAGAATCTCGTTGGCCCCCTGCTTTTTGTAGACAGGAATCTGCCAGAGGACAAGATGCAGCCCGGCCTTGTGCAGTGCATCCACCATGTCCTTGGGGTCTGGCCATGGGGAACCCGAAAAATCGAAATCGTCATATTGGAGCGCAGCTCCGTCCGGTTTCGGTTGGTATTTCGCCTCGTTCCAGATATAAAACGTCGCTTCGTCGCTCCATGCCTCCAGCACCAGAATGCTTGCCGGAAAATCATGCTTTTTCAGGTTCTCGATCTGCTGCTCCGCGTCTTTTTGGCAATTCCAGCGATTTGCCGAAACCCACACGCCGAACGCCCATTCAGGCGGCAGAACAGCCTTTCCGAACAGCTCCATATATGCGCTGACGATTTGCGCCGGTTCGCCGGAAAAGGTCACGACGGAGGCGGATTCCGGTAAATCGATCGTCACAGAGTTCTCGTCAAAATGGAACGTTGTAGTTTCACAGGTATCAACATACAGACCGAATCCGCTGTCTGTCCAGAAGAACGGGGTCGGGCAATATGTTTTTTCACCTTGGAAGCAGAACTTTTCTTCCACCTGATTGACAACGACACATCCTTTTTGATTCAGCGCGTCATATTTCTCGCCCATTCCGTATGCGCCTCGATAGGACAGGCTTACCGTCAGGACTGCGCCGTGACGCACAAGCTGCGCATCGGTGCGTGGGCAGGATATATATGCCTTGAATGCAGAACTTTCAAATCTTTGCATGGTTTACCCCTTGATACCACCGGCCATCATGCCGTTCTGGAAATACTTCTGCGCGAAGCAGTAAATGAGAATAATCGGGATCATGGAAATCAGGCTGCCCGCCATCAGGACGTTATACTCCGTTGCGAACTGGCCGTTCAGCGTCGAAAGGGCAATCGGAAGCGTCATTTTCGTCTTGTCTGTCAGCATAAGCAGCGGCCAGAGATAATCATTCCAAGACTCCATGAATGTTGTGATCGACAGAGTTGCAAGTGTCGGCGCACAGAGCGGCAGTGCAACCTTGAAGTAAACTGTAAAGGTTGAAGCGCCGTCGATGCTGGCTGCATCCAGATAGTCGTTCGGAATCGTCCGCATTTGCTGAACGAGCAGGAACACGGCAAACGGACGGAAAATAGACGGCAGAATGACGCTGGCATAGCTGTTGATCAATGACATCTTATTCATGACGACAAACAGCGGAATGATTGTGACCTGCGTTGGGATCATCATTGTTGCCAGAAACACCTTGAGCAGCAGATCAGCCTTTGGAAACTTGAGCTTTGCAAAAGCAAAAGCCGCCATAGACGCCGAGATTAATGTAATGAACGTGTAGGTCACGGAGATAAATAAGCTGTTCCCGATGGTGCTGAAGAACGGAAACTTTGAAAACACCTTCACATAGGAAGCAATCGTCGGTTCTTTTGGGATCCATTCGATTGGAATGCTCATAAGCGCGCCGCGCGCCTTGAGCGATGTGCTGACCATCCAGAGGAATGGAATGATCGCCAGAATTGCAATCAGAATGCCGACAACGTAATAGGCTACTGTGCCGATTCTTTTTTTATGCGTCATAATTCACCCACCGTTTCTGTCCGCGCATCTGAATTGCTGTGCAAACCATGATAATCAGGAACAAAATCCAAGAGAACGCTGAAGCGTAACCCATCTTGAAATAGCGGAAGCCGTACTTATAAATACGTTCTACCATAACCTGAGTTGCCCCGTTCGGGCCGCCGTCCGTCATAATCATGATCTGCGGGAAAAGCTGGAACGAGTTAATCAGGCTGACGATCAGAACGTAGAAAATCGCCGGTGTGAGAAGCGGCAGCGTGATTTTCCAGAAGCGCGTCCAAGCGCCCGCGCCGTCAATTTCTGCGGCTTCATAATAGGTTCGGTTGATGCCAACCATACCGGACAGAAGAATCAGGCCAAAGAAGCCCATGTCTTTCCATACGGACACCAACACGATTGCGGGCATCGCCCATTTTTCGTCCAGCAGCCAGCCGGGGCCCTCAATCCCAAAGAAAGCAAGGATGTTGTTCATAGCACCGTACTGCGGGGCCAGAATGCTTTTCCAAATCAACGATGCCGCGACCCAAGAGGTCAGGACCGGAATATAGTACAGCACACGGAACACACCGACGCTGCGCCGCTGCTGCGACAGAAGCGATGCAACAGCCAGTGATACGGCCATCATAAGCGGCAGATACAAAACGATATAGGTCAGCGTGTTTTTTAAGACTTTCCAAAATTCCTGACTTGTCAGAATCGCCTTGTAATTATCAAGGCCGATAAAATGCTCCTGCATGAAACCATCCGCAAACAGTCGGTCAAGACCATTCCAGTCTGTCAGGCTGATGAAGATAGAAACGACCATCGGTGCCAGATAAAAGATTGCCAGACCGATGAGACTGGGAAGCAAAAACGGCGACGCTCGCAGCAGACCCTCTCCACCCGGCTTTTTCAGCCGAGGCCCAGTTTTACTTGTTTTCATCTGTCTGCCTCCTTTATCTTTGGCAAAGCCGCACAATTGCGTCTGCGGCCTTCAGCGGATCTTTTGTCCCAATCCTTCGGTTTGAAACATTTGAAATACATCCAGTATTCCTGCATATTTCAAATCTCGGCTTGGAACAAAATCTTCCGCCGAATGCACTTGTCGAATTGTACGGCTTTGCCCTAAAAAGGCGGGCGCCCGCCAAGAAAGTTGTTAGCCAAGGGTGATCTGTGCTTCGCAGTCAGCCTGCGCCGCGTTCAGAGCATCGGTGACAGTCATGGTGCCGTCAGCCGCTGCGGAGAGGTACTGACCGATAATGTCGCTCATGAGGGCGTAGTCCTCAATGACAGGCGGCATGACCAGATAATCAAGGCTCTCGAAAACAGCCTTGCGGTTGTCAGGAGGCGTGATCTCCAGATAGCTGGACAGAGCGTTCAGATCCTTGAGTGCAGGCAGATCCCAGCCAGCCGCGAGACGAATATCAGCGGATTCGGTGCTGGAGGTCAGCCATGCCAGCCACTCGGCAACTTCTTCCGGGTGCTCGGTTTCGGGGTTCATAACAACGCAGTTGGAGAAGAAGTGGGTAGCTTTCTGCGTGCTGCCCGGCTCAACAGCGATGTCCCATGCGAAATCGCAGTTTTCCGTAAAGGTCTGGAATGCCCAGATGCCGGTGGGGATCATGCCGAGACGACCGCTCATGAACATATCCCAGTCGCCCATGCCGCCCTGCTGGACGGAGTTCGGCTGCACGTTGCTGACCAGAACGCGGTCAACAAGCGTCTGTGCTGCTTTGATGTTTTCTTCGGAGTTGATCGTGAACTGCGTCTTATCCTCGTTCAGCAGGCTGCCGCCGTACTGTGCAACGACCTTGAAGAACTCGTTGTAGGTGATCGGCTGCCAGATACCGAAAATATCGTCGCCCAGTGCGCGGATCTTTTCAGCAGCATTCTGAACATCATCCTGCGTCCAATCATCCGTCGGATATGTAACGCCAGCCTGATCGAACAGATCCTTGTTGTAAATCAGGACAACATTGGAGAAGCTCTCAGGCAGGCCGTACTGCTTGCCATTCACATTGAATGCGCCGAGGGCGGTTTCATTCAGACCGGAAAGGTCCTGACCAGTGATCTCTGCAAGCAGGCCTTTGTTTGCATAGGCTGCGAAGTTCTCGATGTTCAGCTCGTAGCAGTCAGGAGCAGTGCCGCCAGCAACACGGGTCTGCATCTGCGTGAAATAATCATCGTAGCCGATTGTTTCAACTTCGATCTTGATGTTCTCATGGGTGGCTTCAAAGGCTTCGACCATTTTCTGAAGCGTTTCCTCATTGCCGCCAGACGAATTGAAGTTGCAATAGGTGATCGTCACGGGCTCTGCCGGGGTTTGGGCTGCGGGTTCATCCGTCTTTGCCGGTTCCTCAGTCTGCTGAGTATCGGCGGGGGTGGTCTGTTCGCTGTCGTTCGATTTTGTGTCAGTGGCTGCGGGTGCGCAAGCTGCAAACACCATCAGCATGGCAAGAACCAGTGCAATCAGCGAAAAAATCCGGGTCTTTTTCATTGTTGTTCCTCCTGTAATGTTGATTTTTTCGCCCTTCTCGCTTAGAATATAGAGTACGGGAAGGACTTTCGCAGAGTTTCTTTCCTGCGGTCTGTATCGTCTCGTCAAAGTAGATGCAGGCCGCTTTTTTACGCCTTGCGGCGTGAAAGACAATTAAATAGTGCGGACGGACTCGCGCTCCACAAGCTGGAGCGGCAAAATTTCCTCCTGTTTTGTCAGCGCTGGATCTTCAATGTGCTTGAGCAGCAGCTCAACGGCTTTTTGACCTTTCAGCGAAATCTGCTGGCGGACAGTCGTAAGTCCCGGCGTCAGATATTGTGAAACTTCCAGATCATCAAAGCCAATCACGGAGTAGTCCTCCGGCACGCGCAGCCCCTCCTCATAAAGCCCACGGATGGCACCGATTGCCAGAATATCAGCCGCGCAGACGATTGCCGTCGTTGGGAGCTTTTTGGAAACGAGTTCTTTTGCAAGGGAGATACCGTTGCGGTAATCGATTTGACCTTCAAAAATGTTTTGTTCCTGATACGGAACGCCATATTCCTCTAATGCCTGCTGGAATCCGAGCAGGCGTTTTTTCATAACGCCGTTTTCCTTGATCTGGCCGCAGAAGAACGCAATTTCCCGATGCCCGCGTGACAGGACGTATTTTGCGGCAAGATAGCTGCCGTAAGCATCATCGATTCGGATGGAGTGATAATAGTGGTCGCCGCAGTAGCTGTCGATCAGGACAATCGGAATCTGCGTTTTTTTCATCTGCTGGTAAAACTCGTCCGGATACATACCGATTACAATGATTCCATCCAGATTGCGCTTCTTGGCCAGCGTCAGATAGCTTTCATTTGCATCCGTTGCAGAAATCAGAATATGATAGCCGCTCAGACGCGCGTAATATTCAATGCTGCCGAGGATCTCACTGTAAAAACTGTTCTGGAACATCAGACGCTCACCGGGCTCCGTCTGCGGAACAACGACGCCAATGAGCTTGGAATCTCGCATCGTCAGGCCGCGTGCATTCAGATCAGGTACATAATCCAGTTTTTTGATTGCCTCCATGACGCGGGCTTTTGTTTCTTCAGAGATCGAGCGTTTCCCATTCAAGATATACGATACTGTAGCCGATGAAACACCAGCCTCCTGTGCTACATCCTTGAGCGTCGCGCGTGCCATATCTTCACCTCAGTTCAGTTAACCGCTTAAATCATTTTTCTATTCAAACTATAGCGAATCTTGTCACGTCTGTCAATACCATTTTTGATTTTCTCTAAATTCTCCTTGACAAGACCATGAATTTTGTTATATTTAACAGGAAGGCATATTTAAGCGATTAACCAATTTTGAACTGAGGGATGCGTATGGAACGTTATTTACCAACCGGAAATGAAATGATTTCTCTGCCAAAGCTGAATGAGCAGACTGCGGCAATCGAGGATTTGACTTTTCTCTCCATGCAGCAGCGCGGCATGATCGAGCTCTGTGGAACGGAAAATGTGCCGCTGATGCAGCCGTTTATCCAGATCGATCAGGAAGAACTGGCGCTTACAGGTCTGCAATGGTCGCGGGAACACTTCTGGATTCCGTCCGGCCATAAGGAAACCGAACAGGCCACGGTCAAATTCACCGTATTGACGCCGGTTGGAGAGCGCGGGTTTGCGATGCGCTTGTCTGTCACAGCGCGAACAGATTGCCGCTTAAAACTTGGTGCGCGCGGTCTATGGAGTAAAAGTGTTCATTGCGTCAACGAGGATAAAGAACTGACCGGTCAGGCGTACATTTATGAGAGCGCGTGGAACAGCAGCTTTATCATGGATTACCGCGTCGGTTTCCCGGCATTTGCGCTTGCGCCTATGTCGGACCATGCAGGCAAAAGTGAATGGGCGCAGACGGAGGACGGCATTTCCTATCAGATTTCCTGTGCGCTTGACGCCAAAGCCGGGCAGGAAGAAGCGTTTACGATTTTCTGGGGTCTTGGCTTTGAAGAAGTCGCCGCTGCGACCAGCGCGAAGGAGCAGCTTCGCCGCGGCTGGAATTGGCTGTATCGGAAAACAGCAGACTGGCTGGACAAGCGCACCATGCAGCTCCCGACGCCAGAACTGACGGAGGTATACAACGTCAACCAGTTCTTCTGCCTGTTTTATGCGACCGGTCGGACATTCGATACCGAGGAACTGATCTGCGCGACAAGCCGATCCACACGCTACTATGTCAGCGCCGCTTATTGGGACAGGGATTCGCTCCTGTGGGCGTTCCCAACGATCCTGCGTGCGGACGCTGCGCTTGCAAAAGAAGTGCTGACCTATGTTTTCACCCGCCAACGGCAAAACATCGGCGTACATTCCCGGTTTATCGACGGGACCATGCTGGAACCAGGGTTCGAGCTGGATGAGCTGGTCGCGCCGGTTCTGGCGCTCCAAGCGTACCTTTCCGAAACGCACGATGAAGCATTTTTGCAGGAACGCTTTGTACAGGATGGTCTTTCGCTGATTTTGGCGCGCCTACGGGAAGCGCGTCACCCGGATACTGCGCTTTATGAAACGTTCCTGCAGCCAACGGATGATGAGATCGTGCATCCGTACCTGACGTATGACAATGTGCTTGTCTGGCGTGCGTTGCAGCTGCTGGCAGACTGGCGGCCGGCACAACGCGGATCGCTGCTTGCGGAAGCAGACGCTGTGCGCGCGGCGATTTTCACGCATTGCGTCAAAAAGGATGCAGACGGACAGCCGTATTTTGCATGGTCGGTCGATCTGGCTGGGCATCACGATGTCTATGACGAGCCGCCCGGAAGTTTGCAGCTCTTACCGTATTACGGCTTCTGTGAAAGAACGGATGTGATCTGGCAGAACACAGTCCGTATGATCCGCTCGGCAGATTATAAATTCAGCTTTGCCGGAAAGCCCATTGCAGAGATCGGCTGCCCGCACGCGCCCTGGCCTTGGGTATTGAGCTTGTGCAACAGCCTTCTTTGTGGTCATGCGGAGCAGGCGCTGCGCGAACTGACAATCATGCCGATGGATAATGGAATCGCTTGTGAGAGCGTTGATGCAGATACCGGCGAGTGTACGACAGGCAGCGCATTTGCCACCTGTGCAGGCTTCCTGTGTCATGCGCTGCTGACGGCTTGTAAGGAGGGGTCATCATGCGGAACGATTTGAAGCTGCTGCCATGGGAGATTTGCTCTGAGGCAGATGGCTGGAATGACGAGTTTTTAGAGAGCGTCTTTTTTCTTGGAAATGGGCGTATGGGCGTTCGAGGGTATTTGCCCTTTGAACCGGATTCCCGTCCGACACAACAGGGCTTATTTCTTGCGGGAATTTTCGGAGAAATCAAGGATGGAATCACCGATTTTGTGAATCTTCCGTCCCCCGTCTGCGAAACGCTGCTTTTGAATGGCGCGACCGCTGTGCTTGCTTCCCCAATCCATCGGACGCTTGATTTGAAATCAGCCAGCTTCTATGCAGATTTTACACTGGCAGCCGGAGATACGCGCGCGGACGTGCGATACACACGCTTTTTCCCGAAAGAACTGCCTGCGCTTTTGATGCAGCGGTTTGAAATTCATGTTCAAAGTGATGTGGAGCTTGAACTGCGCAGCGGCATCAATCTTTCAAGCTGCAACAGCCCGATCCCGGATGACCAAGTAAAGGAAAATACGGAGCTGGTGCAGCTCGCCCCACTGCAATTTGTGACGGACAATGGCAGCCTGTTCTCCTGCACGTTTGAAACTATCGGAACAGGCTTACGCATTGAGCAGGAAGTCCAATTCCATGCACCGGAATTTACGCAGGGAATCGTGCAGAACAGCGGTGCAGAAGTCACCTGTCCGCTGACCGCTCATGCAGCTGCCGGACAGACGTTGGTAGTCGAAAAACTGGTCTGCATCCGTACAAGCCGTGATGCGGATGAGCGCATTGCGGCTGCTCCGGGTGATTGGAGTTTCCACGCGCTTTGTGGCGCGCATACTGTCGCGTGGTCGCATACATGGCAGAATTGCGGCAGAACGCTTCCCGATGAAGAACTGCAAACCGGTCTGCGCTATTCGATGTTTCAGCTTATGGCAAGCTGCGCCGCACATGATCCGACCGTTTCCATCGGCGCAAGAGGTTTGACCCATGCACGGTATAAGGGCTGTTACTTCTGGGATACAGACCTGTTTATGCTCCCGTTCTTCCTGAAGAATGATAAAACAGCCGCAAAAAATCTGTGCCTGTATCGCGCAAATGCGTTGGACGCGGCCAGAGATCATGCAAAAAAGATGAACGCTGCCGGAGCGCGGTATCCTTGGATGGCGGCGCTCGATGGCAGCGAACAGTGCGAAACATGGGACATTGGGTGCAGCGAGGTTCATATCACGGCGGACGTAGCCTATGCTTTGGGCGAATACTGCCGTGAAACCGGGGATGTAGAATTTTATCTGCATAAGGCCGCACCCGTATTCATTGAAACCGCCCGCTTCTGGGCCAGCCGATACACATGGAACCGTGCGCACACACAGGCGGATCTGATGTTCTGCAAGGGACCTGATGAATACTGCGGTATCACGCGCAACAACCTTTTCACAAACGTCATGGTGCAGCATAATCTGGAGCTTGCCATAGATGCGGCGAAGGCGCTTCAAGGCAAGTCCGCGTATCAGAATCTCGGCATGTCGGAAGAAGAAACTGCATCGTGGCAGGCGCTTCATGATGCAATTCCTTGGCCGCACGACCCAGACAGCGGGCATCTTGCGCAGGACGAGACGTTCCATCTGCTTGAACCGGTGGATATTGCAACACTAAAGCCAGATCTTGGCGCAAGCTATCATCATGTTTGCTTCGACCGCTTACAGCGATATAAAGTTGTGAAGCAGGCCGACGTGCTGCTTCTCATGACACGCCTGCCAGAGCTTTTCACAAAGGAAGAAAAAATGCAGGCATGGAATGATTTTGAACCGCTCTGTCTGCACGACTCTACGCTGAGTTTTGCCAGTCATGCACTCTTTGCGCTGCAAAACGGGCTGCGCGAAAAAGGAATCGAGTATCTGCGCAAGGCGCTGCTGCTCGATCTGCGCGACCTGATGCACAACACCGGCAAAGAGGGATTGCATCTGGCCGGTATGGGCGAGAGCTGGCAGGCAGCATGTCTCTTGTGATTTCTTCCTGTTCTTTGTTTACAGCGGCGCAGAATCTGCGCCGCTGTAATATATTCAGAACAGGCCTTCTTTTTTCAGCGCCAACTACATAAGCACGCATAGAAAACGTCTTTAGAAGCGTTCAACCTTAATTCGTCGCAAAAAGTGTGACTATCAGTCTAAATTTCGTTGTATTTTTTGTGGTTCTATGCTATACTATCCTTGAATTATAAGGATGGAGGTGCATATATGTACCGAATTGCAATAGAAAAGCTATTAAAATGGAAGCAAAGCAAACGCCGGAAACCTTTGATTATTGAAGGCGCTCGGCAGGTCGGTAAGACTTGGCTGATGAAGGAGTTTGGCAGACAGGCGTATGCAGATACCGTATATATCAATTTTGACTCCAATTCCAGAATGGCCGAGCTGTTTGCTTCTGATCTGGATACGGATCGTTTAATTATGGGCTTGGAGCTGTATGTAGGCCATAAAATTGACCCCAACAATTCTCTGTTGGTTTTTGATGAAGTGCAGGAAGTTCCACGAGCCTTGGCATCTCTCAAATATTTCTATGAAAATGCGCCGCAGTATCACATTGTATGCGCCGGTTCTTTGCTCGGTATTGCGTTGCATCAAGGCACGTCCTTCCCCGTTGGTAAGGTGGATTTCTTAAAGCTGTATCCCCTTTCTTTCAAAGAGTTTCTGATGGCAACCGGCAAAGAGCAATTTGCCGCACTTCTGGATAGCCAAGACTTCCAAATGATCACGAGTTTCAAGCAAACATATATTGATGCTTTGAAGCACTATTATTTTGTCGGCGGAATGCCTGAAGCCGTACAAAGCTTTGCCGAAAACAAAGACTTTAATGAAGTTCGTGATATTCAGAAGCGGATCCTTGCAGCCTATGAACAGGATTTCTCCAAACACGCTCCCAATGAGATCGTTCCAAGACTGCGTATGTTATGGAATAGTGTTCCTTCTCAGTTGGCGAAAGAAAACAAAAAATTCATATACGGTCTCGTGCGTGAAGGCGCGCGCGCAAAAGACTACGAAACCGCCCTTCTATGGCTCAGTGACTGTGGCCTTGTTCATAAGGTAAGCCGTGTCAATACAGTGGGCATCCCCCTGCGGGCTTATGAGGATTTGAAAGCATTTAAGCTATTTGTGGTGGACGTCGGGCTTCTGGGCTGCATGGCTGGACTTCGCCAGCGTACTCTACTTGACGGCAATGACCTTTTTGTTGAGTTTAAAGGCGCTCTTACCGAGCAGTATGTTTGTCAGCAGCTAAAAACGATCGAAGATTTGGATATATATTACTACACCAATGACAGAGGCTCCTGCGAGATCGACTTTGTCGTTGATACAGGCAAGCGAATTGTGCCTGTTGAAGTAAAGGCAGAAGTAAACCTCCGAGCAAAAAGCCTGAAAACATATCAGGAAAAATTTTCACCTGAAGTTTCTGTCCGCACCTCTATGGCAGACTACAAAAAAGAAGAACGGCTTGTGAATCTGCCGCTTTATGCGATAGATCAGATAATAAAACTCTAAATTCATGCGAGTATAACAAATATGTATCTTCGCCTAGCAGTCCCATTCGCTTATTCTGTAGGTGGAAGCATCACATCGTAGTCCGTCAACGCCTCTTTCCGAACGTCTTCTTCGTCCTGAAAAACGCCCATTCCGACGAGCTGCCGCATGAGGGCGTGTATTGCTTCTGTGCGAATCACCCGTTTCTTCTCTGCATAGTAGAATTTCGGGATTTCAAAATAGCTCCGGATTCCGTTCAAAGAACGGGGTGGAATTCTTTCCGTATATGTCCGTGACAAAGGCATTGATTGAAATGATGGAGGAGATGCCCTTTGAGGACATCAAGGTCAAAGAGCTGTGCGACCGGGCGATGATCCGGAAGTCTACCTTTTATAAGTATTTCGCCGATAAATACGAGCTGCTGGCATTCATTGCAAAAGAGGCCATCAATGACTACAACGAACGCATCCGGCGGGACAGCCCTACGGATGACCCGGTGGCTTTCTACAATAAGATGCTGGATTATGTATTTGAATTTGCAAAAGCGAACCAGAAGCTGATCCGCTCCGCGATTCGGTCGGACAGCCTTGTACTGCTGCTCAACATCATGTCCCAGCAGGTGATGCCGGACATCTGCCAGAAGCTCAAGCAGGTTCAGGCCCGCGGCCACCGTATGCCAGCTTCCCCGGAGGTCATGGCGACATTCTTTGCGGGCGGTATTTCCGAAAGTCTGCGCAGCTGGTTCACAAGCGGCAAAAAGTGCTCCGCAGGAGGACATCAAAAAACAGCTCATCGACATCATGCGAACTGTGCATCAGGTGGAAAACATACGGGAACAAAAAGAATGATACAGAACCTATCAGGGCTGACACGAAATTCGAACAGCATACAGTATGAGCGCTCCCCCGCAGCTTCGGCTGCGGGGGTTTTATCTCCTCACCAAAAGCTCACCCCCCGAAAAAATCAGCGCGTATTTTGTCAATTTTTGTAGACAAACCGGTGGCGCTATACTATAATAGTCAGGCTTGATATCCGGTTGACTTTCGCCTCTGGGGGGTACGCTGATGAATGCGAGGGCTTGGAGCTGGAGGATGCTGACGCTTTTGCCTCTGGTTCTTTTTTTGCTGCTGATTTTATGGATTTTTGTGTTCCCGGCGAAGCGCGCCGCTGCCTCCGCAACGGATGCGGAGGTCGCATCCGGCGTGCAATGGCTTCAGGAGCAGGAGGCACACAGCCCCGACGACGTGGAAGCGGAGCTCAAGGCCATCCGTCAGGCGGAGCTGGATGCGATGCGGGACGAATGGCGCGCAAAGCTCTACAGCGGAGAAATTTCCGTCTGGTCGCTGTTTGAGGATTACGCCATGCTCGGCGACTCCAGAACGTCAGGCTTCACCTATTATGGCTATCTGGCCCCTGAGCGCGTGTTCGCCGACTCCGGCGCGACCATCAAAAAGGTCATTGACCACCTGAAGGAGCTTGTCGCGCTGAATCCGTCGATCATTTTCCTGACCTATGGCATCAATGACGTCGGCATCGGGTACTGGCCAACGCCAGAGGATTATGTAAACGAAATCAACAACACACTTGCCCTGCTCAAGGAGCACCTTCCGAACGCCACGGTCTATGTCTGCTCCATCATCCCCGCCCTTGAACCCGCGTTCAAGCGCGGCCCCGCATGGCGGGAGATCCCGGACTACAACGACGCCGTGCGCGCCTTTTGCGAGGAAAATGGCACGCCGTACGTGGACATTACGCAGCTCTGCGAAGAACACACGGATCTTTATCAGGACGACGGCGTGCACCTGCTGGGCGGCTTTTACCCGCTTTGGGGTACCGAACTGATTGCTGAGGTATATGATTATGTCTTTGCCCTTGAATCAAACGAATCCGCAGCTGAATGACCTGCTCCTGCGCGGCGGAAGCAGCCTTTCGCCGGAGCTGAAGGAGCAGGCGATTGACGATATTCTGGCCGAATTCGGCTCTGCACCCACAAAAAAAGCGGCCAAGCAGGCCGTTCCGGCGCAGAAGCAGTCCGCTTCCCCTGCCCCATCCGCCCCGCTTGTGATCGATGGGGTCGACTTTTCAGAGTTTTTGGACAACGCTCCGGCCAGCCGCAAAACCGCCGCTGCCCCCATTCCCGACCCGCAGCCCATCCGCGAGCCGGTGAAAACGCCGGAAGCCAACAAACCCCCCGCGCCGGAAAAGTCCGCTGTCACAGAAGACGTGCCTGCTCCGGACACTGCTGCTGCGCAGCCTGCGGCCCGCCGCGTGGGAATCGTGAGCATCCTCCTGCGCATTTTCGCCTTTGCCGCCGCTCTGGTGACCGCGGGCTTTCTCTACACGCAGACGATGCAGAACCGGCAGAGCAGCGCGTCCTTTGACGCTGTCAGCAGTGCCGTTCTGCAATCGATCGATCTGACGGATATGCAGGAGGCGGACGCGCAGATGGTGCGGCGGCTCTATGGCTTTGCACCGTCTGAAATGGACGGCTGCCTGCTCTATTATCCGGCCACAAATATGGGGGCACGGGAGCTGCTGCTCGTCAAGCTCTCCAATCTCTCGCAGCAGACGTCCGTTTCTGACGCCATTCAGGCCCGCAGGCAGACGCAGATGAAGAGCTTCGAGGGCTATGGCGTTGAACAGTATGATCTGCTCTCCAACTCCGTTGTGGAGATACAGGGCAATTATATCCTGTTCGTTGTGCATGAGAACGCAGCCGCTGCCGCGCAGGCGTTTCTGAAAGCGCTTTAAGGAGGAACCGTCGTGAATCTGAGCACGCTCTTTTTTGTCTTCGCGTTTCTCCCGGTCAGCCTGATCCTGTACCTGGTCTGCCCACGTGTCTGCAAGAACGCACTTCTTGTTCTGATCAGCTTCGTTTTTTATGCATGGGGTTCTCCGGTCTATCTGCTGCTTCTGCTGCTGGTAACGGTTTTCAACTATTGCGTCGGCCTGGACATCGGCAATTGCGCAGAATTGGGGCAGCGCGGCACAAAATTCCTTCTTGTGATCGGCGTGCTGTTCAATCTGCTGCTTCTCGGCTTTTACAAATACGCCGCATTTGCCATCGAAACGCTCAACGCCATTTTGCCGTTCACGCTGAACGCGCCGTCTGCGGCGCTTCCGCTCGGCATTTCCTTCTTCACCTTCCAGAACCTGTCGTATCTTTCGGACGTTTACCACCGTCGCGCGCCCGCGCAGAAAAATCCGCTGGATTTCTGCCTTTATGTCAGCTTTTTCCCGAAAATGATCTCCGGCCCGATCGTCGAGTACGCACAGTTCGAGCCGCAGCTGAAATCGCATCCGGTGACGCTGTACAAGGTTTCCGAAGCTGTCCCGATGCTCGTTCTTGGCCTTGCGAAAAAGGTGCTGCTGGCCGATAATCTCGGTGCCGCGTTCCAGAGTATTTCCGCACTCTCATCCGGTTCGCTTTCCGGCGGGGCGGCGTGGCTCGGCGCGATCTGCTATTCGCTTCAGCTCTACTTCGACTTCAGCGGCTATTCCGACATGGCCATCGGCATGGCGAAGCTGTTCGGCTTCGACTTTGACGCCAACTTCGACCATCCCTACCTCTCTGCTTCCCTGACGGAGTTCTGGCGCAGATGGCACATTTCCCTTGGCCGCTGGTTCCGCGACTATGTGTATATCCCGCTTGGCGGCAGCCGTGTAAGCACGCCAAAGTGCATCCGCAACCTGCTGATCGTCTGGATCCTGACCGGCCTGTGGCACGGCGCGTCGTGGACATTCGTGGCATGGGGCCTGTATCACGGGATTTTGCTGCTGCTGGAAAAGTATCCGCTCAAAGGCATCCTTGCAAAGACGCCCTCCCCGATTCGCCATATTCTGACGCTGCTGGCCGTCATCGTCGGCTGGGTGCTGTTCTTCTCTCCTGATTTTTCCTCGGCGATTTTCTATCTTGGGCGGATGTTTGGTGCCGGGAGCCGCGCGTTTTGGGATTCCACCGCAAAATACTATTTTGCAGCAAACTGGAAGCTTCTTGTACTCGGCATTCTTGGCTGCGGCCCATGGATTCGGACGCTTTACCGGCATCTCGTGTTCTCGCGGCGCAGTCCTGGCCTTGTGCTTTCTGCGCTGCTTCTGATCGGCATTTTCCTGCTTTGCATCCCGTATATGACGAACGCCACCTATCAATCCTTCCTCTATGCTCAGTTCTAAGCGAGGTGATCCCATGAATCCGCAAAAAAAGCGCAGGCAGGACTCTGAAAAGCAGCAGCTGATCCTTCAGCGCAACAGCCAGCTGCATGGAGTCCTTCTGGCCGCGCTGCTTGCCGTGGTTCTGCTCGTCTTCGGCCTTGTCAATCTGCTTCACACGAAGCGCGATTTCTCGGAAAATGAGAACCGAAAGCTTCAAGCCTATCCGGCGCTGACGTCGGCTTCAGTTCTGGACGGAAGCTTTATGTCGAAGCTGCAGTCTGCCTTTGCAGATCAGTTCTTTGCGCGCGACCACTGGATTTCCGCCAAGCTGCGGATCGACCAGCTGCTTGGGCAGAAGGAGTCCAACGGCGTTTACCTTTGTCAGGACAATTATCTGATTGAGATCCCGAAGGCCCCCGATCCGGCTGTGCTTGACCGGACGCTGACCGCGATGAAGGAGTTCGCCGCGAAGCACGATGATCTCCGCATGACGGCGATGATCGTCCCAAACGCCTCCCTCGTTATGCGCGATTATCTTCCTGCAAACGCGCCTGCGCACAATCAGCAGGAGGATCTGTTCACCGTCAATCAGGCGCTTTCGCCCTGTATGCAGTATGCAGATGTGACGCTGGCTTTGAAAGCCCACGTCAGGGACGGCGTTTTTTACCGCACTGACCACCATTGGACAAGCCTCGGCGCATACTGCGCCTTTGACGCCTCGGCGGAGCTGCTTGGGATCGAGACGCCGATCACGAACTATCGCGTCCATGTCCTGACCAACTCCTTTGAGGGCACGCTTGCCTCTAAGAGCGGCAAGCACACCGCCGAGGATACGATCACGGCCTATGAGCCGCTCGGCACCGATGTGAGCTACTATGTGCTCTACGACAGCACGCAGGAAAAGGCAGGCTCTGTCTTTGTCGATTCTGCGCTGGATACGAAGGACAAATACACCGTTTTTTTCGGCGGCAACCATCCGCTTGTCACCATCAAAACGACCGCAAATAATGGGAAAATCCTGCTGATTTTCAAGGATTCCTATGCGAACAGCTTCGTACCGTTCCTCATCCCCTACTATCAGCAGATCGTCATGATCGATCCGCGCTATTACTACGACGATGTAGAACAGCTTATGACGCAGCGCGGCGTGACCGATGTTCTTTTCCTCTACAATCTCAGTACCTTCTCCGCCGATACCGCGCTTGCGGATACGCTTGGCGCGGCAAGCTGAAAAGGACGGCTATTGGAATGAAAAGCAGGCATGACCGAAATCATGCCTGCTCCGAGTTCCTTCCTCATGTCTTATCAGAGCTGCAGCGAGTTGAGCACGCTGCAGCTCTGATTTGTATTTGAATTGCCTCCGTATATTATTCGCGCTCCATGGCGCAGAAGCCGCCGCAACCGAGGGTGAGCGTTTCGCCGGTATATTCGGCGATGCCGCCGCCGAGTAGGATCGTGCCGCTGTGCGGAAGCGTCCACGGGCTTTCCGAGCGGTTGCAGCAGACTGCCACGTTTTTGCCCTCGTACTGCCGCAGCAGCATCAGACGTCCGCCGCCCGCTTCCAATACCAGAACCGTGCCGCGCCGCAGGGCGGGCGAAGCTTTTTTGACGCGCGCCAGTGAGCGGTAGAACGAGATTAAATTGCCGTCTTCCATGCCCCACGGATAATACGCGCGGTTGAACGGGTCGCGGTAGCCGGTCATGCCCGCCTCGTCGCCGTAATAAATACACGGCATACCGGGGAGCATAAACTGTAAAAATGCCGCCATTTTGAGACGTTTTTTCCCCTCTGCAAGCTGCTCCGCCGTAAAGTGCCGCCGGGCCAGCTCTGCCCGGTCGCCGTCACGCGGATCGAGAATCGCGTTGATGGCGCGCGGGGTGTCGTGCGTGGACAGAATATTCATCACGGCCTGCAGCACATCGGGCGGGTAATTCTCCGCAATCGTGCGAATAGACGCGCCAAGTCCTGTCCCGTCATCCTCCCCGCGCACATAGCGCAGGATTGCCTTCTGCCACGGGTAGTTCATGACGGAATCGAGCTGCCGGTCGGTAAAATACCGGCGGCGGCAGTCATATGCGATCTTGTTGGACGCATCCTCCCAGACCTCGCCGATCAGAATCGCGTCCGGCTTGACCTGCCGGATACGCTCACGCAGGCGTGCGAGAAACGCGTCCGGCAGCTCGTCGACGACGTCCAGCCGCCAGCCGTCCGCGCCAAGCTTCAGCCAACGGACGACAACACTGTCGTCACTGTCAATGATATAGTCCATATAATCCGGGTTCAGCTTGTCAATGCACGGCAGCGTCGTGATCCCCCACCAGCTGTCGTAGACGTTTGGATACTGCTTGAACCGGAACCAGCCGCGGTACGGCGAGGCCGGGTCATGGATCGCCTGCTGAAAATACGCACTGCGGCTGCCGACATGGCTGAATACGCCGTCGAGAATGATCTTCATGCCCAGCGCGTGCGCCGCGCCGCAGAGCGCGCGGAAATCCGCCTCCGTGCCGAGCATGGGGTCGATGCGCTTGTAATCACAGGTATCGTACCGGTGCGTCGACCATGCATAGAAAATCGGATTGAGATATAAAATCTCCACACCGAGCGCGTGCAGATACGGAAGCTTTTCGCGGATGCCGTTCAGATTTCCGCCGTAAAAGTCGTTGTTGAGCACCTCGCCGTTGGCGTTCGGCAGATAGACCGGCACGTCGTCCTTGTTCTCATGCACCCAATAGGGCGTGATCTTCCCGGTCAGGTCACAAACTCCGGCCTGAAAAAAGCGGTCTGGGAAGATCTGATACATGATTGCGCCCGCGCAGTCGTCCGGGACGGGGAATTTTTCCTCCAGCACGCTGAGCTGCCAGAGGCCGCCGTCTTCCATGTTCGTGTCGCTTTCGCCCTGCTTGAACAGGCGGAACGCGCCATCCTGCGTGGTGATATGGAAGTAGTAGAAATACAGTCCGGCATCGGAAATCGTCAGCTCTCCGCCCCAGGTATCGTAGAGCGTATCGTCTGACTGCTTTGCAAACGGGACACGGCGCAGCTCCGCACCGTTTTCCGCCTGCAAAACGAGGCCGACCGCCGTTGTGCGGCAGGAACACGGGATCATGATGTGCAGCGTGCAGACCTCCTGCCGTTTGAGCGTTCCGAAGGGCGTTTTGAACTGCGAAAGCTTGCTGTCGAATAGAATTCTCATGTGGCGTACCGTCCATTTCATCAGGGAAGGGGCCGACGATGCTTGTCGGCCCCTCCGGAATATTTGCTGTGGTGCTTACAGATCCCAGATTTCCCTGGCGTACTGCTCGACCGAGCGGTCGGAGGAGAAAATGCCGGCTCTTGCGATGTTTGTGAGGGACATCTTTGCAAAGCGGGTGCGGTCCTGATAGACCTCGACCGCGTGCGCCTTGGCAGCCTTGTAGCTTGCAAAGTCCGCGACGGTCATGTAGCTGTCGGCAGCGCCGAAGCGCGGCGTCAGGAGCGAAGCGGCGACATCGTCAAAGCGCTGCCCCAGCACGCCGGAGGTCAGCATTTGCAGAACTCTGTCAAGCTCCGGCGTCAGGAACTGGCGCGGGTCATAGCCGCGCTGCCACAGCGCCTGCACCTCATCGGCCGTCATGCCGAACAGGAACATATTCTCGTCGCCCACGCGCTCACGAATCTCGACGTTTGCGCCGTCGAGCGTGCCGAGCGTGACCGCGCCATTGATCATCAGCTTCATGTTGCTGGTACCGGAGGCCTCCTTACCTGCAACGGAGATCTGCTCGGACAGGTCGGCAGCCGGGATGATGATCTCGGCCAGCGAGACTTTATAGTCTTCAATGAAGACCACCTTGAGCTTGTTCTGCACCTGCGGGTCAGAGTTTACAAGATTGGAAACGGCGACGATGAGCGAAATGATCTGCTTGGCCAGATAATAGCCTGCGGAGGCCTTGGCCGCGAAGATGAATGTCTGCGGATAGACCGGCTTTTCCGGGTGATCCTTGATATCGTTGTAAAGCGTCAGGATATGCAGGACATTCAGCAGCTGCCGCTTGTATTCATGCAGGCGCTTGACCTGCACGTCGAAGATCGAATCCGGGTCGACATTGACACCGTTGTGCTTCGCGATATAAGCGGCAAGGCGTACCTTGTTTTTGCGCTTGATGGCCTGCAGATTTTCCAGAACATCAGGATCGTCACGGTATTGGAGCAGCGCTTCGAGCGCGTTCGCGTCGTTCAGGAAGCCGTCGCCGATGAGCGACTGCAGATAGCCGGTCAGGGCCGGGTTCGACTGGCACAGCCAGCGGCGGTACGCAATGCCGTTTGTGATGTTCAGGAAACGGCTGTGATCGAGATTATAATAATCCCTGAAGATGGTTTTTTCAAGAATATCCGTGTGCAGCTGCGAAACGCCGTTGATCTTATGGCAGCAGGCCAGGCACAGGTTCGCCATGCGGACCTCGCTGTTCGTGACAGCGGCCATATACTCCCACTTGCCGGGATCGTTCGGATAGACGCAGTGCAGCTTTTCCATGAGGCGGCGGTTGATCTCCTGGCAGATGGCGTAAATGCGCGGCAGCTGCTCCCGGAACAGATCGACCGGCCAACGCTCAAGTGCCTCGGCCATGACGGTATGGTTGGTGTAGGAAAGCGTCGCGCAGGTGATCTCCCACGCGCGTTCCCAGCTGTAGTCGTGCTCGTCGACCAGCAGGCGCATCAGCTCTGGCACGCAGAGTGCCGGATGCGTATCGTTGATGTGCACGGCAACCTTGTCAGCCAGGTTATCAAGCGTATGGTAATTTTTCAGATGCTCGTTCAGGATCGACTGCAGTGAGCTGGACACCAGCAGATACTGCTGGCGCAGACGCAGACGCTTGCCGTTGATGTGGTCGTCTGCCGGATAGAGAACCTTCGAAATGGCCTCGGCCATGGTATTCTGCTCGAGCGCGCGGACATAATCGCCGCGCGAGAACGCGTTCATGTCAAAGCTCTGCGGCATACTGGCGCTCCAGAGCGTAAGCTTGTTGACGGCCTTGGAGCCATAGCCGGAAATGTACAAATCGTGCGGGACAGCAATGACGGACTGATAGCCTGTCTGGGCGGTCTTGAACTTGTCGCCGTCCATCCACTCGTGCACCTGTCCGCCGAAGCGAACCTCTACAGCGTCGTCCTTGCGGGTATGCAGCCACACATCGCCCATTTCGAGCCAGTTATCCGGGAATTCCATCTGCCAGCCGTCGACGATCTTCTGGCGGAAGATGCCGAACTCATATCGGATGGAGAAGCCGGTCACGGGATAATTCAGACCGGTCGCTGCGTCCATATAGCACGAGGCCAGACGGCCCAGGCCGCCGTTGCCAAGTCCGGCATCCGGCTCAAGCGCGCAGAGGCTTTCCAGGCTGAAGCCGAGATCATGCAGGATCTCCCCTGCCGGTTCCAGAAGTCCCATGTTGTACAGGTTGTTGCGCAGGCTCGTGCCGACCAGAAATTCCATCGACATATAATAGACCTGCTTGCGCTGCTCTGCACGCGTCTGCTCAACAAACGCACGGCGGTCGTCCTCCAGAAGCTCGCGCACGGCGACGCATACAGCGCGATATACCTGTTTTTCCGTCGCCATTTCGAGCGAGCAGCCGAACAGCCGGTCGCAGCATTCCTGTAAGTGCTGAAGAAGGTTCTCTTTTGTCATGCTTCTATATGTCCTTTTTCTCTAATATCTTTTTCAAGGGCGCTTACTGTCCGCAGACGTTCTGGAACAACGCCATGTATTTCTGCGCCGGAACGTCCCAGCTGGAATCGACCGCCATATCATTTTCGGCGAGGCGCAGCCATTTTTCCGGCTCATTATAGTACAGCGCAAGCGCGCGGTCAATGGCGGCGAGGAAATCGTCTGCATTGTAGCTCTGGAAAGTAAAGCCGCGCCCCGTCTCATCCGCTTCGTTATATGGCCAGACCGTATCCTTGAGTCCGCCTGTTGCGTTGACGACCGGGACGGAGCCCATGCGCATGGCAATGAGCTGCGACAGGCCGCATGGCTCGGATTTCGACGGCATGAGATACAGGTCGGACGCAGCGTAGACAAGGTTCGCAAGCCCGCCGTCAAAGAGCAGATTGACAGAGACTTTATCGCCGAACCGGTCGCGCAGGGTGTTTAAGTACCATTCGTACTTCTCCTCGCCCGTGCCGATGATAACAAGCTGGATGCGGCGCTGGATCAGGCGCTCGGCGATGTAGCACAGCAGATCAATGCCCTTGTGCCCGACGAGACGCGTGACCATGGCCAGAACAGCTACGTCACGGTCCTCCGGCAGGCCGACGCGCTGCTGGAGGGCAAGCTTGTTTGCGATTTTCCCCTCGCGAAGCGTCTTTGCAGTGAAGTTCTGCGCGATGTTCTCAATCTTCGCGGGATCAAAAACCTGCATATCGATGCCGTTGGTGATTCCGGAGAAGTCTGAGCCTCTGCTTTGCAGAACGCCGTCGAGCCCGTGGGAATAGTACGGATAGCGCAGCTCCTGCGCGTATGTCTCGGAAACGGTCGTCACGCGGTCGGCTGTGACGATAGCGGACTTCATGAAGTTCGTGCAGTCGTCAAAGCGAAGGATCTCGTCGCAGCCTGCGCCAAGGCCCAGCACGTCATAGTTGAATTGCAGATTGCACTTGCCCTGATATTCGATATTGTGGATCGTAAACACGCTCTTCGCATCCGGGAAGCAGCCGCGGTATTCCGTTTTCAGCAGCAGCGGGATGAGCGCTGCCTGCCAGTCGTGGCAGCTGACGACGTCCGGCTGAAGCTCCAGATAGTTCATTGCTGCGAGGACGGCCTTGCTGAAATAGGCATAGCGTTCACCGTCGTCGGCAAATCCGTAAACGCCGCCGCGGTTGAAATAGTGCTCGTTGTCGATGAAATAGATCTGGAGCTTCTTGCGGCGGGTCTTGAGGCGGAAAATGCCGACATATTCCCGCCGCCAGGCCAGCGGCACGTCAAACGCGCCTAAAAATTCTGTCTGCCACTTGCCGGAATACTTGATCTGACTGTAATATGGGATAAAGAGGCTGACATAGGTGTTCTTCTGCTGAGAAAGCGCAAGCGGAAGGGCCTGCATCACGTCACCGAGGCCGCCGGTCTTGACGAACGGCGCGGCCTCAGAGGCAACTACTGCGATTTTCATACGGTATCTCCTTTGTCGACCACAAGCGGGTGGTCAATTGAGCCGAGCAGCTTCGTGCCCGGGCGAATGGTGACATTTTTATCAAGGATGCAGTACCGGATCGATGCGCCCGCGCCGATCTTGCTTCCCTGCATGATGATCGAATCGCGAACCTCCGCGCCGTCTTCAATGTCGACCTCACGGAAGATCACGGAGTTTTCCGCCTTGCCGAACAGATGGCAGCCGTCGGCGATCACCTCCACGGTGAACCCGTCCTCCATATAGCCGCTTTCAATCAGACCGGGGAAGCGGTAGGAATTCCTGCGCACCAGCCCGCTCATCCCCGAATAGAAGTGCGTCAGATGCGTGTAGCCGTTCTCGAACGCCTCCAGCGCTGTCTCGTAGACCGCGTCGGAATGGCCGATCGAGGGAAGGATGCCCT
>ENA-OPCN01000589-OPCN01000589.1-human-gut-metagenome-genome-assembly--contig:-NODE-589-length-31591-cov-7.027492_pt1 | contig 31591 bp, 34 predicted proteins | sample MGYA00241567_ERZ501485 | MGnify/ENA primary metagenome ERZ501485 (study PRJEB25962, sample SAMEA2042579) | human gut metagenome | biome: human gut; feature: human-associated habitat; material: faeces...
TAACAATCGGGTATGGTCGTTGAGTTTTCATCGAGAAAAAAGTGGGGAAATGTTGGGCAACTTTGCGGAAAGGTTGGGAAGTGCCTGACAATCAGAAATCTTTTCAGACACAGTCGTCGTTCTACTTGCGCAGAGGCTCAAATGCCGGAGGCGACAATGCCGAGACATTAGAGCGTTCAGACAAATGACCGTTCAAAGGTTCAATCAAATGTTTGTAGGTGTGTACGCACCTTTGTTTGCTTATTTGTTTGAGCAATCAATCAAATATTTGTTTGAATATCCGTTCTAACGCTCGTTTGAACAACCAATCAAACAATCGATCAAATGTTCATTTGACCATACGTTCTAACAATCATTTAAACAAACATTCAAACAAACATTCTAATGCCCCGTCTGTAAAGAAGCCGATTCACGGAAACGGGGTAGCCAGACCCGGACACAGTTATTAAGCCGGGCGAACCAATGCGCAAAGTGCGCACAGTATTCACCCACTAATTCCTCAACTGAAGTATGGACTACATTATGATTGAGCGCACCGTTTATGACGCAATGGCGTCAGCTCTATACGAATGTCGGGAACTGCTGGCTAAATCCGTCAACAAACTTTCCGGCAATATGCGTCAGGAATGGATTGACAACCATTCCGCACAAGCTATTCTATGTCGTTCCCAACGGTCAATGGCGATGTTGCGTACCGAAGGGAAAATCGGATATGCCCTCATCGAAGGAAAGGTGTTCTATCCGGCAAACGAAATAGGGAAACTCCTTACCAATAATTACGACAGACATGATTAATAATGTTCCCTTGCAGACAAAAGATGAACGAAAGGAAATATTCAGAATTATAGGCGAAATCAAGTCAACAGCTGAGGAGCTTGCCGAGCTGTCAAGACCGATGTTCAACGGGTTGAGATTTATATCCGACTCAGAATTATCACGCCGCCTGTCGGTCAGTAAATCCACTCTCGTCAACTACCGGTTGAAAGGACTATTCGGCTTCTACTCTCTCGAAGGCAAAATCCTCTACGCCGAACATGAAATAGAGGCCTATCTCTACCGGAATTATCATCCTCCGTTCAAGTAACAATCCACATCAATCGCTCCGTTTGACTTTTATTGGTCTGTCGGAGCGATTTCTTCATTGGAGGATGAAACTGGTATATCTCATATAAAATGTTGGCCCATGCGCGGTTGGATGAAATATTTTTTGTAATTTTGCATATAGACAACTCATAAATCCGAATGATAGCTAAAGAGGACATATTGGAATTGCTGAGGTCCACCGAATCGTATCGCGTGGAACGCACTATCAGTACAGGCAACATGGATAAGTTCTGTGAGGCCATCTGTGCGTTTGCCAACGATATGCCCGGCTCCCGTAAGAATGGCTATCTGATTATCGGAGCAAAAGATGATGGCAGTATTGCCGGTATGAAAGTTGACGATGCCCTGCTTAAGAAGATTGCAGGCATTCGTTCAGACGGCAATATACTCCCGTTGCCAACCATGTCGGTTGAACGTTTTTCGTTCCCTGAAGGTGATTTGCTGGTTGCTGAGGTCAGACCCTCCGATTTACCTCCGGTTCGCTATCGCGGCAGGGTATTTATCCGTGTCGGACCTCGCAGAGACATTGCTACGGAAACGGAGGAGAGAATCCTCGCAGAACGTCGCTGTTCATTCATGGCAACCTTTGATGCAACTCCATGTCTTAACGCCAAACTGGAAGATCTGGATATTGATTACATCAAGACCAAATATCTCCCGATGGTTTTCGATGAAGAAACACTTGCAACGGACAAACGCGATATTAAAGAGCAACTTGCATCAATACATCTCTACGACCGCGACAACGAATGCCCGACTTACGCGGGCATAATCCTTTTCGGCGTCAATCCCAAATACTTTCTTCTCGGCGATTATGTACAGTTTGTGCGGTTCGCCGGGAAAGACAAAGGAGGCGACATCCTTAATGAACGCCAGTTTGCCGGACCTCTCTATAAGATGTTGCCGACGTTGGAATCATTCGTAAAGGATGCCATTATTACGCAACGTCCTGTTCCAGAATCGTTATTCCGTGAACGCACTGTTTGGAATTATCCGGAGGGCGCTATCCGTGAATTGCTGATGAATGCCTGTATGCACAGGGATTACCAAGCGAATATGCCTATCCGCTTGTATCAGTTTGATGACTACATCGAAGTGATGAATGCCGGTGGACTGTATGGCGAAGCCCGTCCTGAGAATTTCCCGTCGGTCAATGACTATCGCAACCCGCTCGTGGCAGAAGCCATGAGAGTGATGAAATATGTCAACAAGTTCAACCGTGGCGTTACCCGTGTGCAGGAGATGTTGAAAGATAACGGCAATCCACCAGCCGAGTTTGACGTGAATACAATCACGGCATTCTGCGTGAATGTCCATGCTACAAACGAATCCGACTTGTCAAAAGGCACAAGTCAGGGCACAAGTCAGGGCACAAGTCAATCAGATAAAACCATCGAAGAGAAAATCATCGAGTTCTGCAAAGAGCCTCGCTCATTAGCCGAGATAATGCTATATCTTGGATATAAAGACCGCGTAAAGTTTAAGAAAAAATATATTAATCCATTAATGAGCAACACATTGTCTATGACTATTCCGAATAAGCCCAATAGTCGGAATCAAAAATATATTGCAACAATACAAAAAGATTAACTTGATGCCTGGCTTATGGCTTAGGCTTCAAGTCAGGCATCAAGTTAAAAAAGGCCGTCTGATTTAAGAGAACAAACTTTTCGTTCCTTTATCACATCGTCATTCTGAATCTCCCCCGTAAGTAATGAGGATGTATATATGTGACGACTACTTTGAAGTCTTACTTTATCGTTGTTAAAATTTGCATAACAATAGGCGCAACCATGGCAGCAGGTATTATAAGCGCCAATATCAATACTTTCTACGCATCCACATTCTTTCCTTTGGTTCTTATCTTTCCTGACATCCAAATTGTAACCACAAATCTGCGCTATTAATTCTGGATCTATACAATGTCCGTGGTAAATTCCAAAGTCTGATAGATCAATATTTTCTGCACAGGTAACAAGTTCAAGTTCATAATGCTTTGCAATAGGAGCGAATGCTTCTGCGATTCGTAATATTTCATCCTCATTTAGTTCTCTCAAATTAAGGTGTCTTGTATTTGTACTGGTTTTTTTATAAAGATCAACGAAACTTAAGACGCAACGTTGGGTAAAGCCCATCAACCGCTTGGCTAACTCCTCAAAATATTTAATGTGGTATGCCACATCAATCTCATCGGTTATAAGTATTGGGTCGTATCTCCAAATAACCCTATTGTTCCCAATCTTCGATGAAAGTTCTTTGAAGGCAGTAATAATCTCAGCTTTTACAGGGACGTTAGACTCAATCTTTTTATCGTAAGGATTTAGAGTAAATTGAAAATAATAATTGTATTCGTTAAGTTCATCCAACCTTGCTAGCATCGCCTTCGGATTCTTAGTCCAAAACACTATGCAATCAATGACATCTGGAGTTATCTTAACACGGCTTACCTGATGTATATTCATGGGATTACGAACATCGATATAACCCTCTCGCAAACGATTGAAAAACCATTCGCTATAAAAGGCCGGTATGTCTGTGCGTCTAGAAACTGAAAGTATCATTATGAATTTGGTGTTATCGATGAAATATATAAAATACTACGACAAGTAGCGAATGGGTTATACATTCCAATTCTATCTACATCAATAGGAAAGTATAATGAATCATTAAGTTTTCGACCATATGTAGGTTGATATTCATTTGGATACTTGAAGTGGAATCTCCAACAGTTGATATTAAATTTATCGGATGATTCCATCTTTCTTGCTAAACTCTCAATACAACTATATCCTGTGCCAGTGCCATAAAATAATGATATATCATTTATTATCACATACCTAAAAGCACCGTTGTTTATAAGAATAGCTAAACGCTCAATAAACTCGTTGGTCTCTTTGGGTGAATATTTTATAAAGTCCGAAAAGAAATAATTAAGAATCAAGGCATCCCACTGAATCCAAGAATCTTGAACAAAATCAAAAAAGTCTCCCTTAATATATTGAATGTCATGACCATCAGGGGATAACTGGGCTATATTGAACCGATGAATTGTTGCCCAAATATCAGATCTATCAATGCCATAGTATTTAATTTTATGACCTTTAAGAATTTCGATGGCACTATATAATTCCGTGCTAGGTCCACATCCTACAGACAGAATGCTAATAGGGTCATTTTGCAACAATCCAGATCTTATTCCATATATAGCTTTAGCTACTTCAGATGCGAACTGATTTCCATGCTTAAGTAGATAATTATAGGTGATTTTATTACATGAATAATGTTCTGTTATGGTACTCTTCTTATGAATATAATTCAGACAATTATAACAATCGCCGCCACAACCTCTATGGCAACCAGACACCATTTGGCATTGTTTGCAGAAAGGCAATCTTTCGTATTCTGTTTTACAGAAATTTATTAATTCAGAGAAGTGCGACATTTGAGACATTTATTTGTGCATATTACAAATTTACGAAATATTTTCTAATTGTTAGCAATGAGTATAACTTAAATCAGATAAAATATTCTTTTGCACCATTGACATTTGCGTATATCTTATCGGAGAATCCCTCTAACTAGGGTTTAATATAGTCCATGATGTTTTTGGTTGGGAATTGCTTGCAGGCATCTCCCCGACGATTGTAAATCTGTGGATATAAATATTGGTAATATCCAAATACACTGCATGATCAGTGGAAATTCAGTCGAGGCGAAAGATTGAGATTTATATGGATTTCACTTTGTTAAATTGATGAAGAGAATTTTAACGAGTATCGTATTGTAGTTATCTCAGAATAATGTTAACTTTGCATTCAAAAGAGAGAACTTTGAGAATCGGCAAGTGGTATGAGTATAAGAAACGTCTTGTGCAAAATGCCCATTATGCCATAAGATATCAGTGGAGCAAATGATATTATCCACCGCAATAATGAATGTATGTAGTTGATAAACACGCAACTATATAAATGCAGGCAATGCTGGTGGCACCACAAAAGACCGCTAATTCTCAATGAGTTAGCGGTCTTTTATTCATCCATACCCCTCCGGGTCACCACAAAAGTCACCACACCCATACTAACGCGCTGTGATATTGGGCGTTATGCGTGTCGATACTGACACATATCTATTCTTGTGATGACTTAACGCACTGATAATCAGCATACAAATCATATCCATTCAAAATTATTCAGCATCATTCATCCCCACATCTCACCTCTGCGATCCCAAACTTTAACAGACTTTAACTACATCACGACGGTAAAACCTTTAGCTCGACGAGGCTTGACCGAGTCAAATGTGGTGACCTCAGCCAAATTTTCGCCGAGTCACCACACTTAACCGTTAAAATCTCATAATAATTTCGTAACTTTGTGGTCGGGTTGGCGCAATCCAATCCACGACATTTTGAAAATAAGAAGCGTTATGCTCATCTTGTAACTTGAAAACCTGAGAGCCTTTCAAATTTGATGCAAGAGATAGCATAGTGGTTCTCACGCATACGGCGTGGGCTGCTATCGTTATATCTGCATCATAGGCTTTCTCAGGGCCGTCAAGTTAGATTGACATAGATAGTCCGCGCTTTTGCATTTATGAATCCGCCCTGTCGGACTGATGGGCAAAAAGAATGATAACGATGGAAATGAAATTCTGTCAGAGCTGCGGAATGCCGCTCACAAATGAAATCCTCGGCACGAATGCCGATGGCTCTCCAAGCGAAGATTACTGCATCTACTGCTACAAGGACGGCAAGTTCACGCAGGATATGACTATGGAGCAGATGATAGACCACTGCGCCCGATTCACGGATGAAATCAACAAGCAATCAGGACAGAACCTGACTAAAGAACAGGCAAAGGAAATGATGCGCCAGTTCTTTCCTCACCTCAAACGATGGAAACAGTATGGCGACTATAATCTGCTACACAAAGCGGAGGCTCTTCTTGCGGAATGTGCTACTGTAACCATTGCATCTGTCAATAGCGATGGATTTCCGCGCCCTGTACCTATGGCGAAAGGCGAGACACAAGGTTGTGGCATAATATGGATGGCAACGGGGGCTGATTCTGTGAAAGTCGCCGATTTCAAGAGTAATCCCAAAGCCGGGTTATGCTACGATAAAGGCGGTTCAAGTGTCTGTCTGCGTGGTACTGTGGAGATTATTGACGATGACGATATCCGCAGGGAGAAATGGCAGGATTGGTATATAAATCATTTTCCCGGGGGACCTGCGGACCCTAACTATGTGCTGCTACGCTTCGTCGGCACGGAAGCTACTATATGGATTGACCATGCATTCGCCCATATTCAAATATAAATTCTTGCCATGAAGAAGATTGAGGCAAATAAGGAACTCATAGCGGCGTGCGGGCTCTACTGCGGTGCGTGCCGTAAGTATCTATCGGACAAATGCCCCGGTTGTAATGAAAATGAGAAGGCGACTTGGTGCAAGATTAGGTCATGTGTCAATAGCCAAGGTTTCCACTCTTGTGCCGAATGCTCTAAGAATGTAAGCGAGTGCAAGATATATTCCAATTTCATAGGAAAGATATTTGCCTTTCTTTTCAGATCAGACCGTCCGGCTTGCATCCGCTACATCCGCGAGCATGGAGAACAAGCTTTCGCCGAGGAAATGACTAAACGTAAATGTCAGACAATTAAACGGAAATAAAACCATGTTTATCGCAATTTTAACATACAAGAAACCATTGAGTGAGGTTGACTTATTCCTTGCCGCACACCGTGAATATTTCGCTAAGCATTATGCCGCAGGTGACTTCATCGCTTCCGGTCCGCAGACACCTCGCGTTGGCGGCGTGATTATGATTAAGGCAGAAAACCGTACAGCAGTGGACACTATCATTGCAAAAGACCCGTTCAACATCAACGGCATCGCTGACTATAAGATTGTGGAGTTTACTCCAACAATGTTCTGCGATGATGCTCTCAAAAATATCTTCTGATTATGCCATACATATCAATCGAGAGCGGGAATCTGACCGCAGAACAGAAAAAACAGTTGATTGAACGCCTGACAGCAACCGCCTCCGAGATAACCCATATCCCGGAACAGTTCTTTGCTGTTACCATTAAGGAACTACCAGATGAGAACTTCGGTATTGGCGGCAAGTCAATCGACGAGATTAAACGCAACTACAAACCATGAACCATATCAACCTTCGGATGCCGCTGTGATTACATCGTGGCTCAAAAGTGAGTATTTAATGCGCCAGTGGTGTGCCGACAGATACGAGCATTATCCCGTCACGCCCGAAGATATGAACATATATTACGAGAGGAATATTGACGGGCAACAATCACGCGCCTTGACAATGACAGATGGCGATGATATTGTCGGGTACATCACCTTGCGCGCTCCGGCAAGTAATCCGACAGAGCAACGACTGGGATTTGTCATCGTTGATGATTCAAAACGTGGTCACGGTTTAGGCAAAGCTCTTGTTTCAATGGCAGTCAAATATGCTTTTGAAACGCTTGGAGCTACAAAAGTGTCGCTCGGTGTCTTTGAGAATAATCCGTCCGCCATTCATTGCTATGAAGCGTCTGGATTTCATAGTGTTTTAAGGCATGATACCGAGAGCTATGAATGTCTGGGCGAAACATGGAATTGCATCGAAATGGAACAGCATAAAGAGCTATGAAAGCAATCGGAATATTATAAAATGAAAACCACAAAACTTGATTATCAGAATGGCAATATAGGGAAGTTATTTCGCTCGTTGTTCTTCCCCACACTGATAGGGATGCTAAGTAACTCTGTATTCCTTATCACCGACGGGATATTTGTTGGACAAGGTATTGGCCCGTTAGGACTTGCCGCAGTCAATATGGTTGCTCCAATGTTCATTCTGATTTGCGGTATCACCCTGATGTTCGGCATCGGCAGTTCTGTCGGGGCATCTATTTGTCTTGCCAGCAAACAACATCTCTCTGCTAAGAAAATAGTATTTCAGTGTTTTTTAAGTGGAGAATTACTGATGTTGTTTCTTGCAACTATATTTATCAGTGATCCTAAAGGAATTGTCAACATACTTGGAGCAGATGATTCTATACGGAAGCTGTCTTCGGCATATCTGTTCTGGTTATTTACGGCTATGATTTGTATGTTACCTCAAATCGGAGGCATGATGGTAATGCGACTTGACGGTTCTCCAAAATATGCCATGTTCTGCCAACTCATACCTGCTATTCTGAATATTGCTTTGGACTATTATCTTATATTTCAGTTGAGACTTGAAACTATCGGTGCGGCGTTGGCAACTTCTATAAGTGGCATTGTCGGAGCTTTAATGGTGTTTCTTTATTTCTGTAAATGGTCTGTTAACTTCAGATTTACGAAAATTGCAGATGCATTTGAAGGAATATTGACTAATACTCGATATGCTGTAAAAATTGGGTTCTCCGCATTCTTTACCGAGGCGACAACTTGCGTAATAATGCTTACCGGCAATTATATGTTTATGCGGCTCATTGGCATCGAAGGAGTATCGGCATATTCAATTGTATGTTATCTTTTCCCGGTTTTCTTCTCTTTTGCAAATTCAATAATTCAGTCAGAACAGCCGATAATCAGCTTTAATTATGGCAATCAAGCATACGGCAGGATTGCCGCAACATTTCAACAAGCTATTGGCACCGCATTTTTATCAGGTATTGGACTATCATTGTGCTGTTTGCTGTTTAACAGACCAATAGCTGAAATATTTTTGGGAAATGGCATGGAATGTGGATTGGCTGAGGCCGGCATACCATTATTTGCGATTTGCCCGATTTTCTTCATCTCTAATATGGCTGTGATTGGTTACTATCAGAGTATTGAGAAGGCATGGATAGCTTCACTTATCTCCCTATTACGAGGTCTTGTGGTATTAGTACCTTCTTTTATTATCCTGCCCTCTCTGATTGGTATTGCAGGATTATGGCTGGCAATTCCAATGTCAGAGTTCATAACACTAACTGTCGCGGGAGGAATATTCCTTTTCAGACATAGGGTTGACATATTAGAGAAATCGCTGACACGATGAATTAACAGCTATGGACCAGAATAAAATTTATCCGCGTTCCAATGATAATCAGACAGCGTATCTGAAATCAGTTGTCACACGGCCGACAATCAAGGTCGGAGATTTTATCATCTACAATGACTTCGTGAATGCCCCACGCGACTTCGAGAAAAACAATGTGCGCCACCGAGATTGCTGATAATTCTCTCTCGGTGGCGTTAGGTTAGAGTCCGTGCGACATTCCAATGTGGCGGGAGTGCCCGTAGTTGAGCTTGAACATCGACATCGCTTCCTGATTGGTCAGCGTGGGGTGTGAGCGGCGGAAGCGTTTGAACTCCTCTTTATCGAACCCGGTCAGGCCATTATAGAACGCCTCGTATTCGGGATGCGCACCCGGAACGAATGGCATTCCACCTCCGGTCATTATGTCGAGATTATAACGCGACACATCGGGTTGCTTGGTGTCAGGGTTGAATCTTATGTAGGCATCCCCGACATGGATGGTGTAGCCTTTGATATAAAGTTACTGTTGCCCCGAAGAAATCTCTATGTTTCCAAACGTAGTCGGCGCAACCGGCGAACCGTCAAGATGCACCCACTGATTGTTGGGGCCAATGGTTGTGGTCATGCGCAGACGTTCTGCCTGAGCTGAACGTCGGTCTAACTCCTTGAGTATGTTGTTGGGAGTGAAACGCTTGCCGATTTTGGATGCAACAAAAGAATGATTGCCTTTCCTATAGATAAGGGTCTTCATCTTTCGCTCCGGGGTCTTGTTGCGCAGAACTTCCACTTTCACACCTCTTTCGTTCATCTTTACTATGAAGGTGCCGACATCTTTTACTGATGGATCATTCAACACCTCGTTGGCAATCTGACGAATCTCAACTTTATTCCGTTCAGAACCGCGCAGTTTTTCAGGGTCGAGCGATAGGCTGTCGGTTCCCATCCACAAGGGTGCGGATGTCCATTACATCCTTATTGTCGTATCCCGAATATGGGAGAGAATTAAGTTTCTTTCTCATGTTGATTACAATGATTAAGTGACTAAAATGATTATAGTGGAAATGGAGGGGGAGGTTTTGAGTTGCGCGAAAGGCTTAGGTATTACCTTAGCCTAAACTCGCTCCCCCTCCATTATCATTCCGGTGGTTGCCGCTTAGGGGCGGCAAGTTCCGCTGCGATTAAGGGGCTGCGTCTCCCTGACATTGACTGTCGATTAGACCTGTCGGCGAATCAGTCAAGGTCTGCCCAGCCCTCGGTGTCAGGCTCGATGATGTCAAGAATCTCCATGAGAAGATTGTTGACAAGATACGTGGGACAGGCACGGTAATCGCCGGAACGCGCGCAGATGCGGTAGAGCCTCTTGATAAGGTTTGCGGAGAGGGTTATCGGCTTGCCTCCTTTGGTGTCGGTCTTGACCAGATAGGCATCATGGAATTCCTGTCTTGATGCCCGGCGCATTTTGGCACTGATACGGGTGGATTTGCCCGTGACCGCAGGAGTGTCAGCAACATTGGGTTGGGCTTCAGTTTTATCGGTAGTAGTCATTATAGTGGTATCAGTTGCTGTAATGACTTCAGTCGGTACTCCAATATCGTTCACTGTCTCCACAGGGGCATATAGTTGATTCAAACCATTCATAAAGTAGAGCCCGTGTACAATATACTCGGCAAAGTTACGAAATTATTTTGAATTTACTACTCTTAATGAGCATATTAAAAGCACTTACTCCGAAAATATGGACATTTGACCACATTTTCGGAATAGATGTGCAGTTGGTAAATAATCTATCCACTCTTGCTACTCCCCAAAATCGGTCATTGGACCACTTTTTTTGGAGTGCGAAATCTGTATTACCACATATCGCTTTCTTTCTTCGACATGGCGGCAATTTCGTCGGCGATTTCCTCGGAGGAGAGCTTGATGTAGTCCATGAAGGTCTTTTGCGTCTTATGGCCACTGACGTGCATCATCTGGAGAATGGTGTACTTGTGGCTCAGATACATGTTGATGATCCCGGTACGTCGGGCGGTGTGGCTTGTCACGCAGTCATAGCGTGGCACGATCACATTGCCGTTAAGGTCTGTCTCCGACTCCTTCTTCTCCTTTCGCAACGCCTCCTTCTGCTTCATGGTGAGCTTGGTTGGCACTTTCTCTTTCAGTGGCGGCAACTGCTCCGACAGGTCTTTCAGAATATCCTTGATGTAGCGGTTAAGCATCTGCTCGTTGGCTTTCGGTATGTTATAGCCGTATTTCTCGCAGATAGTGATAAGGTGCTCGTTGAGAATGGGGATGGTTACTTCGGTCTCGTCTTCTGCTGGACAAGACGGATTATGCGTGTGCCCTTGCGAGTGGTCTCAAAGTTATCAGCAGTGAGGTTGTTGTAATCACTTACTCGCTGACAGGTATAGCAGCCGATAAGAAAAACATCGCGGATATGCTCTTTCTTCCCGGTAAGGGTCATTTCGTGGAGAGCTTGCAGTTCCTTCTCGGTGAGATAGATTTCGACAGCCTTGTCGCGGTCTTCAATCTTTTTCTTGACAATAAGAGCCGCCGCACGTTGATTGTCGTGTACGCCGTCAATGAAGGCGGCGTTGATAAGAGCCTTCAGGTTTTTAAGATGCTTGTTGACCACCTTCGCCATATAGCCGTGTTTCTGCAAATAGTTGATGTAGCGCGACACAAAAGCGCGGTCAATGTCCGCCCATCCGAATTTGTGCAATGGGTCGAAACCTTCATACACCCCAATAAAACTTTTCCACGCCTTACAGGTGCCGGGTGCATAGTCGTCACTGCCGTTTTTTCGCGCTCCGCTCTTGATGTCATCGACAAACTGAACGAGAAACGGCCAGATCAGACGGTTCTTCTCGTTCTTGATGCGCTTCTTTTCCTCGGCTTTCTTGCGGGCTTTTTCTTTCGCTGCCTCCCGTTTTGCGATAGCCTTCCGTTCGGCTTCAGCGGCTTCCTCCATCGCCCGGCGTTCAGCGTCCATCTTCTCCGGCTCGGAGATGTAACGCACATCCATGTCGAGGGCCTCACGGTCAAAGTTCACCTTTGCAAGATGAGCCTTGACGATGCCCTCAATCTGTGTCAGCTTGGCGTGCAGCTGATAGTTCTTTTTCTGATGCGCCAGCCATGCGCAAGGCGATGCCGTAGCATTCTGCCAGTCGGCAACCTCTACCTGAAGCATGGTCGATACAAGCACATCAACCTTGCGGGTATGGATTCGGATAAAGAGGGTCGCGGTATCCTTCTTCAAATCCTTAGTGCGGATGTGAAACGGGGTCAATTTTTTCGGAGAGGGTGATTTTGTCATATCTTCGTTGTTATAAATTTCTGAATGGTGATGTTCATAGTTCTTCACAGTCAGCCATTTTAATTCTGCAAAATATAACAACCCAAACCGCATTTTGTCAAGTTGGGTCACCACGCAGGTCACCACGTTTTTTGAATAAATCTGAAAATCGGCAAAATTCAATAAAGTTCATATTTCACTATTATTCAGCGTTTTGCTTGAATAAGGCATTCAAATTCATTAGTATTCATTCACTTACTCAAGTTCTGGGGGCATTCCTTAAGCAAAAATCACTATAATAGTCATTGTTGAAACCGCTATATCGCCATTTTGGCATTTTCCTACCCCAATCTCCGACTTGTATTTCCTTGATGATAGATGATAGCGGCCTTTGCGCTTCCTGTTATCTTTGGTAATACAGTTGAAAATGTCGTCTATCGCAATGTTCTCGGCATTGTCCCTACATCTGAAAAAAGCGATAACCGTCAAGCAATTTCCCTATCTTGTATGTGTATGATTTGACTATATTGGTAAACAGACCTTCGGTTTTATAGTCATGTGAAAATTGATGCGATGTATTAGGGGAGTATACTAGTGGCGTACTTGTTAGGCCTGCGATGGGATAGCCGTTGTGAACATAAGGCATATCTTGCCAATGCAAAGTCTATACTTCAAATCACGGCGTGATCGGCTCTCCGTCGAAAATGTCATAATGTCATAGTGTCAGGCGCGACCTCAGATTTTACGGTAAGGTTCTTTCCTTAACCAGACAGAAAAGGATGAGGTATATCTCCTGCTTTCCGCATAATGTTCTGACCGCATGCGATTCTGTTCTAGAACATGTCTTGTGGTTGATCTCGGTCTGCCATTGAGTCATAGGACGCTTTGCCTCTTGGAAAAAGGAAACTCGAGTGATATTGCTGTTTCCTCTTGGTCAATTGGTGAAACGACGACGACAACCTTGCTAATGATGCGTCCCCATTCTTCAAGAATATCATACGGCATCTCCGCATTGTTCCACGACTACATTTTGTTGATTTTGGGATAGATTTTCAGGAAGCGCTAGGAAAATACGTTTATAATACGAAATACGTTCATAATACGTTTGCCTCCTAACTGTTCGCACAGCTTGGCTACGTCGAGCCGATTATCACACAATAGTAATTGGCGAGGGATATAGGCTCGTTTAAAGCTGGTTATGCTTCGAACTTAGGGGTATTCCTGTCTCGGCAATCTCCGATAGTATGGAGCATGATAGTGAGTTAGCCATGCAAATTTATCTTGCCAGCCTTGATACTACAGCTAAAAAATAGTATTAGGAAATCGCTAATTGAAAAAATATATTTAAAATTAAAATAAGCACCTCAGCATCGGCCAATGTTGGGGCGTAACTGTTGGGCGAAATTCAACATCTCTTGGTAAGAGAGCGTGACGGCCTGGTATGGGCTGATTATCAATGTGTTTACTTTTTAAAGTATGTCGATTTGGCTAAAAAAACGCCCTATAATGACGTGGAAAGAAGGAATACGGGGTAATTTATTTGCGTCAGGATGTGGCAGTTTCGCTAAAAATCACTACCTTTGCATAAAATTTAGGTATCTCTTACCAAGAGATGTTGAGATTGTATGCGGAAATTCTTTCTAGAATTTCTTATGGTCGGTGGTAAAATTTCGTATCTTTGCAGACAAGATTGGAGCCTTGTAGTCAGCAAGCCCCATAAGACCCATCCCTTTTACAAAAATTGAAAAAAATCGGAAAGATGAAGATGCTTAAGTTAGGCCCTTATATCCTCATTGCGGCTTGTTTTATGTCGTGTGGAACGTCTGCAGCTACAGACTCGTCATCACAGTCAGTGACTGTTACGACCTCAGAGTCTGCCAGCGACTCTGAGGAGATAGCTCTGATAAACTCGGTGTATGAGAAATTTGTGTTTGCCATAGATACTGAAGGCGAAGATTCCGCCCCCGAAAGGTATTTCACTCCCAATGCACTTAGGAAATTGCAGGATGACTATACCTTTGATTGTGATGAAGGTCCCTGCTATGCGTATTATGCACTCAGGACTGATGCGCAGGATTCCCGTCCCGGAGCAGACGACGCCTCTCTGGTTCACAGCATAGAGCCCTCGGGTGATGGAGAGTATGTGGTGTCTTATTCCGACATGGGATGGCCCGGCAAGACACGTGTCAGAATTGCCGACGGAAAGATTGATGACTATGAACGGGTAGGGGAGTGACCCCTTGCTTTCTCAACTCAGCAGCCCGAGACAATGGCTGAATACCTCCCGGTTGTCGATAAACAGTATATGTAGCCGCTGCCGTGTGCGGCTGATTATCTGATAGAACATCTTATACTTATTATAGATACGGCTGTCTGATGTCTTGCAGGTGCAGAGTCTCCCGTTGTTGTCATATTGAAAATCCGAATCAATCACGGCCACAACGTTGTCAAATTCCTGTCCCACAACCTCATGCGCGCTTTGCGAGGGTATGCTATAGCGTTGATAGCCGAAAGGCTCGAATTGCGAGGGGGTATAGATAGGGACACACCATCTCTGGTTCTGGAGCATCGTAAGCATTGTCTTGGCGTCACGGCAGTCAGTACAGAACGAGACGCTCACGTTCGGGTAATGACCGATTGCGTATGGATGTCCCTTCTCAAGCAGACGCCTTATGAACTCTGCCACCTCTCGGTTTGTTCGGATCTTATCCTTAAGCTCATGCAGTTCATTTGCACACATACTACGTATTTTACCTGCATTGTCCCATGCAGATTCCTCGTTGCGCAGACATTGGTTCTCATCGTATGAGAATATGCAAGTGCTGCCATTCCTGGCGATGGATTCCGTTATCTCCTTGAGCTGGGATGGATAGATGCGTTGTGATTCATCAACGACAACCACATCGTAATTAGCGAGATTGCATCTTTGGACCCTTTTGGCACTGATGATTTCCCATCCGGATGTCTCCATCAATTTCTGCTGTCCATAGTTGAGGATGCCGGAGTGTATTATAAGCACTCTTTTGCCTGCGTCTTTCAAATCGGCCACTATATCATATAGCAGCAGGGTCTTGCCTGTGCCCGGCTTGCCGGTTATGGCTATGAATCGCGATTTCCCACGCTCAATGGTGCTGAACACTTTTCTCTTTATATCCTCTTGCTGTTTGGTCAGGAAATACTCACGCCTGACAAAAGCCTCCGTCGAATTGAAAGGCGATACAAGATAGTTGGCGGGATTGAAAAGTGAGTCTATATCTTTCAGTTCGAAATATCCTTGCTTTTCTATTGAGTCTGTCAATACACTCAATGGACATTCCTCGGCCTTCGAGCCGTTCCATCTGTAAACCTTCTTTGTATCGCAGACGTAAGAGAACAGTAATTTCTTTCTGTCTGCAAGGAAAGACAGATAATATGCATTTTGTCTAAGTTGTTTTTCGGCTCTCTCAGATGTTGCCGAGCGTTTTATCTCGATGTCAATCACCGAATCCTTTCCGAAACGCAGCAAATCAAACTCTTTGCCTATCTGCGGGATGGAGTAGCCGACAAAATAATTGTCGAAGGCCTCGTCATCAGCTCTTTCGGCCTCCATGTCATCTATCAATGATATTATGTCCTCCATCTCAGCAGTCCGCATGCCGCCTTGAGCGGTCCCTATGCCGTGATACCCGGTGTACTGCCCGAGCAGTTCGGCATCGCCGGTAGCATATACGGATATGAGTGAGATCAGGTTTACAGGTTTCATAACATTTATGATATTCAAAAAACGGACAGCATTGTCCCGATAGCAAAGATACGAAAAAACAAATTCTTATAGGCAATTCCAGGGAAATTTTTCTCATCATGTGTCCTCAGTAGTTTGAGGAAAGACAATATTTTCGTTTTTTTACTAAAAATATCATTGAGGGTTAGGAAAAACAGAACTCGCGGTTTATATAGATGTATGACGACAACAGATGACATAGAACAGCTCTTCCGAAACAACTATAAGGCTCTGCTGATATTCGCCAACCGGTTGGTTCATGACGGTGAGGTGGCACGGGACATTGTGCACGATGTCTTCGCCTCCCTGTTGTCGGGAGATGTCAGGTCCGTCACTCCGGCTTATCTTATAAGCGGAGTGCGCTATGCCTGTCTGAAGCATATCCGAAATATCTCTGTCCGTGAACGTATCAATAAGATGTATGCGCTCGACCTTCAGGAGATAGAGGATGAGGAATGGCCTGATGACGAGGATATGGCAAGACTCAATATGATTATTGACCGGCTGCTGCCTGAACTGACACGACGGATTGTCCGGCTAAGGTTTGAGTCGAGAATGACCTATAAAGAGATTGCGGAGGAGATTTCTGTCAGCGAAGTCTCGGTCTATAAGCATCTGCGTCATGCAATGGATGTCTTACGTCAAAATTTCAACGAACATGAAGGATAGAACAGACCGGATATTTGAGGCAATCGAGCATCCTGAACGCTTTTCAGATGACGAGATTCAGGAAATGCTCGATAATCCCGGTATACAGGAGCTTTATAAGCAGATATGCAAGACTGCCGACGCTCTGACCACAACGGAAGAACCGGATATAGACCGTGAGTGGGAACAGTTTGTAAACCGTCAGAGAAAATCTGTCGCTCAGGGCTTACTATATTCCCTCCGGGTATTCTTTAACCGCAATGCCGCAGCAGTGTTAATCTGCACAGTGGCATCACTTGCAGTGGTTGCCGCCACATTAGGTGTATCGTATTCACTCAGCCATACGGCAGTAAACGAGGAGGCCATGGCTGCTGATATTGAATCTGCAACGGTCAAATCCCGGCCGGAGGTTGCTCCAAGCAAGAATACGGTACAGGTTGACGAATCTACACCCGAAGAACTACGGACTGTGGTTTTCAAAGATGAATCCTTCGGAGAGATGATTTCCGTGATAGCTGATTTTTACGGAGTCTCAGCAGTCTATAAAAATGAGAAACCGAAAGAACTCCGTATGTATTTTCAATGGGACCAGTCGCTGCCTCTCAGTGAGATTGTCGAACAGCTCAACAATTTCGAGCAAATCAGGATAAGCATTTCCGACAAGACCATAACCATAGAATAACAATGAAAAGGATAATTTTTTCACTTGTGGCTATGCTGTGTGTTATGGCCACATACGCAGATACGTTTAATTATAATTTCCGTTCCACACGCCTGTCGGAAGCTCTTACCCGGATAGCGGAACAACATCCCGACCTTCACATCAATTTCATATACAATGAACTTGACAACTACAAGACCACTGCCGATGTCAAAACTGACAATGCTTACGAGGCATTGAAACAGACAATCGGTATAAATCCTGTCTCGGTAATAAGAAAGGGAGGTCGGTATTACATCGAGGCTCTCCAGCATGGAAAATTCGTATATACGGGGCGGATTGTGGGCACTGACGGGGAACCGGTCGCAGCCGCCACGCTCATGCTGCTGGCACCGCAGGATTCCACTGTGATAACCTACGGATTTTCAGACGGCGAGGGAAATTTCAGTATTCCATGTGATGTCGCTGATGTGATTGCTAAGTTCAGTTGCCTGGGATATAAAGAAATATATCGGAATCTTGACAGTTTCAGGGTCGGCACTATAATAATGAATGAAAATGTTATTCAGCTCAATCAGGTCACCGTGTCAGCCGATCCGGTAATAAGGAAAATTGACAGGCAGATAATAACCCCTAATGAACAGCAACGCCGTGCGTCGTCAAACGGCATCAACCTTATCCTCGCCTTGAATTTACCACGCATATCCGTCAGCACCCTGAACAATACCATAAACATTGACGGACAGGATGCCGTCCAGTTGCGGATAAACGGGGTCGAGGTCGCCAACGAGGAAGTGCTTGCACTGAACCCCAAAGACATATCCAGAGTGGAATATATTGACAATCCTGGATTGCAGTATGGAGGTGTCAAGGCTGTGATGAATTACATAGTCAGGTAGCGGAATACCGGCGGCAATGTCAACGGGGATTTCACACAGGCCGCGAACTATGGCGGCTGGGGCGGATACAATATTGCCGGACGATACAATACGGAGAAATCAATGTTCAATGCAGTCGTCAACTGGGAGCGCAGGGACAATGACTGGATACGCGAGAACGAGGAGACATATCATTTCAGCAACAGGACAATAACGAACAAAGAGGTCGGGGCAAAGACGCCTTTCAAGTATGACCAGCTCAAGACCTCGCTCAGATATGTATGGCAGAATGCCGACAAGCAGATGCTCAGCGTCAATTTCAGGAACCATTACCGTGACGAGCCCAATTCCTCCGGCGACAGAAACAGCACTCTGTATCAGGGAGAACATGAGTATGATATATTGGACAATACCACGACCCGCCTCGATGTGCCGTCCCTTGATATGTATTATCAGTTGAGCCTGCCACATAAACAGAATTTGTATATTGACATCGTGGGCTCTTATCTCGATAGCCGCAACCATCATAAATACAGCATGAGCGAAGGGAACACGACAATTGATGCTTTTGATTCTGACATAGACGGGACCAAATGGTCATTGTTCGGAGAGGGGATCTATGAACGGGAGTTCGGTTTCGGTAAACTGAGCGGAGGAATAAGACAACGCCAGGAATGGATGAAAAACATCTATTCGGGAGTCGAGAATAATGAGGTGCGTATGAACTCGTCACAGACAAACCTGTATGCGGAGTTTCAATCACGGCTCAGGCAGGTCAATTATTCAGTGGGTCTGGGCGCTTTGCGGACTTATAGTGTTCAGGATAGCCGCCATCTGGGAAAATACATATTCAATCCCCGCCTCAATCTCTCATGGGGAGGTGTAAGTGGGCTGTTCATGCGGTTCAGCGGTGAGATCTCCGGCTATGCGCCGTCGCTGGCCGATTTAAGTTCGGTTACCCGACAGATTGACACATACCAGGCACGCAGGGGCAACCAAAATCTTAAAGCGGTCACCTATTACAGTGCGCAGCTGATGGCAAACTGGGATTTCTGCAAATTCATGGGAATCGGCTCCATTGCCATATACAACTATGACCATCGTCCTGTGATGGAGCAGGATATTGTCGAGGATAATTTGATTATCAGGACAATGGCCAATCAGAGAGGTTTCCACAGGCTAAACTGGCACACATGGCTGTTCGTCAAGCCGTATAAGGATTATATCACTCTCAGGTTCACAACGTTATATCAGCGTTTTATCAGTCAGGGCAACGACTATACGCATACACATTCCAATCTTGGATTTTATGGTGAGTTGTTTGCCTCATGGAAGGACTGGTCGTTCATGTTTGAGTTTACAACGGCAAGCAACAACCTGTGGGGAGAGACACTGAGGAAGGGAGAACGCAACCATCAGTTCTCGATAAGATACAATCGTCCTAAATGGAGCGCGGCGGTATGTATCTATAATCCCTTTGAGAAGGAATATCGCCAGAGTGTCGAGAATTTTTCTGCGGTAGCGCCATATACGCAGACACTGTATTCGGGCAATCTTACAAAGGTCTTCTTATTGAAATTTTCTTTCAATCTTGATTTCGGTAAATCAAGAGGAAATGCTCGGCAAAGAATGTCGAGCGAGGACACCAATACCGGCATCGTGTCCGGCTCAAGATAGACATCGGGCGCGTCAGAAATGGGCTACGAACTCGAGCACGATTTTGTTCTGTTCGGAGATGGCCGGAGTGGTTTGCCGGGCATAGAAATACTGCTCGTAGTTCAGGCGTACGTCTGCCTGTAGCGATTTCTTGCCGAGGCTGAGTGTGATTCCGCCTGTCAGCCTGTGACGTTCCGGGTCATCTGTGCCCAGCATGCCGTCCTCGTCTTTCTCGCCCTTGCTGTGGTCTGACATATAGTCATATCGCCCGAGAAACGAGATTGCGCTCAGCCCCTTTCGCAGCGGCAGACGGTAAGCGGCGAATGCGTCCACCGCATTCACTGGCGTGAAACTGTGATGCGCGTAATGTTTTCTCAGGTATTCGGCCTCAATATGCCATCGCGATGTCTGCCAGTATGCGCCCGCGTCATACATCATCACGTTCACATCGCCGTATGTGGCCCGCTGGCAGCTCAGTGTGACGTTGAACTGTTGCGCGATGAGTGTCTGTGCTTTGAAGGAAAAATTATAGTCTCGGGTCCAGAAATTCTTCTGGTTCGTGAGGCCCGAGCCGTTGAATATACCCCCTTCGAGGGTTATCGGCAACTGTTTGCCTAAACTCCATGAAATGGCAGCACCCACGTCACGCACATTGCCCACCTGCTTGGCTATAAATGAGCGGTTGGCAAAATATTGCAGATGCGGCGAGCGGTGTGCGTTTATCGTAAACGGCACGTGCATCTGTCCGAATGTGAATTTCAGGGCCTCCTGTGGCTGGAATCTCACATAGGCGTCGAGCATCTTGATAGAACCCTCGTCCGAGAGGTCAATCTCAGTCTTATATCTGACCGCAGGTATTATCTTTCCTTCTATTCCCACGCGGGCATTACGTATCTCAAACCTGCCTTTCGATATTTCAGGCTCATACTCATATTTGGCACGTATCGTCCCGTGAATCTCAGGGATGTATGGGTTCTCGTTCTTCTCCTGTGCTATCGTATGGACCGAGAGCGACAGTATGGCCACGCTTAGTATTGACAACAGCTTTTTCATACGGCAGCTTGTTTTGGAGTGGCTGTTTTGTGTAGACATACGGCTGCGGTATGCAGATTTTGCAACAGCCTGAGATAGAGATATGCCCTGTCACTGTCCTCCCAACTGTCTTTATGCATCTCTTTGACATGATTGGTCATTGCATCAGTCAGCAGGTCATCTGTGGATGACATCTCCCGGCGTATTATGGCAAGCTCCGATTTCTGGCCGACGGATAGCCCGGGCCCAGAGGCAATATTCCGGCATATGTCCAGTATCATTTGCACCGAGGCGAGGAGCGCCCCCTTGTATGTTGAAGGAAATTCGGAGCTTGATTTCTTCAGTTTCCTGAGTATTGTCATTCCTTCTCGATGGACGCGGCACACTCCCGTCACGTCTTGACTGGTCAGATATCCGAGCGCTGCGTCGATTATCGAGACGCACTGCTGCGGGATGGTATTGCTGTCATTCCTGGCCGGAATTATCCAGCCGGAATCCTTATGGCAGATTGATTTCAGTATTCGGTCTATTATCATTATATTGCAGTTTGTTAACACTGCAAAATAACCACAATATTATTACATGGATATTTAGTTATTGCTGCAAAAATATTAAATCCATGAGTTATCTCCACATCAGTACGATTCCTCCGGCTGTGATGAGCGATGCACCGATGGCGACTCTCAGTGTCAGCGGTTCTTTGAGGATGATTACGGCGAGGATTATGGTGAAGACAACACTCAATTTGTCGAGAGGCGCCACCTTGGATGCCTCGCCGAGTTGCAGCGCCTTGAAATAGAATAGCCATGACAGCCCGGTCGCGAGCCCCGAGAGTATGAGGAAAATCCATGTGTTCATGCCTATTGTCCTGAGTGGCTGCAGTTTCCCTCCGGCCCAGACAATCCCCCATGTGAGGGCGAGTATCACCGAGGTGCGTATCGCCGTGGCCAGATCTGAGTCTATGTTTCTCACCCCGAGTTTAGCGAATATGGCTGTAAGTGCGGCAAAGAAGGCCGAGAGGAGTGCATATAGTTTCCACATGGTTCTATATCTTTACATTGAAGCAATGGTGCCTGTCGGTATGGGCATATCCGATGGTCCATCCGTGATAGTCACAGATAGCCTTGGTGATGGCGAGTCCGAGGCCGTTGCCCGGTTGTCCGGGGTTTTTCGGGCCGAAACGCCTGAAGAGGTCTGTGGCGTCAAGCCCCTTCCCGCCTGACGGGTTGGAGACAGTTATGCCATCGTCAGTGAGCAAGACTGCAATCTCGCCTTGCGAGGATTCTGTGTGGCGTATCGCATTGGTGATGAGGTTATTCATCAGGCTCTCGAGGAGTATCATATTGGCCTTGATAGTTTTGGCACGTGTGCGTCCGTCTTCCATCTCTATTTTCAGATCTGGCCGGAGCATGCGGTATGACGGGAGTCTTTCGGCGATGAACTCTCCCGGGTCGACCTCCGCAATCTCCGAATATTGACCGTTATCTATTCTTGCCAGTAACAGAAGGCTTCTGTTCAGGTGCCCCATGCGTGTGTTGAGGCGGTAGAGGTCAGATATCATTTCCATTGTATGCTCGTCAAGCTCTTCCTGCATGAGCAGGTCGAGCTTGCTCCTTGTCACCGCCAGTGGAGTCTGCAGCTCGTGCGACGCATTCTCCGTAAATTCCTTCTGTATGCGGTATGTCTCGCCGGTGCGTGTCATCATCTTTTCGAGCGAGCGGTTCAGCCTGTCAAACTCCTTTATATCGGTCGGCATGAACGGGGGCGTCGCTCCTTGTGTCACGTTGAAGGATTCCGCCTTGCGCAACGTGTCGTCAAACGGTAGCCACAGACGGCGTGTGATGAGGCGCATCGTCACGTATAGCGACACGCTCACCACGGCGAATGTCATGACGAACTGCAGCATCATTCCTTCCATTATGTCGCGCTCGAGGTCAAGCGGCGGGATGCCGTGCCCCTTCTCGACCGCCTCGATGATGTCTGCCATATCTTCGGCATAATAGTGCTTCGTCACGTAGTAGAACAGTGGCGCCGAGACTATGAACAGCGCTATACAGCACGTCGCAAACCACGAGAATGTCTTTGATATGAGGCTTTTCATCATTCGATATCCCATTTATAGCCTGCGCCATAATATGTCCTGATGCAGCCGCTCGCCCCTGCGGCGGCGAGCTTGGCCTTGAGGTTCTTGACATGGGCATAGACAAAGTTGAAGTCATCCATCATGTCGGCCACATCCCCTGTCAGATGTTCGGCCACAGCGCTCTTGGAGACTACCCGCCGTCGGTTCTCGACAAGAAACAGCAGCAGGTCGTATTCAGATTTGGTCAGCTCGAGCACCTTGTCGCCCACTGACACCGAGCGGCTCAGAAGGTCGATGTCAACCTCCCCGGTCGATATGACATTTCCCGCCGAGAAACATCTGCGTCTCAGCAGTGCGAACACACGCATGCTCAGTTCGGGGAGATGGAACGGTTTGGCGATATAGTCATCGGCTCCGATTCTCAATCCCTCCACCTTGTCGTCGGTCGAGTCCTTTGCCGATATGATTATGACCCCTGTCTCGGGTGTATCGCGTTTGATGGCCCTGAGCAGGTCGAGACCGCTCCCTCCGGGCAGCATGAGGTCGAGCAGTATGCAGTCATACCTGTATGTGAAGATGCGCTCGTGCGCCTCGGCAAAAGTATATGCCTGCTCGCACAGATAATCCTCATGGCTCAGGTAGCTTACTATGCTGTCAGACAGCGATTTCTCGTCCTCGATTATCAGTAGTTTCATCGTATGGTCGGTTTTTCATACAAAAATACGGCCAAATTCTGAAGAAATTGTGAATCCTCTCCCTTAAATTCAGAATTTCAACAGATTCTCAATCTATTTTTGCATCGGAAACATATATGTGCGATATAATTATGGTTGAATTCTCTTTGATTGAAAAAATAGATTTTGAAATCCTCATGGCCGTCAACGGCAGCAACTCCCTTTTCATGGATTTCGTGATGTGGTGGCTGAGCGACCGCCTGATATGGATTCCCCTTTACCTCGTCATAGCCGCATCGGTCTTGCGGCGTTTCGGTTGGCTCAAAGGTGGTGCGATAATCCTTATGGCCGTGGCGATGATAGGTCTTGTCGACCAGACCTGTGCCTCTGTCATCCGTCCGGCGTTCGCGAGGCTGCGCCCCTCCAGTCCCGATAATCCCGTGAGCGCGATGGTGCATATCGTCAACGGCTATCACGGCGGCAGATATGGTTTCCCGTCGTGCCATGCGGCCAACACGTTTGCCTTTGCCCTGTTCATATCGCTGGTTTTCAGAAACAGATATGTATCATTATCGCTTATCGGGTGGTCGGTGCTTGTGTCATACTCGCGCATATACCTCGGCGTACATTATCCCGGCGACATAGCCGGCGGATTCATCGTGGGTGCGACCTATGCCATCCTGTGCTATCTGTCATTACGGCTCATTCCCGTCCCTGCACGAATTACCCCCCTCCCGATGTCGTGAGTGCCATTCATATTCTAACGGGCCGCTTGTCCTCTCGGTGACATTCTGACGCCGTATTCCGCTATACCGTCTCAAATATTATTGTCCCCGCTGGCTGGTCAATGGCGGGGATGTAGCTGTCTGACGACAGTGTGCGCAGCTCATCGGTTGTGGTGACATCTTCCTGTATCATCTGCCTCAGCAACAGGCCTCGCAGGGTCTTGAGGCGCCCGGCATTCGGGGTACGGGCTGTGGTGCCGTCGACAATCTCGCGGAATCCGACCTTGCATATCCTGGCGTGCCGGGCCACCTCTTTCCAGTCTATGGAGCGTGCGGCATCGGCTGGGAGCAGGTCAAGCACCTCGCGGCTCCCTGTTGCCTCTATGTCCTCAATCAGCTTGGAGGTCACGTCATTGCGCCAGTACTGTGCCAACCTCATGCCTCCGGGAGCAAGCGGAGTAGTGAAATCGAAACGGTATCCCTTGATGATGTCATTGGGGCGCAGCCATCCGTATAGCGATGATATTATCCTGACGCGCCCGCATGTGGCATCCTGCTGTGGAGGGGTGAGGGTAGGGTATGAGAATGCCTTGAACACCACACCTGTAAAAGCCTTGATAGCCTCTTCTCCGAGCGTCTTGTTGGGAAACTCGTATGCCATCTGCTGCAGACGTCGCACCATCTGCGCGCTCAGTTTAGTGCGGGCGGCAAGTTCATCCGGCGCAATACTCTGCACCCTCTCCATTATTGCTCCTGCCTCAGTGTCGGATGCCGGACGATGGCATCTGTAGTCTTCTGTGGCTACAGTGCCGTCGCACGGTGTCATTGTCTTTGACTCGGCTATGAGTATCAGCATCCTCTCAGTGACTCATTATATAGTCTGTAATCCATCTGCCGACCTCGCGGGTGCTGCACGGCTTCTTGTCGGGTGTCTGGATGTCGGGGGTGCGTATCCCTGCGGCAAGCGATGCGTTGACGGCCTCGCGTATCAGTGTCCCCTCGGTCGTGTGTCCGAAATACTCGAACATCATTGCCGCCGAGAGTATCTGTGCCAGCGGATTGGCAATGTCGAGGCCGCGGGCCTGGGGCCACGAGCCGTGTATGGGCTCGAACACCGGGGTCTTCTCGCCGGTCGAGGCCGAGGGGAGTAGCCCCATCGAGCCGCTGATGACCGACCCCTCGTCGGTGAGTATGTCGCCGAAGGTGTTCTCCGTGACCATTACATCAAAGAATCTCGGGTCCTGTATCATCCTCATGGCCGCGTTGTCGACATACATGAAATCGGTGGTGATGTCGCTGTTCTGCGCGGCCATCTCCATTGCCACCTTGCGCCACAGGCGTGACGAGGCAAGCACGTTGGCCTTGTCGACCACGGTGAGATGGCCACGGCGGCGTCTTGCATAGTCGAATGCGACCTGCAATATACGCTCTATTTCAGTGCGGGTATATGCGTTGGTGTCGTATGCGCGGTCGTTGTCCTCATATTTCTCGCCGAAATACATTCCGCCCGTCAGCTCGCGTATGCACACGAAATCGGCTCCCCTGACAATCTCCTCGCGCAGCGGCGACATGTGCAGCAGGCAGGCGAATGTCTCGACGGGACGTATGTTGGCATACAGCCCGAGCTTCTTGCGCATGGCCAATAACCCCTGTTCCGGGCGTACGGGAGCGTCGGGATTATTGTCGTAGCGCGGGTCGCCGACCGCCGAGAAGAACACCGCGTCTGCCCGCAGGCATGCCTCGTATGTCTTTTCGGGAAACGGGTCTCCCGTCTCGTCTATGGCTGCCGCCCCGACGGGGGCATATTCCAGTTCGAGCGGATGACCGAATTTCTCGCACACGCTCTTTATGACCTCGACCCCTACGGCCGATATTTCGGGCCCGATTCCGTCGCCGGGCAATACTGCTATCTTCATTCTGTTCTCTTTCCGTTCTTGTTTTCGTATGCCTCGATGTCTGCCCAGCGGCTCAGAAGATACTCCACGTCGTCAAGTCCCTCGGCGAGACACTGTTTCTTGTATGGATTGATGTCAAACCGCTCGCACTCGCCGGTAGCGGTGTTGGTGACGGTCTGCGCCTCGAGATCTACCTTGACCTTTGCTGCAGGGTCGTCCCCGATGGTGCTGAACAGCGACGCGAGAAATCCCTCGCTCACAGTCACGGGCAGCACGAACGAGTTGAGCTCGTTCTGCTTGTGTATGTCGGCGAAATAGCTTGATATGACCACCCTGAATCCATAGTCGTGGATGGCCCATGCGGCATGCTCGCGCGACGACCCGCATCCGAAGTTCTTTCCGGCGACAAGGATCACGCCCGAATAGCGCGGGTCGTTGAGGGGGAATCCTTCAATCATCTTCCCGTCGGCGTCATAGCGCCAGTCGCGGAACAGGTTGTCGCCGAATCCCTCGCGCGAGGTCGATTTGAGGAACCTCGCGGGGATTATCTGGTCGGTGTCGACATTCTCTACGGCCAGTGGCACGCAGCGCGACTCTATGGTGGTGAATTTCTCTTTCATGACTCTTCCATTAGTTTACGCGGGTCAGTGATTACGCCTGTCACGGCTGCGGCTGCGGCCGCAAGCGGGCCTGCAAGCACCGTGCGGGCTCCCTGGCCCTGGCGTCCCTCGAAATTGCGGTTTGAGGTGGATACCGCCAGAGCTCCGGCGGGTATCTTGTCGTCATTCATGGCCAGACAGGCCGAGCACCCCGGGGCGCGGAGCTCGAATCCGGCATCTGCGAGGATGCGGTCAATCCCCTCGGCCACAATCTGTAGGCGCACGCGGTTCGAGCCGGGCACGAGCCATGCCGTTACTCCCGGTGCCTTGTGCCTTCCCTTTACGATTGAGGCAAAGGCCCTGAAATCCTCGATGCGTCCGTTGGTACAGCTGCCGAGAAAGACATAGTCGACGTTCTTCCCCTCCATCTTCTCTCCCGGCCTGAAGCTCATATACTCGAGGGCCTTGTCAAACGAATGCCGGGCCTGTGAGCCATCCACGTCGGGGGGTGCGGGAATGGCGGCATCTATGGCCATACCCATCCCGGGATTTGTGCCGTATGTCACCATCGGCGATATGTCCGCGGCGTCAAACACAACCTCACGGTCAAATATCGCATCCGGGTCTGAGGCGAGCGCGAGCCATGAGGCTGCCGCGCGGTCAAATTCCTCACCCTCCGGGGCGAAATCGCGTCCTCTTACGTACTCGACGGTGGTCTCGTCGGGAGCTACCATGCCGCCGCGCGCACCCATCTCTATCGACATGTTGCACAGGGTCATGCGTCCCTCCATCGAGAGCCCTCTCACGGCCTCCCCGGCATACTCGACAAAGTGGCCTGTGGCCCCTCCCGTCGTGAGCCGGGAGATTATATACAGGGCCATATCCTTGGCGCTGACACCGGGTCTCAGCCTCCCGTTCACGGTAATCCGCATGGTCTTGGGCCTCGGCTGGATTATGCACTGCGATGCAAGCACCATCTCGACCTCGCTTGTGCCGATGCCGAATGCCACCGCGCCCAGGGCGCCGTGTGTCGAGGTGTGCGAGTCGCCGCACACTATCGTCATTCCCGGGAGGGTGAATCCGTTTTCCGGCCCTATGACATGGATTATGCCGTTGCGTTCGTGGTCGGGCCCGAAGTGCCTCAGACCGTTTGCCTTTGCGTTTGCGGCGAGTGTCTCCACCTGATGGCGCGACACCGGGTCGGCTATGGGCAGATGGCGGTCGTGTGTCGGTATGTTATGGTCGGGAGCGCAGACGGTGCGGTCGGGACGCATCACCCCGATACCTCTCCGGCGCAGCCCCTCGAAAGCCTGAGGCGACGTCACCTCGTGGCAATAGTGGCGGTCGATGTAGAGCATGTCGGGACCGTCGGCGATATGGCTCACCACATGCGCCTCCCATATCTTGTCAAACAGAGTCTTTCCCATTTTTGGTTTTCTCAACTGAGACATATAGGTCATATAAGACTTATAAGCCCTATATGACTTATTGTCAGACTATCTTACAAACTTATTTATCGCGTCAATGAATGCCTCGGCGCTGGCGGCCACGATGTCGGTATTGGCCGAGAATCCGTGATAGGGGATACCCTCGTGTTCGACAGTCATGTGTACCTTGCCCACATCGTTGCTCCCCTTGTTGATGGCCTGGATGAGGAACTCCTTGACAAGCATCTTGCGTCGTATGATGAGCTTGATGGCCGAGATGGCGGCGTCGACGGGGCCGTTGCCCGAAGCGCATGCCTCGAATTTCTCTCCGGCGATGTCGAGCCCGATTGCCGCCACGGAGTGTACGCCGACACCTGCCGTGACCTGCAGGAAATCGAGCTTGATGCGGTGCGACGCGGTGCGCTGGCGACCCGTCAGCATCAGTATGTCGTCATCGTTTATCTCCTTCTTGCGATCGGCGAGACGCAGGAACTCCTCGTATGCCTTGTCAAGTTCCTCGCTCTTCAGCTCGACCCCAAGCACATGCAGTCGGTGCTTGAGCGCCGCACGGCCCGAACGGGCAGTGAGCACGATAGAATTCTCGTCAATGCCTACATCCTTCGGGTCGATTATCTCATAGCTCTCGCGGTTCTTGAGCACGCCGTCCTGATGGATGCCCGACGAGTGGGCAAAGGCATTACGTCCCACAATAGCCTTGTTGGGCTGGACCGGCATGTTCATCAGGCTCGATACCATACGGCTCACGCCCGCTATCTTTGTGGCGTTGATGTTGGTGTCGATGCCCAGGTGCGGATGCGAGCGGAATGTCATCACCACTTCTTCGAGCGCGGTGTTCCCGGCGCGTTCACCGATGCCGTTTATGGTCACCTCGGCCTGGCGCGCCCCGTTGAGTATGCCGTTGACGGTGTTTGCCGTGGCCATGCCCAGGTCGTTGTGACAGTGGGTAGCTATGGTCACGCGGTCTATCCCCTCGACATGCTCCATCAGATAGCGTATCTTGGCTCCGAACTCCTCGGGCAGACAATAGCCTGTGGTGTCGGGGATATTCACCACGGTCGCGCCGGCCTTGATGACGGCCTCGATGACGCGTGCCAGATACTCGTTGTCGGTGCGTCCGGCGTCTTCGGCATAGAACTGCACGTCCTCGACAAATTTCTTGGCGTATGCCACCGCGGCCACAGCGCGCTCGAGTATCTCCTCGCGGTTTGAGTTGAACTTATACTTAATATGTGGGTCTGAGGTGCCTATGCCTGTATGGATGCGCGGATGCTTGGCGTATTTCAGTGCCTCGGCAGCTACCCGGATGTCATTCTCGACAGCGCGGGTCAGCGCGCACACGGTGGGCCATGTCACAGCCTTTGAAATCTCGACAACCGAGTTGAAGTCTCCCGGACTCGACACCGGGAATCCGGCTTCGATGACATCGACACCGAGCCCTTCGAGTGCCTTTGCCACCTCGATTTTCTCTACGGTGTTGAGCTGGCACCCCGGCACCTGCTCGCCATCGCGGAGCGTGGTGTCGAAAATATAAAGTCTTTCGCTCATATCGCTTATTGTCTTTTTGTGATTAGAGCGCAAAGATAATGAATTTTTCGGAAAAGAACTAAAAATATTAAAAATATAAATAGATTTTATTCCGTGCGCTGCGCTTTTTCAACGGCTTTGCGGATGCGTCTCTCGATTTTGTCCGGATTCTCCGGGTCGATGCCATTCTGCCACAGCACGGGCTTCCCGTCTGCGTCGGCCACTATTATGACAGGAGCCAGGCCGTTGGGGCAGAAATGCTGGTAGAAACGTCCGTTGTTCTGTGCCAGAGGGAAGCGTATCTCATGCTCTACGGCATATCTCGTGATTGCCTCGGGCATAGCCGTGTCCTCGAGTATTACGCCGAGCATCCCTATGCTGTCGGCGGGATACTCGTCATACAGCTTGTTCAGGATCGGGTATGCAAACCGGCAATAGCCGCAATATGTCGATGTGAGCAGCAATATCAGCGGTTTTCCTTTGTATTGGGCCAGTGAGACCCTCTTCCCGTCTGTCATGCGGAGGGTGTCTGACGGATAGAGCCCGGTCTCCATCTTCTCATGGTGTCTTGCGTTGAATCTCTCCATGATCTCTTTCTTCTCCTCGTCTGTCGCCGGGCGCGGGAGGTCGGGCAGCATCCCCTCGACCGAGAATTGGTCTGCGGGATATGGGTTCAGGGCTACGTCCGACACACTGCACTCATATCGCATCTGCGGCCATCCCGACAAAAAGGTGAGACGTGACGGCATCAGGGTCTCCTTGTCTACAGATAACGTGAAATGCGATGTCACGTACGGGAGCGACGGCATGATGTATGGCTTGCCATAGAAGACAATCTGCTGGTATTCGCGGACAACGGCATCAATCTCCCATATGCTGTCGCGGTCAATGACAGTGACGGTCTTGTCGACGTCCGGGCGCGACAGATATTCGCACAGGCGCGTCGCGTGGTTGAAAAACGGGGGCGCTATCGTGTGTACGCCATACCATTTCGACAGGTCGGAGATGTCGAGATACCCGTATCTCTCCCAGATGGAGCGCTTGCCGTCATAGGCATTCCTGAAACTTCCGTCTGGTTTGTGCGTGACAAAGTTGGCCATACCCGCCGTGTCAGCCGGACTCTCGCACTCGTCAATCCTGTATCTATCGACAACGATATACAGCGAGTCGTCCGGGGTCGAGAAGGTTTTCTGCGTCAGCTCGTAGCGGGCGGTATGCACACCGCGCAGCACGTCGAGTATCTGTCCGAGCAGTTGCGATGTCTCGGGCGTTGAGGCTGCCCGGGCTGTGGCTGCGGACAGGATGAGGCAGAGGGTGATGAACGCTTTTCTCATGGCACTAAATTTTTAGTGCAAATATAGCGAGAATAAATATACGTTGCAAGTTTTTCAATGGTATATCGGTCGGAGATGCGGAGCCCTGAACCTTTTAGGCGATGGAGCCCCGCGGATGCGGGGGATGGTCTTAATAGACTTGGGGCTTGCCCCGAGGTAGGGAATGAGGTGAAATTTGCGGTCCCCCGTGTGGGCCCCATCCTTTAATATGAGGGGTATTGCAGTACTGCAATACCCCTCATATTAAAGGA
>ENA-OPCN01000605-OPCN01000605.1-human-gut-metagenome-genome-assembly--contig:-NODE-605-length-31144-cov-3.180611_pt1 | contig 31144 bp, 48 predicted proteins | sample MGYA00241567_ERZ501485 | MGnify/ENA primary metagenome ERZ501485 (study PRJEB25962, sample SAMEA2042579) | human gut metagenome | biome: human gut; feature: human-associated habitat; material: faeces...
GGACCCGCACCACCGGCAAACCCGTAACCCGCCTCATACCAATGGACAAAAAGGAACGACCTTGGCGTGACCACGTGCGCGACACCATCCTCAGCCACGAACACCCAACCATTCCCCACGACTCATACGTAACAGTAGAAACAACGTTCTACCTACCCCGCCCCAAAACCATCCCACCCCACAAACGAAAACACCCCACCGTCAAACCAGACATAGACAAACTCCAACGCGCCCTATACGACGCCATCACCGAAACCCACATCTGGCACGACGATTGCCAGATCACCGACGTAACCAGCCACAAACGCTACGCCGACACCACCCCCACCGGCGTATCCCTCACAATCACATGGAAACCAAACCAATGAAAAAACCAAACGAATTCGACTACTTCCGCAACACCACACCCGGCTACAAGCTAGGCCGCATCCTCGGCGGCCTACTCATCACCCTAGCCGTACTCCTCATCACCACCGGCACCATAGCCCTACTCAAACTACTCATAACCTACATCCTCGCGTAAGGAACCATCATGCCAATCAACCAACACTAACAACAAACTAAACCCAAGAAAGCATAAAATACCCCTATGAGCAACGTAACCAGAGACGCCCACGGCAGAATCACCGGAGGCGTCAACAACCCGACCGGCAAAGGCGGCTTCCAAGAACGCCCACAAGACCGAAGCCGTAAATGGACAAAACGCGGCAGCGTGAAATACAACCTCCAACAATTCCTTGAACTCACGAACGAGGAACTCGCGGAATGGGTGCAGCGTATGGACGAACTGACCCAAGCCGAACAGATCGCCCTCCGTCGTGTACTCGAATCGAAGAAGGACGGTGAGAAAGCATTCCGCGCCTATCAGGACATCGCCAACCGTACCGAGGGAATGCCACGCCAACAGGTTGACCAGACGGTGCAGATGTACGAGCCGCCAACAATCAACGTCACAGTGAAATGAACAAACCCGAGCCTACTATTCTCAATAAGGCTCGGGTTTCATCGAGTGAAGACCAGCCTATTGAGAATCGCGCGCACATTATGAAACAAAACGGAACATTCAACCTCGTAATCCCCAAAGCATACGAAGACCTATTGTTCTTCCTCCATGACCGCGACAACCCACCATACCGCTACTACGACTACAGCGGAGGCCGTTCGAGCGCGAAAAGCACCAGCGTCGCCATAGCCCTAGCGCTCGAAGCCAGCATGTGCCCCACCCGCATCCTATGCACCCGCGAATTCCAGAACAGCATTCAGGAAAGCGTCAAACAGCTCCTAGCCGACATCATCAACCGCTACGAACTTCCCGGCTTCACCATCACCCGCGAACAAATAACCCACGTGAACGGCAGTGTGTTCTGGTTCAAAGGCTTGCACGAAGACCCGGAAAGCACACTAAAAGGCATCGAAGGCGTAGACCGATGCTGGATAGAAGAAGCGCAGTTCATCACCGACCACAGCCTAGACGTGTTACTGCCGACCATCCGAAAGAACGGCAGCACCATCATCTTCACCCGTAACCCACTGACCCCGGAAGATTCGATAACCACACGTTTCGTCACCCACCCCAGCAAGCTCACCCAACAGCGCACCATCCACCATCACACCACATGGCGGGACGCCGAACAGGCCGGAATACTCCCGGAAGAAATACTGCGACAAGTCGAGGAATCACGAAACAACCCAGACTTCGCCCACATCTGGGAGGGAATGCCATACGAGAAAACCATCAACCAGATCATAAGCTGGCAGCAACTCACGGCAGCGACCGAACGCCAACCGCAAACAGACGGCGGCGTAAGCTTCGGCGTTGACGTGGCCCGATACGGAGCCGACAGAACCGCCGTAGCCATCGTAAAGGGACGCCACCTAGTAGACCTCGTGAGCTGGAGCAAGACCAGTCTTGTCGAAACAGCGGAACGCATAATCACCCTTGCCGGAACACATCATCCAAGCATCATCAACGTGGACGATACCGGCGTGGGCGGAGGAGTAACGGATATTCTCCGCAGCCGAAGCCAACCAGTGAACGGCGTCAACTTCGGAGCCAAGCCCAAGCATCCCGACCGCTATCCGGCAGTCAGTTCGGAATTATGGTTCGAGTTTGCCGAACAGCTTTCGGAAATCACCATCAACCCGAATCTGGAACACCGAGCCGAACTGTTTCAGGAACTCAGCACCCGTGAATGGGCAATCAACAACAGAAACCTACGCGAAGTGCAGCGGAAGAAAGACTACAAAACAGAGAATCAGACTGGTAGCCCCGATCTAGCGGACAGCGTCCTTCTCGCCTACTACAAGCCGCTGCAACTTCCATCGTGGGACGTTGCTGTTTGCTAGGTTTATGCGTTGCACCCGGTAGACTAGACGCAGGGTCTTATGACGAATCGAGGAAACTGTGAGCCTGCTGAACAATCTCCGTGAAGGTTTTATGAGCGCGTTCGACCGTAACCATGCGCCCAGCATGTCCCCCACACCGATGGGCGGCAACATTTGGCAGCCGATGGGCGGCAACACCATTCCACTGCACGACACCTACGACAACGTGTTCCCGTATGTGAACGCCATCGCCCAACGGTTCAGCACGGTAATCCCCTACGCCGTGGACTCGGACAACCGGCGCATCGACCCGGCCCCCGCACCGTTGACCGCGCTCTACGCGCCCAACGACACGTATTCATGCTTGGAATTCCTCAAGATCGTTTGCACCACCATCCTCACCCAATCCCACTTGGACGTACTCATCTGGACAACTAACGGGCCGGGCGGAGACATTACAGCCGACAACATCATCGGATATACGCTGCTACCGTCGAACAGCCGCCAATACAATTCCACGCGCTCCGACTGGTATCATCGCGTCACGATGGACTTGGGCGACGGTGAACAAGTCTACGAATTCTCCCGAGACGAAACCATCGCCCTCAGCTACAGCCAGCATCCGAACGACCCGACGCGCGGCATCGCCCCCGCCATGACGGTGAAGAAGTGGGCGAACGTGGACGATATGATCGCCGACTATGAGCGTGGTTTCTTCGGTAACAACGCGGTACCCGCTGGAATGCTCGGCATCGTATCGGAGAACACCGAGGACTTCCAACGCAACCGCGACCGCCTCGAAAGCACATTCCGTGGCGCGGGCAACAACAACGGAATCGTGTACAACATGATTCCGGTTGACCCTATGACCCATAAGCCCAGCACCACCAGTAAACTGGTGTGGGTGCCGTTCCAGAACGCCAACGACAGTCTGGACTTGCAGACCGTGAACGACGTGGTGAACAACAGGCTGGCGAACGCTCTCGCCGTGCCGGACATTATTCGCGGCATCGACAACGGGCAGACTTACGCCAACGCCGAACAGGCCGAACGCGCGTTCATCGAGAATACCCTTAAGCCGTTGTGTATGACGGTGTGGGATAAATGGCAGTTCGAGCTTGACCGTATCACCGGAGGACTCGGCTACGGTATCACGTTCGATCTCAACCTGCCGTCCCAGACCGACGTGGAGAAGGTGCAGGCCGACATGCAGAAGGTACGTATCGACTCGCTGACCCAGCTTTTGAACATGGGGGCCAGTCTTGAATCTGCCGTGGATGCGCTCGGCCTCCCCGAAGCATATAAGCGTCTTGACTTGCACCAGCAGGCTCCGACGCTGACTATCCCAATAGCCGCGAAACGATATGCGCGTAATATCAAACCGCAGGAAACGGCAACCGAAACCCGTATCCTCCCCGCCACTCGCACCTACGTGAACCGCGTAATCCGCATGGCACGCCGCTCACAGAACGGGCTACGCGATGATCTGGAGGATATCGGCGACAAGTGGATAAACGACGTGGAAGACGATTTGATGAAGAACCTCGCAGCCTACGCACGCCGTACCGGCTACGAATTGGAGCAAGTCATTACCGTGTGGGCGGAAGTCCATCCGGAAAGTTCCATTGCCGTGGAAGTCGAGGGATATACTGCCGATAATTGGCGGCAACTCTACTTCTGGACTGAACTCCCCGACACCGTGCGTGAAGCCTACGTAGAACACTTGCGGAGCATCGCCAAGTCCACCAGCAAGACCATCACAAGCAACGTCCTAGAGTTACTGAACCGGGCCGACGTGGAACAGTGGGACGCAAAACAGTTGCGCGACCGTCTCGAACAATTAGGCAACGATCACGCCGAACTCATTGCCCGCTGCGAGACGGTGCAATCGCAGAGGCTCGGCAGCTTGTACAGCGCCCGCAATCTCAGTGAGACGCTCGGCGTCCGACTGGACAAGGTGTGGCATACTTCCGGTGATGGCAAAGTGTGCGAATTCTGCAACCACATGGAAGGCAAGCGAATCGCATTGGATGACACGTATATGGCCGAGAACGCCAGCGTCGAAATCGGCGAGCGCACCTACGTGAACAACTTCGAGAGTATGCAAACACCGAACGGACACCCCAACTGCCGATGCTACGAGGATTACGAGGTGGTGGAATCATGACGTATGACATCCATTGCAAACGCTGCGGACGCTACCTAGGCTCCTGCACCCGCGACACGATGGTTACGTTGAAGTGCCCGAACTGCAAAGGTTTGGACACGTACCGCATCGTGCTACTATGGAGTACAGAACATTAAGCCCATTAAGGACGTTCGACCGCACCACTACCTATTGAAAGGGCCAAGATGAAGACTCGCAAGAGCTTCTCCAACAGCGGTGCCCCTGAAACCAATGGTCGTAACCTCACCTTCCTCGCCAACAGCGGCAAAGTGATGTGCGACGGACTCACCGTAGACTTGAAGACACTGAAAGCGCCGTTAATCGACGGCACTCTGAAACTCGTGTCCGACCTCACCGAGTCCGACAAACTATCACTACCGCTCCTGATCGACCACATGCCCAGCATCGAATGCCAAGCAGGTGCAATCACCCGACTTTGGATGACCGATGACGGACTGATGGCCGAAGCGAAACTCAGCGAGGTCGACCAAGGCGAACGTATCCGCCAGCTTGCCGCCGACGGATGTTTGACCAACAGTTTCAGCATCACCGTTGAATTCAACCAGCGTCCCGGCAAGGACGGTATCATCCACGATGGCGAACTACTGGAAATCAGCGTCGTGTATCGTGGTGCCGACCCAAGGGCCGCTTTCACAGCAATCAACAGTCGCAACACTAAGAATGGAGACACCATGAACCCGGAACTCCTGAAGAAACTGGCGCGTACCATCGCCCAGTTCAAACTCACCCCGGACGAAGCGGAACAGCTCACCACGTCCATCGGTGAGATCATGCAGGGCGCTCTCGATGACATCACCGAAGCCATCGGAGAACAGTCCGAATCTGACAATCAGGAAACCACCCCTGCCCCGGAGGAACCCGTGCAGACTTCCAACGCCCGCAAGACCATCATCATCAACAAAGCCAACCACGCCGCCCACCAGTCGGGTACCGTGAACTTCTCCCACGACCGTAAGACGTGGCTTGACTCCGACGACGCCATGATTGCGTTCGAGCGTGCCTTGATTGATACCGATAACAAGGGTGTCGAAGCGTTCCACCGTGAGTGGGCCGACACCGTGAACCGTAACATGTCGGACACCGCGTCGTTTGGCGTTGACGATACCGACGTGACCAAGTTCATTCCGACCGAAGCCATCACCACTATCTCGGACGCTTTGAACACGCGCGGTTCCGGCCTGTGGAACCTGCTGCGCAAAACCGGCATGGATCGCCTCACCATCGGCGGCAACATTACTGGTCTGACTGACCAGACCCGCGCCCACGGCTACCCGGTGGCCTCCTACGGCACGGAGAAAAAGGAACAGGTGCTTTCGTTCGTGAAGCGCGAGCTTCAGGCCGACTACACCTACAAGTACATCACCCTGAACAAGGGCGATATCCGCCGCACCCAGCGTCCGGGCGCTCTGCTCCGCTACGTGCTTCAGGAACTCCCGAACTACATCATCCAGACCATCGAACGTCAGATCACGTTCGGCGGTTACACGGACATGGCGCATTTCCGTTCCGTCGTGACCGACGCAGCAGACGAGTCGCCCGTGTGGAAGGGCAACTGTTTCGCGCTCTCCTACACCATGACGGATAACACTCCGCTGATGGACTTCGTGCGTGCCTCCCACATGGTTCGCGCTCAGGGCAACAAAGTGCTGCTGTGCAACGCTGACACCGTGGCCGACCTGCTGATGTCCGCAAACGCTAACGGCAACACGTACATTGCTCTCGGCGGTGACGATACTCTGGCCCGCGCCCTCGGCGTCAACCAGATCATTACCCCGGAATGGTGGACTGACACGGACGACGCCACCACTATGGGCGTCATTATGGCCGCGTCCCACTACGCGGTGGTTGGCGATACGTCCATCGAGGCGTTCACCAACTTCGCGCTGTCCACGAACACCAACGAGTATCTTCAGGAGATTTACGCTGGTGGCGGTCTGGACGCGGAGAAGTCCGCCGTGGTCATCAAGCCGAAGAGTAAATGAGGTGATCTGCCATGACGATTAAACAAGTTCGATTCGTTAAGGCGGGCTCTCGTAACCCGGTTCAGGACATCGCCGAGCTGGCTGTGTTTGACGCTTCGGGTAATCCCGTTGACCCTCCGACTTCCCTTGCCGATGGCAGCGTGACGACCGCGAAGCTGGCTGACAATGCTGTCACTTCCGGAAAGATTCAGGATGGCAGCGTGACGACCGCGAAGCTGGCTGACAATGCTGTAACCGCAGGCAAGATCGCGAGCGGCGTTCTGCCGACCAACGCGACCAAGGAAAAGCCCGGTCTGGTCAAGCAGGCCGCGCACGTTAAAGACCCGGCTGGCGACACTCCGACTAAAGACGAGTTTATCAAGCTCCGTGACGTCTTGGTCACAGCCGGGCTGATGGCGTCCGCCTGACACGCTACCCTAAACAGTAGCGGGACTGCACCGCAAAGGCCCTATCTCCTACAATGGGAGGTAGGGCCTAACTCATTTTCGGAAGGAGCAAACATGGACATTGACGTAAGCGTAATCGATCAAGTGGGAGAGACGGTCTACGCGCGGTGGAAGGACGCCGCGCTCGCAGACCTCGCCAACATCCTATGCCAAAAAGACCTATTCCCGATTACGGATGATTCCGTGGGAATTGTCGTAGGAGATGGCCGCCACATAGCGTTACCGGCATGGTATTCGGATGTGACCAACGTGCAGACCACAGACGGTGTGAAGCTCGATTTTCGCGTGAACTACGATATGGGCGACGGGTGGACGCCCGAAACCAAGTACGCCAACTGTCTGACAATCGCGCAACGTCTTAATGTCGGCACGGCAATAACCGTGACCGGAACGCACGGGTTCGCCAAGCTTCCCGCCCCATTATCTTCAGCATTGGCGGCTGTTATCGAGGCAGACCAGAACGTTCTTGAACAGACCGACCGCATCACTTCCAAGAGCATCGAGGATGTGAGCGTGAGCTACGCAACGATCAACGAGACGGCTATGGAACGCGCGTTGACGCCGTACCAGTCGCTTATCAGCCAGTGGAGCCTATGCCGAAACGGCGGAGACAGCGGCGGTATTCTCTCCCTGCCTCGCAAGCACCATAATCTGCCGTGGTGGCTCAACGCTCAGGATTACATGGGGGGTGACTACGCTTATGGTAACGCTCTGTGACCCGTTCCGCTTGTTCCCGAACCAAGTCCAGACGGCTACGCTTTGGCGGTACACGGCTCCCGGTCTGCCTAACGAACGACTGGCCGACTTGCAGGTGATTGTGAAGCATTCAACCCAGTCCGATCAGCCGACCGAATACGGTTCGTGTATCAGCAGTCGACGATTCCATCTTCAAACGGACACGGTTCCCGAGAACTTGCGGGAAAACATGGAACTATGGCCCGATCTCATGGTGGAATTGTCCGATGGCAGGGTATACCAAGTCACGCAAGCCAGTCGCGGCGATGATATGGACATGGGGGAGACTCGGTTCATCACCGTGTACGGGAACCCGTATGGAAGGGATAGTCTATGAGCTACCGACTACAGTTGTCCGCTGAATGGGCTCGCAAGCTCTCCACCCAACAGTTGAACAAGGGTGGCGTGAAAATGATGACGGACATTCTCAAGATGGCACGTCAAAACGCTCCCGTCTTGACCGGCGCTTTGCGTAACAGCGGACGTTTCCAACAACTTTCCACAATGAAGTGGCGTATCACGTTCGGCAACAGTCGCGTACCTTACGCACGTATCCGCGAACACACGAACCGGTTGCACCCGAACACGGTACGCTACCTCCAGCGGGCTAGGAACACTGCCGCCAGCCGTGCCAAGTCGTATTTCAACCTAGGATAGGAGCGACATCATGATTGATCTGGCCATGTGCATGACCCTACAGAACGAGGGTTTCGGCACTTACGGAAAGACTTTGTTCTTCGGTACCAGTCCCGTATTGGACACGGGCAGCGTCACGAACGCCGAGGGCATCTGGGTCAACGCGAACACCGTGGACATCAACGGCGACCTGTACACCGATCAGCTCACCATCAGTAGCCGATACTTCGACGTGATCGAACAAGGGCGTCTAATGCTCCGACTCCTGCACTTCATCAACAATCGTCTGCATGACTATTGCCGACTGACCTGCGACCCCATTGCCGATATTGACTTTATATCAATCCGCGTGCATCCGGCGACCGCCATCGACATGGACGCCATCGACGGAGAAGGCCGTTGGGTGAAAAGCATCCGATTCAACGTGGATTACAAGCTCTCCATCGAAAGGTAGAATAGGAACCGTCCATTAGTCGCGCGCGTGCAGTCCCGTCCGACGAAAGGACATTACAATGGCCTCCTACCCACTGATCGGTAAAAAGACCGTATACATTGACGACCTCGTAATCAGCCCCGACTTTTTGCAGGATGAAGTGGGTACCATTACCCTGACTCCCGGCACTACCGAGGTTTCTTCGCAATCCGGCACTATCAACGTGCCGAACGGTTCATACGAGGAAATGAGTTTCGAGATCAACATCATCTGTCCGAGCGTCCGCTTCCTCGGCATGTTGTTCCCCGAACTGTACCACAACGCGAAATTCAAGCGTGTTATCTCCGGTTCGCTGTCCGAGACGGGTCAAGTTCGGTTCGGCGGCAACGAATGCGTATCGAACACCCCGAGGGACATCATCATTCATAACGTGTGCGATGGTCATTCGTCAGCGCAGGACTTCCGTATCCCGCAGGCGCTAATCAGCGCTGGCGGCGAGTTCACCGTGAGCCTGTCCAACCCGTTCGTGGTCACGTTGTCCGGTTCGATGACATCCGGTGCGAACGGTGCCGTCGTCATGGGCGAACTTGATCTTGATAACCCGTCGTATTACGACGAGGATTACGGCATCAAGACGGAGACCGTTGAGGTCACAGCGCTTACCGCTTCCCCTACGAACATTTCCGGCAAAATCGGTGATCATGTGACAGTGAATGTGGTGGCCTCCCCGAATGGTGCGACTGGCAGCATCACCGCCACGGTAGCCGACACTGAGAAGGCCACCGCTACGGACAACGGGGATGGCACTTGGGATGTTCAGTTGAAGCAGACCGGTACGGGTACCGTCACGTTCAAGGATGGCAGTGTGCAGACCGTGGTTAACTTCAATATCAAGTAAGTGAGCATAAGTAACGCCCGCCACCAGAATTGTGGGTGGCGGGCGCAGTTGAGATGGAATGTTCCTAGAGCGGGAACAGTCACATGATATCACATGATTGGAGCAATAATGACCACACCGGTTTTGAGCATCGACACCCGCGAATCGTTCCGCACCCTCACCGTGAAAATCGACGGTACGGTGTACACCATGCGTCCTCTTGGCTCTAAGGACATGCTCACGATCTTGGATAATGCGGAGACAATCGACAAGCTGAGCGCTGGCGTGGCGAACCGTGAGACTTTGGAAACCGCGGAAAAGATTATTTTCCCGCTGGTTGAATCGCTTATGAGTCCAGCCGATAAATTCTCCGAGTGGGCTGAACAGACCCGTAAGCGTAGCGACCTTGCCTATCAGCGTGCCATGACCGCGTTGTGCGGGCTTATGGCGAAGAACATCACCGTTGACATCAAGGGCGAATAAATGAAGTCGTGGGATAGCCTGCTTACTCCCGCCGAGCGGGAGGCGATGAAGAGTTACAAGCAGAAGGAGGCGGCTCGCAAGCCGCTTCCGAGCGTTCATATCCTCGCTGAGCTTGGTGACTTGTATGGGTGGCAGGCTATCCGCGACGTGTTGGAAAACAAGGTTGATTCCTCTCTGATGATGAACCTGCTTAGGGAGGGACGTCGTATCCGACGGCGTAGACTGGCGGAACAATATCTCATGACGTTCGATTGCATCACCGCCGCGTTCAGCAAGCATGGCGACCGCAGGATTAACACGATTATCGAAAAACTCGGGAAGGACGTGTGATGGCAGACTCGACACTGACTCTAGACGCCGAGATCAACACCGGCGATTGGAACGCTGGCGTAAAGGATATTCAATCGGGTAGCCGTCAGATCGAAGAGTCGGCGCGACATGCTGATGAAGCGTTTGGGAACGTTGATAAATCTTCAAGCAAGTCTTCCAGCGGGTTAGGGAAGTTCGGTGCCGCCGCCGGTGCCGTTGGCGGTCTTGTTTCCTCGGGTATCGGTATGGCTGTGGACGCCATCGGTGATCTTACCGGGGACATTATCGAAGCCTCCGACTCTGCGGACAAGTTCAAAAGCACGCTGAACTTCGCAGGACTGGATACGGGTACGATTGACGCGCTCACAGCCAGCACTCAAGCTTACGCCGACCAGACGGTTTATAGTATCAGCGATATTCGTAACGTGACCGCTCAGCTTGCCGCGAACGGAGTACAGGGCTTCGACAAACTAGCCGAAGCCGCAGGCAATTTGAACGCGGTCGCGGGCGGTAACGCGCAAACGTTCAGCTCGGTGGGCATGGTGCTTACGCAGACCGCTGGCGCTGGCAAGCTCACCACGGAAAACTGGAACCAGCTAGCCGACGCCATCCCCGGTGCATCCGGCAAACTTCAAGAGGCGATGCTCAAGAACGGGGCTTACACTGGGAACTTCCGCGACGCGATGGAGAAAGGCGAGATCAGCGCGGAGGAATTCAACCAAGCCATAATGGACTTGGGTATGACGGACGCCGCGAAACAGGCCGCGACATCGACCAGCACCATTGAAGGTGCGATGGGTAATCTGGAAGCGTCCGTGGTTGGTGTGGGTACGACGATTCTTGACCAGTTCAAAGGCCCGTTGACATCCGGTATCAGCATGTTGGCGCAGAGAATTAGCGGACTTAGCGGCGTGTTTACTGGACTGGTGCAGACTGTCGGCCCGATTCTCTCACAAATCGGCACAACGTTCCAGACAGCGTTTCAACCAGTTGTGGGAATGGTGCAATCTCAGTTGCTTCCGGCACTCAATCCGCTTATGAGTGCCTTACAGAATATCGGCAATGCCATCATGCCTATTATCACAGCCGCAATCCAGACCATTGCACCAGTGTTGTCTACCATAGTGAGCAATATCGGGCAAACCATGAGCGTTATCGCGACTGCGGTAACGCCGGTGATTAATAACATCGCTGCGTTGATTCAGGCCGTGCTTCCGGTAATCCAGTCAGCGTTTCAATCGTGGGGTTCAACGATTCAGGGTGTCATTAACACGGTTTTCCCATTCATCCAGACGGTTATCACATCCGTTATGAACGTTGTCAACGCGATAATCAGCACCGTATTGGCAGCGATTAACGGTGATTGGTCTGGAGTATGGGAAGGAATCAAGAATATCGCTTCCAGCATCTGGGACGGGATCAAAAGTATCGTTTCTGGTGCCATCAATGCAGTGTCGGGCGTCATCTCAAGCGTCCTGAACGGTATCAGCGGTATTTTCAGCAGTGTGTGGAACGGTATCAGGGGATCGGTAAGCAGCGCATGGAGTGGTATTACCAGCGCTGTCAGCAGTGGCGTTAGCTCGATGATGAGCTTCATCACCAGTATCCCGAGCCGTATCATGGGCGTGTTCAGCGGAGCCGGATCATGGTTGCTGAGCGCAGGCCAGAACATTATTCAGGGTCTGATTAACGGTATTACGAACGCCATCGGCGGTGCCATCTCAGCAGTCAAGAACGCGGTTAGCGGTATCATCGACGGTGCTAAGAGTATGCTGGGTATTCATTCCCCGTCGAAGGTGTTCGACCGTGAGATAGGTCGGATGATTCCGGCTGGTCTTGGACGTGGCGTATCTGAGAACGAGCGTGCGGCCACTCGTCCGGTGGAAGACATGGTGGACTCTCTTCTGCCGTCGTCCATTGTGACGCCCATGCCAGTCATATCTAATCCGGTGAAGCTGAACGCGAATAGTGGCCCGCGTGTGAGCGCGCCTATTACGGTGAACGCTCTTGACCCGAACGCAGCGGCACAGGAAACCGTGAGGGTGATTAATTTTCATTACGTGTGACATGCCGCGCGGGTAGACTGAGGGTATGGCTATCTTCACTCTTGACCCGCGCGACGTTCGTCTTACCCTGAACGGTTTCCCCTTGTATGGGACTGACTCGTATGGGTGTGAGTGGCACGTAACGTTTCAGAACGTTTCGGGATTGTTCGACGGTGTTGGCTCGACCTTGCAGACCAAAGACAAAGCGTGGTCGGATGGTTGGTTTAGCAATATTCCCGTGGCTCATGGTCGTTCGATCAGTGTTGAGGGGCATATTATCGGCAGATGCACGGAAAACTGTATCAACGCTTGGGATTCGTTCAAACGGTCGTTTAATATCACCGGTCAGTCGCTTGTCGTGGAGTTGGGGAATATCAGCCGTCAGGTGCAGGTCATGCAATCGTCTTCCGCCCCATTGGTGGAGTGGGCTGGCGTCAACATTCTCAAATTCAGCATAGGTCTGACCGCTTTAGACTCGTATCTGTACGATACACAGTCAGTGAACGGGAATACTGGTCTGCCAAACAGTCAGGGCGGTATGACATTCCCCTATCATTTCGAGGACATCAACACGCGCAATGGGTCTACGTGGGTCTGGTCTGAAACAACCGTGTCCGGTAGCGTGAGCCTCACTAACACGGGTAGCGCTCCGAGCCCGGTGACTATTCGCATCGATGGGCCTGTGGTCAACCCGCAGGTTGAGCATAGTCCGAGCGGACACATCATGGCGTTCGACATCACGTTGGGCGAAGGCCATTACATTCTTATCAACGGTGCCACCCATGAGATTCTTATCGATGGCACCGACCCGGCACGTGGCAGTGTAATCCGACGTGAATGGAGTTACGCGCAGATCGGGGAGAATGTTTGGATGTTCAGCGCCGAGGAACCATCGAGTAACGCGCGTATGACGGTATCGTTCAACCCGGCTTACATCTAAGGAGGTTTCGGATGTCTTTTATCTCTAACCGATTGCCGCAGGCGAACGGATTATCCTCGGGAACGGCGAGTGTATTATGGCAGCGTTCCGGCTTGCAGTTCTTGGCTGTCACATTGGATGACGGCACTGTGATAGCCGAACTCCCCGACCTCCAACTAACCCATCTGACGTACCGTTTCGAGGAAACGACCAGCGAAACGGCCACTCTCCCGTGGCGCAACGCTCCCCGAAACTGGGATGAAGCCACCACACCGTATCAGGCCGCCATACTACTGGTACGCGAATCCACCGTATTGTGGGGCGGTATCGTGGTCAAACGCGAGCGTGCAATGCGCGGCGACGGTTTGACGCTGACACTGGCAACCGTCGAACACTATCTCGATAACGTGTATGTTCAGGATCACACGTACACTAATCGTGACCAGTGCGAGATAGTGGAAGACCTCGTAACCAGCACTCTTAAAAACCACCGGTTCAACCTCGTTGTCGAAGCGTCACCGAGCAGCATCAAACGTGACCGCACGTATGAGGCCGAAAGCGACAAGACCCTGCTAAGCGTATTGCAGGAGCTTGCCAACGTGTTGAACGGGCCGGAATGGTGTACCTCTTGGCGGGCTATCAACGACGGACATTATGAGCCGGTCATGACGGTAGCCGACCGTATCGGTTCCACCACGCCAAGCACAACGTTCGATGACAGTGTTATGACCACTTTCAGCCTGTTGGAGGATTATACGAACGGTTATGGTGCTAACGCGGTCATGGCAGTGAGTACGGCTGACGCGGGCGACCGTCCCCAGTCCGATTGGATGATAGCAGACCAGCCCCACCGGCCTAGACTCGAATATGTGTTCCAACCGTCAACAAGCATCAAGAACAAGAGCACGCTGAACGAACACGCCAAATCATCGCTGTTGCAGATGCAGAACGGTACCCAGACCATCACAATGGGCTTAAGCCTGCTATCCGCTCCAATGGTGTACGAGGAGTGGAAGCCGGGCGACCTTATCGCATGGACTGTGGAGGAAGACGCCGAGCATTTCCCCAACCATAATCACGGTACCGCCCGTATTATCGGGTATGAGATTGATTTTAGTCAGTCGTGGACTATCACGCCTACGTTGCAGCAGGAGGACGATAATGCCGAGCAAATTCAAGTTCAGTCTCGATAGCGCGGACGCTACGGCCCGCCAGTTCTCGGACATCAAACGACAGTTGCAGGAGCTGCCGCCGAGCATCGTCAACAGCGTTAAACCTATGGTCGATCAGATCACGGCCATGTATGAGGAAGTGCAGACGTTGACGAACAATCTTGACCAGCGGGTGCAGGAAAGCATCACCCGCAACAGTTACACCCGTTCCGAGATTGACGATAAAACACAGGAATGGAACTGGGGGGTATTGGCTCCGAACCGTGGTGGTACTGGTATCGCCAACGCTTATAACAATGTGTTTGCGTCAGGCTCTTGGCGCGCGGTGTGGGTGTTGTCTGACGGTACTATGGGCACGGCTCAGTCGATTCGTGCCGTGAAAACCGATATCGTGGACGCGGACGACTACATCCCCGTTGACGCTCTCCGCAAGGTGAAATGGTGCATCTACCGGATGAAGGATGACAAGAACCAGAATCTTGATGACGCGCAGCCGTTGGTCGGCATGATCGCCGACGATCTGGATGAAAACGGATTGGGGTTCTTCTGCGAATACGATGAAGACGGTACGCTGGTAGGTATCAACTACCCCATGCTTGGTGTGGCGGCGCTCCGACTCGCTCAACAGGTAGCGGATGAATTGGACGCGCTCAAAGCTAAGGTTGATGCTCTATCCACTGAGATAAAATGGTCGTAGACGATTCGGAGGAATGATTATGGCTATCATCATGCACCCGCTTACAGCAAAAAACGGTTCCCCGGAGTATACGGCGGACGATTACAGGCACGCCATCAATCCTCTATTAGTACCGTCCGATGGTACCGCGTTCAACGGTTTGTCTGGCATCCGTTACGGTTCTCCGAGTCCTCTGGTCACGGTGAGCGGCCTGACTGTTACGGTAAAACCTCATTGCGGTACCATCAGCCCGTGGTATGGGCTCGGCGCGTACACTTACGCCATCACCACCAATACGACCGTGCAACTCGCAGACTCCACCAATAGTTACAAGGTTGCGGTGATTGTTGAAGACCCGTCTCAGTCGCATGGTACTACTCCACGCGGCAAGGTCGAAGTGTTCACTGCTGGTACTCCTGACTCGAATATCAATGGTCTGGTGATTGCCGAGGTTAACGCCGGTGTCGCGTCGGACGTGGCTCCGATTGTTCGTAATAACGCGGTGCTGATGGCGCGTGATCTTGACCAGCTTAACACTATTACCGCGATGAACGGGCAGGAGGCTGTGACGATTGCCGATAATGCTTATTATGTCATGGAGCTCGGCACATGGAAGCCGGTTTTTGAAACCGTGAGTGAGTCATGGAGTGGCGGAAAGATAACCGTCATCTACGGAGAATCATCGTGCGCGGTTCAAGTGAATTCCGTGAAAATTGGTTCCGGTTCGTGGGATTCGGCTCAATGGGGTAAGACGATTAGGGAGGCGTACCGTCCGAAAACCGAGATGTCGAGCCATCTGATGGTTGCGAACGGTGCAAGCAATACCGGTTTCCTCGTTGTCACCGCCGGTGGTGTGGTGAGTGTGAAGAACATGGGTAACAGTGGTTCTTCAGACGCTCGCAGCGGTAGCGTGTGCTGGCCTGTTCAGAGGCAGTACTGAATATTACTCGATTTGAATCATAGTGGCGTGCCGCCCGTGGCTCGCACCTCGACGTTCTTCGGAATCGGAACGACGAAGCTTCCCAACGGACGGATTACGTCATTGGCCGCCATTTGTGGGCCTACCAAGATTGAGCCAGCGTAGTTGCCGTTCAAAGTCAACTCAACGCCTCGTCCGGTGAAATTCTCGAACTCCGCCTGACCAAGTTCAACGGACTCTGATACGCCGAAAGTCCCAGTTTTTGGCAAATATACGCTGTACGTATTCACGCCGACATGGGAGATAAACGAAGACAACTTTACGCTGATTAACCGCAGTTTCGGGTGCCAGAAAATACTGCTTCCCCCGCCGTATGCAATCGGAGTGAACGACGATTCGTTTTGGAATTTCAGGTCGAATCTATACCAACGGTCTTCAGGTTCAGCTTCCCACGAGCTGTCGCTTCTGACATGTCTAAAATAGAGACTATGACTGATATTCTCACTGCAATCATCGGCGTAGGCGGCGTGGCTCTCGGAGGACTCATAACATGGCTAGCCAACCGTAGGTCAGACCTCACCAGCGCATATCAGGCACTAGTCTCAGCGCAAGGGAACATGAAACAGCAGATAGACGCCCAAGACCAGAAAATAAGCGCTTTAATCAAAAACCGTGATACGATGCAGTACACGATTGACTTGGAGACGGGCTATATTCGTGCGTTGGGGCACTGGCTGTCCAAGTTTTGCGAGATTATCGAACCTGAATTTTTGGAGAATCATCCTAAACCGTCGTTGCCCGATGATCTACGCGACCGTATCGCGTCCCTTGAGGAACTGGCCGGAGACAATGACTAGCCGAGCCGGTTCATGTTCCACGTTCCATCGCTTTGTCCATAATGGGCATTATCGGCCCAGTTGATATACTGGAACCATGCGCCGAACCGAACTCATAGCCCTGATACTCCTAGCAATCGTACTGGTCGGCGCTATAGTGCTGGGAGCATACGCTATCATCATCAACGCCGCCAATCTTCTCAAGCTTTTCATCATGGTTTGGTACGCGCTGACCCTCTGAAAAGGAGAAAACAATGACCTATCAGGATATTACGCAGTACAACAGTCCCAACTACACCAGTGGACGCCCCTACGGCATCCACTACATCGTCATCCACTGGTGGGACGACCCGAGCAATCACCCCGCGTTCGAGGCAGTTATCAACACCCTGTGCGACCCGAACCGTGGCGCGTCCGCCCACTACATCGCGGAAGCCGGTCGCGTGGCCTGCATCGTTGACCCTGACAACCGAGCTTGGCACGCTGGCGACGGCGTGAACGTCGGCTCGAAGGGAAACGACCAAGGTATCGGCATCGAATGCAACCCACGCCAGTCGGACGGCGATTACGAGACAATTGCCGAACTGATTCGTAACCTCCGCGCCGTATACGGCGACCTGCCGCTTATCCGTCATCGTGATTGTTCCGCGACTCAGTGCCCCGGCACCTATGATCTCGACCGACTCGATAAACTGGCGCGTGGCATGAGCGCTCCTGCTCCGTCTACTCCAGCGTCTGGCACGTATACGGTACAGTCGGGGGACACGCTGAGCGGTATCGCGGCCCAGCACGGGACTTCGTGGCAGACTCTCCAGCAGCTTAACGGCATTGCCGACCCTAATCTGATTTATCCGGGTCAGGTGTTGAAACTGCCGGGCGGCGCACCGGCACCGTCCGTTACAACGTACACTATCCAGCCCGGTGACACGTTGAGTGGTATCGCCGCCCAGTACGGTACCAGTGTTTCCAGTCTGGTGGCGTTGAATGGTATCGCTAATCCTGATGTGATCTACGCGGGCCAAACAATTCGCGTCAAGTAGACTATTCGATAGGAGGTTTGTTATGAGCATGAATACTGGTGAACCGACACCGGACACTACGATTACGAATGAGGTGGCGGACGGCAATGATGATTACGTGCCGACGTTCAACGCCGCGACTCGTAAGTGGGCGTATCTTGTTTCCGGTCTGGTTGGTATCGCCGGTGCGGTGCTGAGTTTCGTGAGCGCCGTGCCGGACGTGCCGTCGTGGGTGGCCGTCTTGGGTGGCGCTTGCGCTCTGGTCGGTTCCGGCGTGGCTGGAATGTTCGGCGTCCACTACGCAGGCATCTCCAAGTGAGGTAAATAAATGACAATTGCATCCGACTTGTTCCGCACCGTCACCGTCAAGATTAACGATATCAGTCAACAGCTCCCGTACATTGTGGTCAATCAGGCGGACGATAACGGCAAAATCATTCGTTTCGTCCCAATGGATCACGGGCAAACGGTCACTGGGTTCACCGGCGCTCGCCTGTATTATCCGCCGCGATCTGACAACCAGTATGGTGATTACGTGACCGGTGTTGAGTCTGACGGTGCTTGGGACTTCACTATCCCCGTGGGTGTCTTGAGAGCGTGACGAGTCGGGTGCAACCTCGCATTTATCGACGGTGACGGCGAAACATATACCTGAAATGTCGTGTTTCTTGTCGAACCGGCAGTGTCTGGGGTTTTCGACCCGCAGGATGGTCAGCAGACACGTCTGGACAAGGTTATCGGCACCGTGCAGAATGTCGCGGATACGGCTATCGACAGCATCAACCAGACCGCTAGTAACGCTGTGGAGAACATCGGTAAAGCCGAGGAATCCCTTAACGAGAGTGTGACGGATGCTCGTGGTTCAGCTGATGCCGCCGCGAACAGCGCCCAACAGGCTGCTAATATTGTCGCGTCCGTTTCCGGTTCCGTCACTCAGGCCGAAAACGCCGCGCAGTCGGCTTCGCAATCAGCGGCGTCTGCGGCTGGTAGTGCGAGTGCTACCGGTGGGAACGCTCAAGCCGCTGCGGATAGTGCGAGCAAGGCCGGAGAGAGCGCGACTGCCGCGAAGGTTTCCGGACCAATGCGGCCCAGAATGCCGTGGACGGTTTCGGTTTGGAGGTCGGTACGACGACCACGGGCAATCCGGGTACGGATGCCGCTGTCGATATTCAGAAGACCGGCACCAAGTATACGGCGAACTTCACCATTCCTCGCGGTAATGTCGGGCCTGCCGATTATATCGTAGGAACGAGAGGAATGATATACTGTTATTGCTCCTTTCGGGCGATGGTGTGATGACCGAATGAATTAGCCCGGCACTGGTCTTGATGACTGGTGCCGGGCTAATTGTTTTTTTTTTAATTGCTTAAGAGCAATTTTTTACATCGGTATTCGCTGAACACTGGAACTTCTTCGGGGTGGTCATTGTAGGCGCTGACCAGCCAACCGTTCTCATACGATTCCTTAGGGTGAGCGTGTATACGCCCGTGGCATCCCATCGTACCTGACCCGCACACGGTAATCAGGTTGCTGGGCAGGTTCAGTCCTTCCCAAGCGTGTGAGCGCATACGCCTATGATGCAGGTTGAACGCGGAGGCGCTTAACGTTCTTCCGCAGATGAAGCATCTGCCGTGGTCTCGGTTGAACACCTTCATACGGGTTTCGATGTCAGGATCTGTCTTGCTCAATTGAACACTCCCGTGCAGTGGAAGAACGACAGATTAACCGGAGAGATCAGACGGAACGAGTATTGTTTCGGAGTCCCGGATTCTGCTTCGCGTATGGGCGTGGTTTCTGCTCCATCGATACTGTTCAAGATTTCGTAGACTCGGAGGAACGCTCCGGAGTTTTTAAAGCCGATCTGCCCGAATGTGAGTTCCTGCCCGAGTCCGTGAGTGTCGATGATCTTTTGGACTTCCGGTTTCTTCTGTAGGAGGTTGATGATCGAGGTCAGATAGTTGATGGTTTCCATTGTTGCTCCTTTGGTGTGATGATGATGATTGGATTAATCGTGCAAGGTTCTAGTCTTTGGTCAGGATGTCATAGCCGAGGTGTTCGGCCAACCGCAACCGGTATTGCTTTTGCGGTTTACGGCGTCCGGTTTCCCACATGGCTATTACGTTTGGGCTGGCTACGCCGATTCGTTCGGCTAGTTCCGCTTGTGAATATCCGTGGCGTAGACGCCAGTATTTGATGCACTGGCCGATGGTCACGCGGTCGCTGATGGTCGCGTAGTCAATGGGGATGTTGCCAACGGTTTGTCGGGTGAAGAACTGGCCGGTCTGGCTGTCCTGTTCAACGGTGACTTCTTGACCGTTGATTACTGTTTTGATCTTGTTTTGCTTACGCATGTTTTACCTCCCCACAATGTGATATATTTATTATATCACATTGTTTGTGTTTCGCCAAACAGTTCACTAATGGCTTCGCGCCCGTCGTCGGTCAGAGCGAACCGCCAGCAATGGCGATGCCGACTGTCCACACCATCCCGATCAACACGGCACACATGACCGGAACGTTCAAGCTCGATCATGCGCGCCCTCAATCCCTGCGGAGTGTCGTCATACTTCGCCAAGACCGCCATGCGTTCGACTTCCTCGTGGGTAAGCGGTCGTTTCGCCATCCAAAGAATCAACAGCACATGAACCTGTTGCAGTCCGAACATTACGCCACCGTCGTTTCAGCGGAGTGGCGTAGGAACGCGGCAATACTCGCCGCCACAATCCACCCGGCCACCCATTTGACTCCGAACCGTACCCGGTTGATCTTGGCGGCCATCGCCCACACCGGGAGCGACACCCACGGGCTGAGACACCAACCGCAGTAGGCGAGTTCCCCGAGACTCCCCACGTAATCCTTGGCCCATGTGGGGAGCGAACTGGGCAGGCTCTCGGTCTTTACGGTGAGCTTGCGGCGGAGCGCTGAGAACACGTAGCCGGGGCCGGGAGAGAGCTGCACGACGGTGGTCGCGTATCCAGCCGTGATTCCAGCGGAAAGCACGGCAGTCCACCAATTGCCATCATTTTTCATCGGTTCTCCTTTCCTCGTGGCGACGCCAGCAGTTATACCGCTTGTCGTAATCCGCGTACATGGTTTCGTAAAGCTGCTTTGCCTCTTTGGTGGCTTCGGCGTAACTGAACCCGTGGTGTTCCAAGACGTATTGCGCGGCACTGACCCAGATGGAGCGGCGCACGTGTTGATACCAACGGTCGAACAGTTTGCCACACACTTTGTCGTGTTTGTCGTCTCCGAGAAAGTCGGCAACGCTCTCCACCACGAACTTACGCAGACTGTTCACTGTGATACGGTTCCGGTTGAACAGTTCCAGCACATCGCTGGTGAGAGTGTCAGGCTTCATCAGCAGCCTCCTTTTCTTCGGTTTCGTCGTCCGCCACATAATCGGCTAGGCTGATGTCTTTCGGCGTGAGGTAGATCAATCCGTCCAGCAAGATCATCGGATAACGCACGGTTACTCCTTGGTCTTTGGCTATGGTGCGTATCGCTCTGGCGGTGGGACTCCCAGACGGCACGATACGGAGCCTCCGACCCATCTGCTGTGCGTACACGCGGCACCCCACCAGATAACCGGCGTCCTGCCAGTTGCACGTGGGGCATCCGTCGAACAAGGCGAACATGTCATGGCTTTCAAGAATCGTTGCGGTTTTCATCAGAACGTCATCTCCAGAGCGTCGGCCAGCACATCGGAGATATGGAGCGTGGCCAACTGGCGACTCTTATGCTCAGCGATCTGTTCGGTGATGTCCTTACGGTACACGGGAATGACCTGATGGTTAGCTTCTCCGACAACGCGCGGGTCGTACATCGAGAAATACAGGACTTCCAGCGAATCGCACACCACGAAGTATTGGAGCACCTGCGCCTTGTACTGGTCGGGGAGGAAGTCGAAGCCGGTAGCCTTGCTGTCGAGCGTGTACTCGGGCAACACCTGTTCGATGGCTTCGACCAGTTCAGGCTTGAGGTTGGCGATATGGGATCGCATGGCGTCGGTGTGCATCATCCACGGTACGACGGTCTGCAAATGGTAGGCGGAGCCGAGCGACTTGCATTCGATGGCCCACGTCGGCTTCTCAGTGTTCTCGTAGGCGTCTGGACTGCAAGCGATACGGTCATCATCGTCACTCTCCCAGATACCGCAGTCGGTGACGCAATCGCCGGGGTCGAAGCCGAGCGTTTTGAGTGTGATCTGGATGTTCTCGGGTTCGAGACGGTGGCCGCGTTCCATCGGCGGTTCACCGTCCGCTGGTTCGGCCCACAGTTCCGCTAGGAATTTCCAGAAGTCAACGCCGACTTTCAGCCGCTTGTTCTTGGCTTCGGCTTCGGTAATCTTGATGTCATACCCCTGAGCTTTGTTGTAATACTCGTTGGCCTTGTCGGGCGTCTTCGCTTTCTTTGCCTGTTCCAACGCTTTGTCTCGGTATTCCACGAGTTTGTTCACGTCGGTCTGGGTGTAGTGTTCCAATGCGAGTCCGCCGCTTTTAGTGCCGGTGATACGGCCCATGCGTTCGTTGAGCCATGCTTCGGTTTCGGTGGCTTGCGATACATTGATGATCTTCATTGTGGTTGTCCTTTCTGTTGGGTGTGGGCGGGTGATGAGTCCCGCCCAGCCGAATGCGCCGACAGTGTATGGACCGAGATGGGTCGGCGCGTGGATAATAATCGATATTCAGTTATGGTCCCCGCCAGCCGACGGTGAACGTGGATGTCCGCGAAAAACATCCCAATGGTTTGTTTTTTGTTGGACTGTCGGCTGGCGGGAAGTCTTTTAGTCGCGTGGGGCGAACCGCACGATCAGCCATAGGCCGGTCAACAGGTAGATGACGCTCACAAGGACGGTGGCCGTCTGCGAATCCGCCGTCCTCCACGTGAACAGCAGGGTCATGCTGCTCACGAATCCGATGATGGCGGCTGCGAACTTCAGACGGCGGAGCGTGTAGTTCGGCTTCGTTGCTTCGGGTTTGCTGTCGTGGTTGTTCTTCTGTTGATTCATTTCAGATCCTCCAATTCCTTGGTTCATTTCACATTCGGTTGATGGCGTTCATCAGATTCCGGAAATCGGTTTGGGTGAGTCCACGCCATCCCCTGACCTGACGGTTCAGAGTGCCGTTGATGAACTCGCCGCGCGCCTCGGACGGTATGTTGTGGACGCCCATCGCCTTGACCAGCTCGGCGTACTGTTCGGCGCTGATGGTACGGTCGGCAGTATCGTAACGCTGTTCCGCATACGCGCCGTCGTCGTCCTTGTCTGGGAAGATGCCCAACACCGCGTAGAGACTGTAGCGGCGGGCGTAGGTGATCGCGCTGCCGACCTGCTGGGGGTCGCCGGTCACGAAGAACGGGTAGGAGCAGGCCACCATCTGTTCTTCATCGTCGAAGATGATGGTCTCTACTGTTCCGATGACCTGTCGCGCTTCTCCCGTGTTGTCGAACGTGACGCGCTGGCTGAACGCCAGCCCGTGCTTCTCGAAAACGGGTTTGATGGTTTTGAGTATTGTGGCGAGGTTGAGGTACTTGTAAGTCCGGTTGCCTGCCTGTGCGGTTTCGTCGGTGACGAAGTTGGGGACTTCGTTGAGGACTTTCATGAACTTGTTGCTGAGGTTGTTGGTTGCCATCTCAATGTTCCTTTCTGATAGTGTGATGATATATAAGGTACCTCGCGGCTGCTGGCCGTCTGCCGCGAAGTCGCCTGTTTTTGCCGCGCGTCATGTCAGACCTCGACTAGCGTGTAACGGTCCCCGTCTTCCGGGTCGGTATCCTACCGGTAGTCGCAACCCCTCCAAAGGCCCTTGCCGGTGTTGGCGTCGGCGAGAAGAAGCACATCCCACGCGTCGCTCTGCGCGATGACGATGGGCTTGATGGAGATGGCTTCGTTGGTGTTAATGTCGATTGCGGTGGTCATTTTCTTTTTTCCTTTCCTTGATGATCGATGGGCGTGATTGGTAGGCTCACGCCCGAAAGCCCGGAATGTAGGGAGACTACTTACGTTCCCCTCACGCCTCACTCTGCAAGCAGTTCGGAAACCGCATTGTCAAACTCTTCGGAGAACAGCCAAGTGCGGTAGAAAACCTCAAGTTTTTCAGGATTATCAAGGGGTTCGTCGTAAGCGTACTCGCTAGCGACGAACCTATCCCAGTCATCTGAGAACATGACGTTTTGCATGTTCTCGGAACTCTTGCTGGCGTTGCACGTCCAAGAATCGTCATCGTTGCCGGTAACTGGAAGTTCAACGTCGTCATACTGGTCCCAGCACCATTGGTAGGTCGGCGTAATGCCGTCCGCATAATCCTTGAGGGTTTCAACGATTTCATCCCGCAAGTCGGAACGGTATGCCGTTGCGAAAGTGTTTTCATCACGCATTTCGATACTCCTTGTTTATGGAATAGATCAAGCCTTATTGCTTGATATATTTATTATATCACATTGTGTCTTGTGATGCAAACAAAAAAAGGCCGGGACTCGCCCGGACTGTAATCACTCTTCCTCGGCGTCTTTCCTTGCTATCTCGATGAGCTTGGAAACCGCAGCAGCCATATTCTTGATTCCATTACGTGAAGCGAACGCTGTCACCTGATGAACGAACTCGTCGTACAATTCCATAGGAACCAACCCGAGCATATCCGCGTTGCAATCATCCACGAACTGTTCAAGTTCCTCGTATTCGCGAGTCAGAAACAAAAACTCCACGTTCTTATACTCGTATTTCACATTCAAACCGTTCAGGTTGACTTGCTGCGGTTCGACGTGCGGTAGGCTGTCCTGATCAAGCCCGCTCAACAACAAGTCGTCTACGTTGTCCATCTGAGTGACCAACTGCGCCAGTAGTTTCTCGTCGGCGTGGCCGGTGAGTTCGTTGGCGGCGATCTGTTTCGCAGTGATGGTTGAACGAGTCATAGGTTTCGTGTCCACAATGACCGGGATGCGCTGTATACCGGCGCGGGCGGCGGCTCTTGTACGATGATGGCCCGAAACAATACTTATCGGCCCTTCTCCGTTCGGCTGCGAACAGTACGGCAATGACTCCAGCATCCCACGTAGCTTGATGTTCTGTGTCAGAGCGTCGAACTTACGCGGTTCCATGACCTGCGCGTTCAGGTCTTGTTCCTTGAGATTGACCACATCAACCCACTTGATTACCAAACCGTCGGCTATGGTCATTTCTTGCGACGTGTCGATATCGGCCATTATTTCCTCCTGTTCTCCTTGGCTAGGAACTGTCCGAGAATGTTCCTTAAGCCGATCTCGTCGTGCCAATCGCTCTTATACTGCAATTGGTACTGTCCGTTCTTACGGTCGCGTCTGTCCAGCTTCATCAGGCCGCGCAACCCCTTCGCCTCTGGGTATCGCGTGTACTCAACGGTTGCCAGCTGATCGCACGCATCAACGATGAGCTGCGACTTGGGCGTAGCGCAGAGCTGGAACGTGGAACGACGCAACGCTATCATCGTGACCAGCTTCGTAAGCCGATACCGTTCGTGGGATACACCGAACGCTTGACGCAATACCGCATATCGAGTCGTGTACATAAAGTTCGGCAAACCATATCCGATGATCCCGGCAACGTAACCGTCGATTAATACGAGAACACACATCGAACTTACGTTTCCCGATATCCTGTGCCGCATGACTTGCAGGTACGAGTCTTGGGCCGCGCTATCATGCAACGGTACGACCTCGATTTCGGAACGTTCGGTAATCCGATGATCTCTGGGCAATATCGGTATCGGTATCTCCGACGATTTCGACGCCGCCACAGTCACCATGTTCCCGCCGACAAGACGTTTGATCTCGTTCGGACGGTTGGAATTCATGTAAATCACACTGTCCAGCCCCAGACGCCTAGCGTATACCGGGCTAGTCGTTGCGGCGTTTCCGGGCGTTTGCTGCTGCTGGCATATCAGCAACGCCTTACGACCATCGAACAGCTTACAGAGCTTGGGAATATCTACAGGAGCGTTGAACACGTTGTATTCAGGTTCCGCCCATTGGAACCTACCCCCGGTATCGAAGAACTTTTCATAAGCGCCCGGATACGTAGGAGGATTGGCGAACACGATGGTGTGCGGATCGTCCATGATACGTTCCGCGTACTTCATCGGGTCGTTGGCCTCATATTTCACCCCACCCAGTCTGACCATATTCGATGCGATTCGCTCCCGTAACTGGCCGACGTGTTCCGAGTCGTTGATGTCAAGATCAGCCAGAAGCTCACGGTAGTAATCGACATCTTCGTGCTTGCTGAGACGCATACGGTATTGCGCCATGATTACGGTAGCCGCGTCATCCGCAGCGTTCCCGGAGAGCGGTACTGGTGAACCGTCAACCGTTGCTCCCATTTCAGTGAGAGGCGTCCCGCTATACGCATATCCGAGCGCTGCGGTGTACGCCCACACGTCGCACGCCTCGATCTGCTCCGGCTTCCAACCGTTCTCAACGGCGACCATGCAGTTCGCGAAGGCTCCGGCGTACAGTTCGACGTATCGCGTATACCCTGACGCGAGTGCCTGCCTAAACAGATTCCCGTTCCAATCACGTTCGGGCTTATCCCAAGTGTTGAGGAACAGTATGGACGGTGAGTTGAAACCTGCCATCAGACCGCCCCCCAAGAGTCGAACTTGGTGCCTCCCAATTCGAGATTGGGCGCTCTATCCGGTGAGCTAGGGGCGGAATAGCGACGGTCATTAGAATAGCACATTTTGGGCGGCCTCCAAACCTTTTTGTAATTCCTTGACTTCTTCACCGGTCTTTTCCTGCCACCATTGGGCGAAAATCGTTCGGTGGCACAAGCCTTTTCTTACGTCATCGAAGCATAGAAGCACGATGTCTTTACCTCCGTTGAGTTGCGATATCGTTTCAAGTTCCGTTCTGATGCGGGCGACACCGTGCGAGTCCAGCATGGCACGATACCGTTCGGTGAATTCTTCGTCGGTTCCCTCCATGAACCATCGGCCCGGCGTTACCGTTTTCGCTGATGCTGCGATGTCGTATGGTAGTCGCCATCGTGGCGAACCGTACGTTATGCGTACCGGTATGCCTTGAGCAGGATTAAAGTCGCGGTATCGGTTTGTGTAGATCTTCATATGCATCCTTTCCATGTGTGATATATACATTATATCACATTGTTAGTTCTGTTGCAAATTGCCACCATTCTCAGCGTCCGGGAAGAACTCACGTTCCAGAGCCTCCACACCACCTGCGGCACCCCAATACGCGCGCTTCGCCCGCAGAACAGTCGCCACGTCCGCAGACATGGAATCTGGAAGCCTCCGAGCCATCCAATTCGACAACTGCGCTTCACTCCGCTGCTCCTTCCTATGGGCCCTCCAATTAACCGAGTTAGCCAACCAGACGGGCAAAGTCCGCACGTACTGCAACGGCGTACCCTCGCACGACTCCACGAAACGTTTCGCCGCCCTCATAAGCGCGTCTGCACCGACCTCATCGAACGCCTGATTGAAGCACTGAATGAATTCGTTGGACACTCGGCACTTCTTCGGCCACAATGCCATAAGCGCCTTGAGCGTGTCCCCCGAATGGCAGGAGACTGTGATTTTTTCTTCTTCGCGCGAGTATTGTTCTTGGGTTTTGTTCTTATGGGTATTGTTCGTCAAAACCTCGTTTTGGGGTAGGTCAAAAGCACGTTTTGAGGGGTCAAAAGCAGGTTTTGGGGTCGGTTCAGGGTCAAAAGCAGGTTTTGGGGTCGGTTCAGGGTCATAACCCTGTTTTGGGGTCGGCTTCCACAGCGAGACGTGATACCGGTTGGCCCTGCCATCGGACTTGACCCGTCGAATGTAACCCAATTGTTCAAGCACATTGAGGCTCTTGGATACCGTGGGTTGTGAGCAACGCGCTATCTTCGCCAGCCGCTCCAAGCTCGGCCAACAGATGCCGGTGTTGTCGGCGTGACGTATCAGCGCCATGTACACCAGCAGATCGTAGCCGCCCAACCGGTCATCGTCCACCGCCCAATTCGGCAGCATCGAAAAACCAGTGTTCTGTGTTATACTCGTATCGGACATGTTTTCCACCTTTCTGTCAGCGCCTCTTTTCCGTTCTATCTGGGAGGCGCTTACTTTATTTGACCATATTTGGCTTCTATTTGACGCTATTTTTTTTTTGCGTATATATTTATTATATATTACGACGACACCACTTGCAATCGAGTACAATATAATGTATATTTTTAATTATGAACGCTAAAGACTACACCGCAACGGTGGAGCAGTACGCGGAACGCTGGCACCTCAACATCCAGACGGTACGTAGATACTGCCGTGAGAAACGACTGCCTTACATCAAGGTAGGCCACCGCTACTACTTCAACCCCGACATCACACCACTACCGGTAGGAGAAACAATCAACGATGAATGACCCAAGAATCACACTACCGCTCGCACGCTTGGCGGCAGACCCCGAACGCAAACAAGCCCGCAACGGCACCCCTTACATGCTTATTCGAGTCGCCGCCACAGGCGGACACATGGACAAGAACACGAAGCAATGGGTGGACCACGACACCATGTGGGCGACCATCTTCGAGTATGACATGAGACTGGCGGAAACCTACGAACGCATGTTGCGCAAGGGCACACCGGTACTGGTCGAGGGCGTCCTGAAATGGAAGACCGGTACCGACAATCATGGTCAGCCTCGCACTGACTTCATCATCGAACACGCGACCATCAGTCTCGCCATGCTCAAGGCGAAGAACCAGCAGACTCAGCAGTCCGGCACTCAATGGCCGGGAACAGACCAGTTCGGCCCGACCGACTCATCCAACCAGATCGACAACGAATGGGACGTGTCCCAATGGCAGTGAACGTCACCGAGAAAAACAAGACGCTCAACGAGATCATCGACTGGTGCGAACAGCTAGAAGTGGAAGGCCTGAGATTAGCGAGCGATCTTCTGATGCAGCATGACATGGCAGCATACGGTGTCATGCAGGGACAAATCAATGCATACGAAAAGACAGCCGACCACTGCCGTTCTTTGCTCGGCTACACCGGCTCCATGCCGTCCGAGGTGCCTAACCAAAGCGAGGATGCGAAATGAGCGCGTACCAACCTGTTCTTGACCCCGCCTGCGGAGGACGAATGTTCTGGTTCGACAAAGCGGATGATCGCGTGCTTTTCGGCGATGTACGCGACGAAAGCTGGGAATTATGCGATGGGCGTAGGTTCGATGTCAATCCGGACATGCTGATGGACTACCGTGACCTTCCATTCCCCGATGAGACGTTCCGCATGGTCGTTCTTGACCCGCCGCACCTGCGTAATGCGGGGGATACGAGCTACATGGTGCAGAAGTATGGTTGTCTCGATCAAGAGACGTGGAAGACTGACCTCAAGACCATGTTCAGCGAATGTTTCCGCGTATTGAAGTCTTACGGGACGCTGATTTTCAAATGGAATGAGACGCAGATACCCGTCTCGCAGATTCTCAAGCTTACCGACCACAAGCCGCTCTTCGGCAACAAACAGCCAAACCGTACCGGCACACATTGGATTGTCTTCATGAAGGAGGACGCGAAATGAATAAACGGTACAAGGTTTGCCCACTGCTTGACGAGGCCAACGCTTACGAGCGTGGCATGGATGATGATTTGACTTTTCAGACGGTTCGGGAGCTTGCCGGTACAGCGTACATGGCCGTACGTTCCGCTCCACCAACCGCCGTTGAGATTGAGGTCGTGGCGAAAAGACTGTGTTACCTCTCACAACCGCCACTCTGGTTCCCGACCGAGCCGCCAGCCGAACAAGAGAAGAACCTATGGCGGAACATGGGAACGTGCGACGCGCAAGACGAATGGCTTGACAAAGCACGAGACCTGCTCGAAATCGCACGGAAGGCGGTAACCGAATGAGCAAGACGATCAAATACGTGGAATGCGCCAAATTCGGAGAGGTTGTCGGCACATACTACGTCACATGCCCGTACTGCGGATTCAAGCTGGCCGCGCGCAAGCCGACAGACATGGATCCGCTGTATGGCATGACCGACAGCGAATTCTACAAGCGATTCGGGAGCATGTGATGGAAGACGTTGGAATTCTTCCTTGGCCCCCACCGGACTTGGTGGAGATCGCGGAAGCATTGGACATCATAGCCCAGCCGCAACAAGGAAACCGCCACGCCAGACCAACGAGCCTGCCAGATGGCGAAACAACTCAACAAGGAGAAATCATGAGACACGATAAACCGGAAACCATGTGCAGTTTGGAATGGTTGGCACACGAACGCCGCAAGGCATGGCAGGAAGGCTACGCAGCCGGATGGAAAGACCAAGAATGCGACTTTCCGAAATATACCACTGACAACCCGTACAAGGATACCATCGAATGAAACACAACCCGTTTGGAATCCTGTTCACGGTCACGTTGACGGTCTGCCTGTGCGTCGCCCCTATCATCATATTCGCCATCAGTTAAGGAGGAATCATGAAATTCACGAAACGTGCCTACGTCAAGGTGTGGCAGAACTGCCCGGAAGATAAACGCGAAGACACTACCATAACCCTCTATGACTACGAGGACGCGAACGAACTCAACAGCATCCCGGTCGCCCTGCTCTATCTGCTGGAACGACACGCATTCGTCAACAGTATGGACGAATTCGACATCCTCGAACGCTGTCTCACCGCTGAATCATTCGACCTCATAGGCTTCGTGAAAACATACCGGGACATGCCCAGCAAAACCGGAGACTTCTGGACGCCCATGAAGTTCATCACCTCCAGCCCGAAACCAGTGGACGGCATCCCACCCGTCTCATACTGCCCACGTTACGGAGCGTTGATCTGGCCAGACACCACACAACGCCACATCAACGGACAAGCAGAAAACGACGCAGAATACTACAGGCGAATTCTCGAAATCTACAAGAACAACCCAGACCCGCTCTTCTACCACAATTGCGATCAACGATTCAAATACGTCGGCCAAGACCAACTAGCCTACAAGCATCAAAGCAACCGTGCCGACATCCTGCGCACGCTCAAGCTCAAGGCAGAGACGCAACCAACGTTCGATCTGGCGGAGATCAACCAATGACCGGCGAACCATTCTCATTCAGCCTGTTCATTCCCGGCATACCCGCAAGTAAAGGCTCCTACCAGCCGATTACCGGC
>ENA-OPCN01000619-OPCN01000619.1-human-gut-metagenome-genome-assembly--contig:-NODE-619-length-30741-cov-2.364987_pt1 | contig 30741 bp, 28 predicted proteins | sample MGYA00241567_ERZ501485 | MGnify/ENA primary metagenome ERZ501485 (study PRJEB25962, sample SAMEA2042579) | human gut metagenome | biome: human gut; feature: human-associated habitat; material: faeces...
CAATTCGGCGCGAATCGGGGAACCTGACAATACCGCTTTGCCTTCCGGAAGATGCGGGATCGTTTCCGGGAAGTTACAGCAGACTCTGCTGGCCGCCGGAATGGCAATACGGTTTGCCAGACCCGGTGTGATATCGGATTCGTGGATGATGGTAGGAATTTTAGCATGTTTGGCAGCGAGCACTACCGGAACACTGACAAAACCGCCTTTGGAAAAAACGATATCCGGTTTTAATTTGCGCATCAGGGCACATGCCTGAAAATATCCTTTCATTACTTTAAAGGGATCCGAAAAATTCTTTGGATCAAAATAGCGGCGTAATTTTCCGGAAGAAATACCATAATATGGAATATGCTGCTGTTCAATAAGCCCTTTTTCCATACCTTCATAAGAACCGATGTAGGAAATATCGTATCCGAGTTCTTTCAGTCGCGGCAACAGGGCGATGTTTGGAGTGACGTGTCCGGCTGTACCACCGCCGGTAAGAATGATTTTTTTCATATGATTATCCTCACTATCAATCAATTGTCATTTTATATCTTATTGTTTTATGTCATACGATTCTTTAAGAATGCTTCTGATGCATGACGGCAAAATTTTCTTCTTAAATATACACCTATTGCCATATTGAGACAAGCGTTTCTTTTTTCTTCGTGAAAATATCAATTTAATAGGAAGAAAGTGGTCGAAACTTGCGGCGAAAACATGGGCGTACGGTCTTTTTTTATGTGTATGATTTTGTTACACTTGTTATGTAGCAAAAAATCAAATTGCCATAAAAAATGGCAGAAGGGAGGCACCGAATGGAGCAGATTCTGGATTTTGTGAGAGGAGTATACACACAGCATTTTTCTGAAATTTGCGTGATGATACTGGGATGTATCTTCGTACTTATGATCATGAATTTACTTGCAGTGAAACACTGTCGCAGACAGGTGAAGGAGACAGCAAAACGAACAGAAGGAATGATAAAAATGTATTTTGAACAGAAGAAAAATATAGAACAGAATACCGGCGAGAAGCGCAGGGAGCGGACAGGCAGTGCTGAGCAGAAACGGAGCAGAAAAGAGCCATCCAGAGAACAGGAGGAACTCTTCGGAAGTGTGATCCGGGAGATGTTTCCGTAACATCTTTTTTCTGAAAATGACTGGGAAAAAGCAGAATAAAAAACAAATGAAATGTAATGTAATAAAATATTAATAACAGATAAAAAGTCAATCCCAAAAAGTACACAAAAAATAGCTGATTTTTATATGAAAATAGCTGCTTTTACGTTAGAAATGGTGGAATAATCCACAAAAATAGGGAAAAAGGGTTGACATCCTGAAAAATGGTTGTTATAATGCCTGCAATGTTTATGTAACAATTCTGTAACAAAATTAAAAGAAATGAATAGAAATAAACAGAATCGTAATACTAAACAAAAAGGTAATTATAAATATCAATCAAAGCAGATTCTCGAACGCATTTGAGAGAGAATCTGGATCAGGAGGTCATATGAAATTTAGAAAGGTTATTGAAAGCGGAATCATTACAGCAGCGCTGGCAGTTTCATCCGTCACAACAGCCGTTTCTGCAAGTGCTGCTGAGGTGGATACAACAGGTGTAGTCGGAAGCGTATTAGACCGGGCAAGCCAGATCGCAAGCACTGGTATTCAATCTGTCCAGATTACACATCAGAATGCACAGGCGGCAGCTGCAGCAGCGGCCCAGGCAGCTGAATGGGCGAACAAGATGCTTGTTACAGTTGATGAAAACAGTTCTTTGAATATACGAAAAGAAGCATCTCAGGATGCAGAAGTAGTCGGAAAGTTCTATCATGGTTCCGGTGCGGAAGTACTGGAAGTCGGAGCTGAGTGGACAAAAGTAAAATCCGGTGATGTGGAAGGATATGTCAGCAATGCTTACTGCGTGTTTGGTGAAGAAGCACGGGTATATGCAGAGGCAAATTGTGAGACACAGGCAACAGCAAATGCGGATGGAATCCGCGTACGTGAATCATACAGCACAGATGCAAAGATTCTGGATGTGATCGATGCAGGCGAATCTCTGAAAGTGAATACAGATGCGGAGAGCGTAGACGGATGGGTGTCCGTAGAATGTAACGGCGTAACTGCTTATGTGGCAGCTGCTTATGTAGATCTTGATCTTGATATCGACGATGCAGTCAGCATGGAAGAAATCAGAGCGAGAGAAGCAGCGAAAGCACAGCAGGCTGCAGCAGCGCAGAGTGGAAATACAGATTCCACAGCAACCTCTTCCGCGGCAGTCAGTGCATCCGCAAGTGATACACAGCTTCTGGCAGCCATCATTGAGTGTGAGGCTGGCGGAGAGCCATATGCAGGTCAGCTGGCAGTCGGCGCGGTTGTAATGAACCGTGTGAAAAGTGGATCTTTTCCGAACAGTATTTCCGGTGTTATCTACCAGAGTGGACAGTTCACTCCGGCAAGAAGCGGAAAACTTGCACGGGTATTAAGTAATGGTAAGATTTCTTCCAGTTGTTATCAGGCAGCAGCAGAAGCACTTGCAGGTGCGGATAATACTGGCGGAGCAAAATATTTTCATGCCGGAACAAGCGGATCCGGACTTGTGATCGGAAGCCAGATTTTTTACTAAGTAGATAAGTAGATTGGATAGCGGGCAGCCTTATGGCTGTCCGTTTTTTTACTTTATCTAGGAAGGATTGTGGGAGTGCAAACGAGGCGTTCTCGTAACGAAGTGGAAATTTTCGGATTATTATTGTAAAACAAGATAAAATATAGTATATTGGTGAAAAGCGAGGAAAAGGAGGGATTGACATGTTTGATTTATCGCCATCTATGGTCTGGCTGATTCTTCTGGTCATTTTTATTTTGACTGAGATAGCGACCGTTGGGTTGTTGACGATATGGTTTGCCGGAGGTTCACTGGCGGCTTTCTTTGTCAGTCTCACACAGGCAGGCACTGGGATACAGATTGTTATATTTCTGATCGTATCATTCGTACTGGTGCTGCTGATTCGGCCATTAGCTCAGAAAAAATTCAATTCCGGTCATATCCGCACGAATGCCCAGACACTGATCGGTGAAGAAGCAGTGGTGCTTGAACCGATTAATAATCTTCGGTCGCAGGGACGCGTGATGATCCATGGACAGGAATGGGCTGCGCGAAGTGTGGATGAGAAGGAAACGTTCGAAAAGAATGCAGTTGTTCTGGTACAAAGCATCAGCGGGGTAAAGCTGATGGTGACACGTTCGGTCGGACAGTAAAAGGAGGGCAATACAATGATTGCAATTATTATTCTCGTAGTTATTATCATCTTGATCCTGGCTTCCTGTATCAAGATTGTTCCACAGGCAAATGCTTATGTAGTGGAGCGTCTGGGAGCATATCAGGGGACCTGGGAAGTTGGTATTCATTTTAAAATGCCGATCATTGACCGTGTGGCAAAAAGAGTCCTGTTAAAAGAACAGGTAGTTGACTTTGCACCGCAGCCAGTGATTACAAAAGATAATGTTACCATGCGGATCGATACGGTTGTATTTTTCCAGATTACGGATCCGAAGCTGTTTTCCTATGGTGTGGAAAATCCAATCATGGCGATTGAAAATCTGACTGCAACTACACTGAGAAATATCATCGGTGATCTGGAACTGGATGAGACACTGACATCCAGAGAAACCATTAATACAAAAATGCGTGCATCCCTGGATATTGCAACAGATCCGTGGGGTATCAAGGTAAACCGTGTTGAATTGAAAAACATCATTCCACCGCAGGCAATTCAGGATGCAATGGAAAAACAGATGAAAGCGGAACGTGAGCGAAGAGAAGCAATTCTCCGTGCGGAAGGTGAGAAGAAATCCACAATTTTGGTTGCAGAAGGTAAGAAAGAATCTGCAATCCTGGATGCGGAAGCTGAGAAACAGGCAGCCATCCTTCGTGCAGAGGCAAAACGTGAAGCAACTGTCAAAGAAGCGGAAGGTCAGGCAGATGCAATCCTCAAGATTCAGCAGGCAAATGCCGACGGCTTGAGAATGTTAAAAGAGGCATCTCCGGATGCAGCGGTACTCCAGTTAAAGAGTCTGGAAGCATTTGCGAAAGCTGCTGACGGAAAAGCCACAAAGATCATCATCCCTTCCGAGATTCAGGGAATTGCCGGTATGGCATCGTCCCTGGCCGGAATCATCAAATCGGATGATAACGAAATCGAAGAACCGTAAATAACATGCAAAAAGGCTGCAGTCTTGCTGATTGCAGCCCATTCAATTAAAGGAGGAAGAGTAGATGGATGCAAGAGAAGCAGAACAGGGAATCAACCATCTGTTCCAATCACTCAGAGTAGCAACGAGTGCAGCTAATGTAGCCGTATCATCCACGCTTGAAGTCGTAAAACTATTTTCCAACAAAGATCCAATTTCAAAGGCTATGAAACGCATTGATAAGCATGGAGCTACATCTCTTATCGTTGTAGATGAAGACGAACTCCGTAACCTGACAGACCGATTATCAGAAAAGGAGATCCCATTTATGGTAAGTAATTATGGAGCAAAAAAAGCTATTATCATTCCTTCAGTTCATGAGAAGGTTGTACTGGATACGATCGAAATGGAAAGAATCGCACAGGAATCTACTTTTGAAATTAGTCCTGGCAGAATGAATAGATTTGAGGATAAAGAGACAGCAGAAGTAAAAGATCTGGATAAGGTCCAGACTGAAATCTTAAAAAGAAGACTCAACGAGCATAAAGTACATTTTTACATCACAGAATCGGAACGTGGATTTAATGTTGTATACAGGAAGGCAGAAGAGCCTGCATTTGAACGGGCACGCCGGGATGCCTGCGTGGATTTGTCCGGAAAATATGGAGAACTTGCAAAACAGCAGGTTGATTTCAGAGAGAAACATTATAAAGACCTTATGAATACTATCAAGTACGATGTTCCAGAAAAACCTTTCTATGTAGTGGATGAAAATGGGAAAACATTGAAAGTGGACAGAGATTTCCTCATTTATCAGGTAGGAGATTCGAAGTTTGAATTTCGCGCTCCAAAAAACAGGAGACCGAACACAACTCTTGAATCAAGAGATATGTCTTCTTTCTCAAAAGATGTAAATAATGTTTTATGCTCCATGAAATCTCCGGTTCAACTGGATGAGGAGCAATATCAGGAATACCTGGAAGCTGAGGATCAAAGGGATTATGTGCTTCAAAAACAGAGAGAAGAAGGAAGACCTGTTCTTTCTAAACAGGATATGGAAGAGTTGGCAAAGATTAACCGCCAGAGAGAGAGCATTGAAGCAAAACTTACTCAATCCCATGCAGTTGCAGATCCGGAGCCATATTCTGAACTCAATACAGAGCAGTCGTTTTTCGGATTTACGGAACAGGAAAGAATTGACTGGGAAACAATGCACGATAAGGCAGAAGCGGTATTTGAGGATGGCATTTTACTTGACGATGCCAGAGCTGCAAACAGAGACCTGACGCCTATGGATCGGGATATTGATATGGAAGAAGATGCATTATCTGAAGAAATACTTGATATTGATGAATACGAAAGCGGTATGGAAGACGTTATTAATGATATGGAACGTGAAACAGAATTCGAACAGGAAATGTCATCCGATATGGAACCGTTAGATCCAGAGCTTGACTAGAAAGGAGGACTTTCTAATGCAATATTATAATGGACTTATTACAAAAAAAGACTATTTGAGATCAAGAATGGTCAATGTCTTAAGTGAAAATATGTTACAGCCGGCATGTGGAAAAGGAAGACAGACAACATTAGTGATCGGACCGTCAGGTTCTGGAAAAACATGGAATTATGTAGTTCCGAATATCCGGCAGATGAATGGAAGCTATGTTGTTACGTGTGACAACATAGAAAAATATAAGTACACGATCAAAAAGCTGAAAGAGAACGGATACAACGTAGAAATCTTCAATATTGCAGATCCGGAGAACTCAGAACACTACAATTTTTTCGATTATCTGGAAAATGAGGAAAGCATGGATCTTTTCATCCGAGATATCTCAAGAAATCTGACCGAGTGTCAGCTTAATACGGAAGATTTAGAAAATGATACAAGCCAGTATTTTGCAAAAGCTGAAATCTTGATGTTTTGCTCCTGCATTTATTATCTGAAAGATTATGGGGATGATCAGAATAAAAACCTGAAAGGCTTATACGACCTGATCATGCTATCAAGCAAAATAGATGAAAACGGAGAACTTTCTTTTGGTAAGCTGTTTAACAATATTTTAGAAGAAAGTATGGCATATAAATACTATAAAAAATTAAAGGAAACTGTAGAAAAAAATACTTTAAAATCAGTATTTATATCAGCAGCTCTTAATATCCAGCCGATGGGATCAGAACAGATCCAGAAAATAATAACAGATGATACATTAGACCTGAAGTCAATCCGAAGAGAAAAAACAGCATTATTTATTGTATTGCCAAGCAGTGACAATTCGTTTCAGTGCTTATTAACAACACTTTTAATCCAGATGCTCTACGTTCTTGAGAGAGAAAAAATGGAAATGATAAAAGAAAAAGAGGAATGGATGCCGGTATTCTTCATGTTGGACGAGTTCGCAAATATTGGCAGAATCCTCGGAATTGATACGATGATCCAGAATCTATACGGACACGATTCTGTAGCATTAATTGTACAGGATATTAATCAAATAGACAGGCTGTATGGAAAGAAGCGAGCAGAAGAGATAAAAAATAGCTGTAATACAAAACTCCTTTTAGGAAACGGATGCAGTAACACTATGGATACAATGTCTTATATTATTGACTCAATTAAGCCGATTGCGAGACAAAAATTCAAAAGAACTCCTCCGGAATATGAAGTAACAAGTCTTATTTCGGAGAGTCAGAATGAAAGAAGCGTATTAGATGCTTTGGAGATTCGGAAAATGATTAGCGATAATCAGTGTCTTATCGTGTGTAAAGATGGAGCAGCTATTTTAGATAGTAAGTATAAGCAAACAAAGCAAAGGGAAGGTGTATAAGAGGTGGCTGTTACACAAGAACAAAGAGAAAAAAATATGAAATTTACAAATGCCTACATGGGAGTTGTAATCGGTATTATTGCTGCTTATTTCCTTGGATATATAGGTTCTATGATGTCTTACGAATCTATAGATATAACCGCAGGCGTAAGCCGCATGATTGAAAATATAAAAGAATTACAATTATTATATCCATTCAATACAGGTATGATCCTTGGAATACTTGGAGGCATAGGACTAGGGTTTTTTGCCTGGTTCGTATTGGAAATTGATTATCAAAAACACAATGCCTATAACGCAAAGGAAGTTGCTGGAACCGGCGGGTTTATGTCAGATAAAGAAAAGAAGGCATATGATCAAAAATATCGTGTAGAAACAGAAAAGGGGGTAAATGGAAAATTACCGCCAATGATCATGAGTAAGCATTTTTTCAGACCGGCCGTTGCATCTGACATCCCTGGAAATAATAATGTTCTGGTTGTAGGCGGTTCTGGATCGGGAAAGACTTGGAGATTTGTTAAGCCAAACATTTTACAGATGAACAGTAGTTTTATTATTACAGATCCATCTGGAGATGTATTAAATAAAGTAGGAACTGCTCTAGTAAATAACGGATATAAGATCAAAATTTTTAATATTACGGATTTTGCTCACTCCAACTGTTATAATCCGTTGGAATATATCCGAGATGAAGCCGGCGTTAATATGGTGATCCAATGCTTTATCAATAACACAACCATAGGAGAGGGCGGCGGAGATAATCAGTTCTTCGTCGATGCAGAAAAACTGCTTTACTCTGCCTGCATCTACTACCTGAAAGATTTCTGTACAGATAAAAGTAAAAAGAATTTTGCTAATATCGTAAATATGGTAAATGCATCAGAGGTAAACGAATCGGATCCGAAAGCCCAGTCAAAACTGGATCAGCTTTTTGCCGGACTTCCAAAGCAGTCTCTGGCAGCAAAATATTACAGGGCTTTCAAACAGGCAGCAGGTAAGACTTTGAAATCTATCATCATTTCCTGTATGACCAGACTTCAGCCGTTCATGACACCTCAGATCGTGGATCTGACAAGCTCTGACTCCTTAGAACTTACAAAATTTGGCGATGAGAAGATGGCATTATTTATTATCACACCTCAGATGGACCGTACATACAGCTTCCTTGCTTCCATGTTGTACTCTCAAGCTTTTGAGACTTTATATCATATGGGAGAGGAAAGAGAAGCAAAAGGTCTTGGTGTTGCATCCAAAATCCCGATCAGATTCCTGATGGACGAATTTGCTAACATCGGGGAAGTCCCAGAGTTCTCGGCAAAATTGGCAACAGTACGTCGTTACAATTTGTCTATTACGATGATTCTTCAGGATATTTCCCAGTTGGAGGCTATGTACAAGGACGATTGGAGATCATTAGTAGGAAACTGTAGTACAAGAGTATTCCTTGGCTCTCCGGAACCTAATACACTTCAGTATTTCTCAGACATGCTTGGAAAGAAAACAATCCGAACAAAGGGAAGAAGTTCAAGCAAAGGAAAGGGTAGTTCGAGTGAAAACTTTTCTGATACAGGAAGAGAGGTTATGACCGCGGAAGAACTTGGACGTCTTGGAGAAGAGAAGAATTACTGTATTGTATTTACACAGGATATGAGACCATATCTGGATGAAAAATATGACTGCTCCAAACATCCGAATTTTGACCAGACCGGTGACAAGAACAAAGATCTGGAGTTCCATTACAAAGAGATTTCATTGTACAACACCGTATCACAGAATATTGATATGGGAAGCATCACAAAAGCAGAAATGGCATTCAGCAGAGCTAAGTTCTTAAGAAAAGAAAAAGCAAAGGCAAAGAAGGCCAATAATGTAAAGGAAGATGCAATGAAGCTGTACAACAGTATTGAACTGAATCCGACAGAGGAAAAGAAAGCAATAGAATCTTATTCGGAAGCATGCGTTTTGGCTGCGGCAAATGAGATTGACAAAAATATCAGTATTTTCAAAATCAAAAATATCCAGCCGAAATATCTTTACAAACTTGCTGATTATACCATCGCAACCCTTGGATTGAGTGCAGTTATCGTCTTTGATGAAGTAAACCTGCCAGGATACGAAGATATGATGATCGGGATAGCAGTAGATAAGACAGAAGCAAGAAACCTTGCAGATATTATGGAATGTGCTACCGGGTCGAAAGGTATTGATCTTTATCGGAAAGGATATATTGGTACGGTTATTGATAAAGCTTGCTATGAAGCATATAAGAACATGGTAATGAAAGCAGCGTAAACAAAAGAGATTCTACGGAATATTTTGGAAATGCAGGATATATATTTGAATTCACAAATGGGGCATTAAAATATGTGACCATTGAATATCTTCCATAGAAATTGTAAATATTATACAAAACCAAGACCCAGAGGCTTTTGTCTCTGGGTTTTCTGCGAAAAGGCAGGAAAATTCAAGAAAAGCTATCCTGAAACGAGAATTTGGACTACAGGCTGACGTCAGAAATCTAAAATCCCATATTGTATCAAAAAAAGTAGGAGGATATTTTTATGAACACTAATACGATTGATTACAGGATAACGAAAAAAGCCCTATTATGTATGGCAGAAGGCTTTCGTACAAAAATTGCACAACTCGTCAAAAATAATGCAGAGGATATCTGCTGTTGTCTGAGAGAACTGCCGATGGAGCAAATATTTATGGGAGACTGGCAGCGTGGATTTTCAGAGACGGTGACAGAATGCCTGACGTATATATATGCTAAAAATACAAAAAAAAGGGAAAAGCTAAAAATTGAGATTAAGGAATGCTGTCTCAGTATCCTGCATGAAAAGCTAAAAATGCCAATACGTGAAATAGAAAAAGAAATCCCAAAAAGTTTTTTGATCAATGCGTCATCCGAAAACCTGAACAGCTACCTGATGCCGCTCATCATGTTTTTAAGTTATAACTTTTATAACGACATGGATACTCTGACCGCAGAAGAGAGAGACTCAAAGCAACAGTGCATAACAGCGTTCGCCCAAAGCCCGGACAGGGAAGAAGAATGGGGAGATTTTGTAGGGGCTGGCTGGTTTGGAATTAAATATGGAGAATTCTTTTCAAATCCAATTGTAAAAAAGAACCGGGAGCGTTTTAAAACAAGGCTTATGGATTATTTTATGCAAAAAACCTTAACTGCAAATCCAGAACTGAAAAATAACGACGATTATATTCCATCAACCATACTTATCAATCATACTGTATCAAACTGCTACCGTGGGTTAGAATGTGTAAACAGTGATAGTATCCATGTGGATCAGATTGTAGGAAATGCACAGAACGCGGGGAAAAGCTATTCTGTGATATCTATGGAATTTGTCCGGAATGAGCTGAGCAGATATGGGGTCGTTTTGGAACCGGATATAGGTAATAAGACAAAAGCCATGATAGAAGAGCAGATCGATCAGTTCTGTGATGCCGCAATCATTAACCTGTACCGGCATCTTTCTTCAGAACTGCTTGCTTCCAAGAGTTTAAAGAATATCCAGTCTGTCAAATATAACGGAATCATGAATGTTGAAACGACTCTTGAGACTATAAAAGAGCAGTTGGATAATATGAAACTGAACCCAAACGAGGCAAACAAAATCATCCGGAATATGGATATGGAGCCATACGCAGTAAACTTATTGTGGTCTATTGGATTGTTTTTAGTAAAAAAACACAGCGTAGACACTTTCAGGGAAGATTATATACAGGCTATTTATAAGGATAATGAAAAAGAAATAACAGATGATAAGATTACAGAACTGGAAGGAGAACTCCTGAGATCTGCAAACAATTATAATGCCAAAGTACAGGAATTGAAAAAACAAAAGTCAGAAAATGAACGGTTGGTTTCAAAAATAAGAAAACTGGAGCAGCAGCTCTCTGAATCAAAGCAACAGAAAAATCCGGACGATACCGAAAAGAAGAGTCTCTATAAAAAAATAGAGAAACAAAGCGGCCAGATATCTGAAATGGAGATCCAGCTACGGGAGAGCAGAGAGATGCAGGACATCCTTCGGGAAAAGATGGATTATATCAAGTCAATGAAAAATGGCAGTAAAGAATCTGAACTGGACTTAAACGCAAAATACATATTCGTATCTTCCCATATAAAGACAAACCAGAAATTAAAAGAGTGGTTCCCTAATTCAGAAAACTATGCAGAATATAAGATCTCGGAAAATAATATTGATACGATTGTTGCGGTTATCTGTATCACTCAGGAAGCAAGACATAGCCAATATTATAAAGCAAAAAGTATTTGTGAAAAGAAGAACATTCCTTTTATTAACTGTAACTGTGTGAATTTTGGAAAAATATGCGAATCGATTAGCGAAGGACTTGCTTGAGAAAACGGAACATTGTTCCGTTTCCCTGTTTTTCAGAAAAATTCCATATTGTCAGAGACAGATATCGTCAGAAAGGAGGCGGCCTGGTGGCCCAATACAGTTTTTGAACATGATAAAAACGTAAAACGGTATTGATACAGGAAAATATGCAGAAATCGAGTAGATTTTTTAACATCGTTACTATTGTTGGCATCGTAATACTTATAGCTGTCGCAGCTATCAATTACAAAGGTTACTCTATCTATGTCCCTGAAAAATCACAATCTTTTGCTGAGGAAGGGTCTTTCAACATCCTTTCAGAAAAGCAAGTCTTGTCAGTAGGAGATATTGTTGCAGTGGAACGGATACAGGATGAATATAATCTGCATCAGGTAATGGATATCAATGAAAAATCATTCCTTACAGAAGATGAGAAACTATACGATCTGTCAGAAACGTATATCATATCGGTTCTTTCTGTTCCATATGCAGGCTATGTATATAATTTTATTTTTGGACACTGGAAGATTTATTGCGTCGGCATTTTGATCTGCGCTGTATTGGCTTTGGTATTCGGCCTTTTGTGCGAAAAAGAAGATACAGGCAAAAAAGATTACAATGAAGATATTCCGATCCAGTCTCTGTCTGGAAGGATTACAAAAAAATAATTGTTTTGAAATAAGGAGGAAACGAAGAAATGTATTATCCAAACAAGTTATGGGTTGATCATGCATCAAAGATTGCAGAAAAGATCCAACAGATCAACCTAAAAGAGCTGTCTGATGGTCAGTTACGTCAGAAAACAGCAGAATTTAAAGAAAAAGTAGCAAAAGGAATGTCTCTTGATGCTATCCTTCCGGAAGCATTTGCAGTTGCAGCGGAAGCATCTACCAGAGTATTAGGTCTGACCCCATACAAGGTTCAGTTGATCGGAGGCATAGCACTCCATCATGGAAAAATCGCAGAACAAAAAACAGGAGAAGGAAAATCCCTTACAGCAGTAGCCCCATGTTATCTGAATGCTCTTACAGGCAAGGGAGTCCACGTAGTAACGGTTAATGATTATCTGGCAAAGCGTGATGCAGAAAACATCGGCAGAGTCTATGAATTTCTTGGACTCAGTGTGGGATGCGTTCTTAGCGGATCCAATGTTTCTGAAAAAAAGACAGCTTATGGATGCGATATTACCTACGTGACGAATTCAGAGCTTGGATTTGATTATCTGAGGGACAATATGGCTTTGAATGAATCCTACATTGTCCTGCGTGGACTGGAATATGCAATCATTGATGAGGTAGATTCCATTCTGATCGATGAAGCCCGTACTCCGCTGATCATTTCCGGAAACCCTAACGATGTCTCAGCCCTATATATGGCATGCAATATCATGGCTCAGAGAATGAAGAAAGGAAAAGCAGACAAAGAATTCAACAAAATGGATGCTTTTATAGGGGAAGAGGTAGAAGAAACCGGAGATTTTATTGTTCATGAGAAAGACAAGCTGATAACACTTACAAAAGATGGAATCAAAAAAATCGAAGAGTTTTTCATGATTGACTGCTATGCTGATTCAAAAAACATCCGTATCCAACATACCATGGAGCAGGCATTAAAAGCGAATTACATTATGGAACGAGATAAAGACTACATCGTAAAAGATGGACAGGTATTGATCGTAGACACATTTACCGGCAGGGTGATGGAAGGAAGACAGTTTTCCGACGGACTGCATCAGGCAATCCAGGCAAAGGAAAATGTAGTGATTGACGAGGAAGCCCAGACGATTGCAACAACGACATATCAGAATTTCTTCCGTAAATATAAAAAGCTCAGTGGCATGACAGGAACCGCATATTCAGAAAAACGGGAATTTAAGCGTACATATAATCTTGATACGGTCGTGATTCCAACGAATAAACCTGTTATCCGTAAAGACCGTCCGGACGTTGTTTATCTCACCAAAAAGGCAAAATATAACGGAGTATTAAAAGAAATCGAAGAAACACATAAGACAGGACAGCCGATCCTTGTAGGAACGGCATCGGTAGAATCCAGTGAGGAAGTCAGCGCCATTTTAAGAAAAGCAGGTATTGCTCACAGAGTCTTAAATGCAAAACAGGACAAGGATGAAGCTGACATTGTAGCCCAGGCCGGTAAATTCGGAATGGTTACTATCGCAACAAATATGGCGGGAAGAGGTACCGATATCTTACTGGATGAAAAAGCGAAAGCAGCCGGCGGATTGAAAGTGATCGGAACGGAAAGACATGAATCCAGACGTATTGACGATCAGTTAAGAGGAAGATCTGGCAGACAGGGAGATCCGGGAGAAAGCGTATTTTATCTGAGCATGGAAGATGATATGGTGCGGCTCTTTGCTCCAGATCGTGCTAAAAGCATATTAAAAGCAGGCGGTTTTGATGAGAATGAGCCAATTTCTGAGAAGATCCTGACCTCAGCTATCCGGAAAGCTCAGAGAAAAGTTGAAGATAATCATTTTGGTACACGAAAAAATGTTCTTGAGTACGACATCATTAACGACAGCCAGAGAGAGCGGGTCTATCAGGAACGGAGAAAACTTCTTGCCGGAGAATCAGCGGAAGAAGAGTTTAAATACTGCATGAAAATGGCAGTAAATCAGATTGCAGACATGTTATGGTCAAAAGAGAATCCGGAAGATACGGAAGAAGCTTTTCAGTCTCTGTTCGGATGCAAAGTAGCATTAAACAGCGGAATGAGCAAAAAAGATGCGGAACAGAAAATGTTCCGGATGGCATTATCTCAACATCAGAGATATGCAATCGATGAAGAGACAAAGAGAAAACATGAAAGAATGGTTATCTTAAAAAGTATTGACGCCTGCTGGACAGAGCAGTTACAGGCATTGGATTTCTTGAGAACAGATATTTATTATTACGGATATGCTCAGAAAGATCCAAAATCTGTGTATGCTATAGAAGCATATAAGCTTTATGACAAGATGAAAGATATCATGTATTCTTCTGCAGTATATATGTTTTTCCATACCATTCCAACTGCAGAGATTTCTAAACAGGTAGTTTCTGCCTAAAAACGGAACAAAGTTCCGTTTTTAGTAGAACAGAAAAGAGATTAGGAAGAAAAGGAGAGTTCGTTTTGACTATTATCAATATTTTTAAAGAAAAAAAATTACGGATGAAATTGCTTTTTACTGTTATGGTTGTTGCCATTGCAGAACTGCTGACAAATATCCCGGTATATGGTGTCAATAAAGATTATCTGAAAGCAGTATTTTCCAATACCGATATCTTGGGATTCATGGATGGAGTATCCGGCGGTTCTATGACAACGTTATCTATGGGAACCTTTGGGGTTGCTTCTTATATTACAGCATCCATTATCATTCAGTTACTTGGAGTATTAATCCCGAAACTGGAAGAATTGAGAAGAGATGGGGAATATGGAAGAAAACGCTTTGAAAAAGCAGAATATATCTTATCCTTTATCATTGCATGTGCAAGCAGCTTTACTTTAGCCGTAGGTTTTGGAAAACAGGGGCTTTTAGTAGAATATACCCCAAAATATGTGATTGCGGCTATTGCAGGATGGATTGTTGGAGCTGTTATTATTATTGTGTTAGGAAAGAAAGTAGAAGACTATGGAATCGGAAATGGTATTTCCATCATCCTTGCATTTAATATCATATCCCGTATTCCGAAGAACATTCACAGCTATATAGAAGATACAGTCAAGGGAGCCTCAACAAAAAATGCAGCGGCTTATATCATCGGATTGATCTTGATGTTATTTGTATTTTACCTGATTACCGTTTACCTGCAGTGTGGCAGTATCAATGTCACAATCAAACAGGCCAGAAAGAGTGCCTCTGCGATCAATTCTGACGGCATTGTCCCGGTAAGTGTCAATATCGCAAATGTGCTTCCGGTTATTTATGCGGCTTCATTAGTCAGCTTGCCAAACATGGTCGTATCACTCACAGGAATCAAAACAAATGCAACTGCTGACAAAATCCTATCTGTATTTGTTTCTTCCAACTGGTATTATCCGAAACACTGGTATCATATTTTAGGTTTGGTTTTATATCTGGTACTACTTGTATCATTGAGTTTATTCTCAAGTGGCATGACTTTCAGCGCTGCTGAGATTGCAGACAGCATGAAAAAGAACGGTAACGTGGTACAGGGAGTAAACCCTGGAAAAGATACGATAGCTTACTTTGACCGCCGCCGGAAGATCATGGCTGTTGTAAATGTATTGTTTCTGATAATTGTGGTAACACTTCCAGATCTGATCTGTTCCAGACTTGGGATCACCCAGTTTTCATTCCTTGGAACGTCACTGATTATTATTATCTCTATGCTTTTTGATACGGCATTAAGATTTCAGGGAGCTTCCATCCACAACGACAAACACAACGAAATGTTCGCATAACAGAAAATCCAAGGAATTCTTTCCTTGGATTTTTCTTCCACTAATACAGGAAAGGAGAGAAGTATGATTCCATATGCAGAAAATAACAGAACAGACCAAAACATTCAGACAGAACTGGAAAACTTTATGGCGGAAACGGAAAATAATGAGATTGAAAGGCAGGAGCCTGCCGTAGCGGAAATTGTGGGAAAGGCCATTTTTTCACAGAAATACGACGAATACGCTTTTTTCTACCAGTCAGCGATCCGGCAGCTCACAACGAAGCTCCAGATCGTAAGTGCCGATTTTTCCAGAAACAACGACAGAAGTCCGATCGAAAGCATCACAAGCAGGGTGAAATCTCTGGAAAGTATAGCAGCCAAAATGGAACATAAAGGGCTGGAGCTTAACCTAGACAATATGATTTCAAATATTAACGATACAGCAGGGATACGTGTCATATGTCCATTCTTGAAAGATGTATACGAAGTGGCAGATATGTTGCTCAAGCAAAAAGACGTGGAGTTGATAAAGATCAAAGATTATATCAAAAATCCCAAAAAGAGCGGATAACGCAGCCTGCATCTGATCGTAAAGACATCTGTTCTTTTTTCTGACGGAATAAGAGAGATTCCGGTGGAGATCCAGATCCGGACGATCGCCCAGAACTTTTTTGCAAGCACAGACCACCAGATCCGATATAAACGGCAGTCGAAGATCACTCCGGAAATACACAAAAAGATGCTTGAATGTGCAGAACTGATGGCAAATGCAGATGAACAGATGCAGAAATTGGCAGAGAAGGTTGAAATTTGATAAAAAATAAGAAAAATCTACCTTTGCAGCCCTGTTTCATTAATTCGAAGAATTTCAAAAACGGAACATAGTTCCGTTTTTTGCAGACATTAGAAAAGACGGGACATCGTTCCGTCTTTTCCTACTATTTCTAAGAAAAATACCATATTATTAATAAGAAGAAATACAACAAGTATTTTTATCAGAATGTTGTAATTATTTATCAAATTTCTTTTCGTTTTCCATATCGGAAAGAGCATCGAGAAAATCAATTTCCATGATATCAACGCTGTTATCCTGAAGATTAACTGTACTGCTTGAAGTATCAATATGACGTGCCTTTGCCATAGCGATAAGATCAGGATCTGCGTTTAATTTGATCTGGATCGTATGTTTTCTCTGTTTTGCAGTTGCAACTGAAATATGAAAAATGGAAGCAAGTTCTGCGTATGTCAGATTTTTCTGACCATCCAGGTTCACATATGTAAGCCAGAACAAACGCTCTTCGTCAGTCAGGACTCTATTGATCGCCACAACAATAGCCTCCTGGCTTTCGTTTTTGATATAGGATTCTTCCGGTGTTTCAGTGTTGGATACTAAAAACTCTGCATCTTCTATCGCAGCTCTTTTTGAATTCTGAGCGATCTGAAGAGTCTTTTTCAATACCTTCAATGATAATCCGGTCTTATTTGCCAGCATTTCTTCGTTCCAGGCAATTCCTTTGGATTCATAAATAGCGATTGCTCTTCTTACAGCAGATACATTGTTCGCATCATACTGAGATAAGTTTCTTGAATATGCTCCCAGGTATTTCTGTACTGTCTCTTTGAAGTACCGTACAAAGAACGTAGTAGGAGCCGTACGGAGCGGATCATATTTTGGCAACATCTCGAAGAACTTGGATGCAAGCTCCTGCTGAATATCCGGATATGCGTCATTGCTCAGGTTACATTTATACATCATGCTGTGCGCTGTCTGCATTGCGAACCGTACGATACTGGACCACAGGTTTTTGTTCACTTCATCTAAGTGATGTTTCTCTTTCGGAGTAAGTTCACGATCCTTCTGAACATTCTCATAATATTTTCTAACCCGACTGCCGTAATAAAATAATTCCTGCTGAACTGTCATTTTTTTGTTTAGAGAGCTGTATATTGCCTATATATTTTTCTTACACTTTTTCCCATATTGAGTAAGCAGGTGCCGAAGACATCCGGCTGCCTATAGACAAAACTCCCTTTTCCTCCTTCTTTTTCTGTGCTGAATCATTAGTTTCGATAGCCGAAAAAGACGGAGGCCCCCTAGATTTATACGAAAAGTATAAAAACATAATAAAATCTCCCTGATACGTTTGTGCCCGTATGCCAACTTTCTAGTTACTTCGTTCTGTATTTACACCGAGCCTTGAGGCTCACTATATACGAAATTGGAAATTCATGTATTTTGGCAGAAATAGCTTTTTTTACCAAAATCTCCCATTTTAAGTAAATCTCTGAGCTGTTCGCATAAAATCAGTAACTTGGTTGTGCTTTCAACATGGTATTTTTTTGAAAAAAAGTATATTTGGCATGTCCTACGGAACAGATCTGGGAAAAAGAGAGAATATATCAGGCTTTTAGAATGCTGACAGAGAGAAAAATTCCATATTGTAAAAAAAGAAAGAGGGGAAAAACTTTGAGGAAAAAAATGGTTGAACAACAGACTGAAAAGAAAAAGCCAAAAAAATGGAAAAAATTTGTAGTTGTCGCTGCTATTGCAGCATGTTTTTGTGCAATCCCGGCGTTGGCATCCCCGGATGACGATGACGAGAATGCAGATGAAGGGGATATGTCAGAGACAGAGTGGAAGTCGTGGGATGATGAAAAGAAAGATGAAGCATGGACTGTGTTTACAACATCTGAATGGAATAGTATGAACATCTATTTTGGAGCATCGGGAAATATTGCAAAAGCAGACATTCCGGATGAGCAGATAGCAATATTTAAACCTCTTTTCCAGAAAGTTTTAAATGATGACAACGTGGACGGTATTTATTCGGCAGAAGAATACCTGCCTCTTTTATTGGCCATAGGAAATCAGTTATATCTGGAACAGATAGGTTTTGGCAGTATGCCAGATAAAGAAGGAGACATTTTTGGGGTAAATAAATACATTTATACAACGGAGCAGGTAGAAATAAAGACTCCAGAGCAGTCTGCTAAATATCTGGTAAAAAGATTAATACAGTGCGAGAAAAAATTGAGAACAGATGGAAGAGATCCAGAAGATTTATATCAGGTAAATGGCTGCTTAAAATCTCTCATCCAAGGAATAATCTATGGACCTGAATATTGTGGAGAAAACTATGAATATACAAGTGATAATGCTAAGGTATATTTTGATAACCATAAAGATCAAATGTTATTCAGTGATTTGGATGGAAAGGCATCTTTTGCAGAAAATGTTGCAAAGAATTATACCGCAATAAAAGTAACGGTGGCTGATGAGTAAAAACGGAACACAGTTCCGTTTTGTTCTTCCACAAGGTTATTTCTGCAAAAAAGCAGATGATGCCGGCTGACATATATTATATATACAGAAAGATAATACAGGAGAAAAAAGAAATGAAAGATAAATGTATCTACACTGTTCAGGGATTAAAGAGAGATGTTTTTCGATTATATCCAGGAGATGAGGTGTTAATACCGGAAGGTCTCATGGAAAATTCCCAATCATTCCCGGCAACGGTCATAAAAATAAAGCCGCACCTTGTTATCTTTGAGACAAGAGCAAAAACCCGTTTTACTCTTACTAATTTTGATTGTAGTAAAGTTCAGATCTTAAAATCCAATAGAAAATCACTCTATGGCACAGATGCCATCATGGAAGATATGGAAAATGCCATGGAAGAAGAGAGAAAGCGGGGTGTTATGGAAAAGAAAGAAGGATAAATCATGAAATGTAATGTATGCAATAATAAAATTTTAGATGAAAATAAACAGATCATCCTGAAAAAAGGGCGTATCTGCAAGCAGTGCTTCAGAGAGCTGCCTAAGCCTATCAGGGATCATATCGACGAATATACAGCAGGACAGGTAAAATACCTGAAAAAGACCATCACCAAAGTAGACCCCATGAACACATGGTGCCGGACAAGTTCGCATATCATGGGGTTAGGAGATGACTACATTTACCTAAAAGGGTATAAAATCCCGATCAGTGAAGTGAAAGCATTCCGTTTCGTATTCCATCCGGTTGCAGATGGAAAAAAGCCGAATGTTTCGATTGGAAGAATTACAGCAGAGATCACGTTAAAAAAACGTGGAGTGCTGATCTCCTGTGAGTTTTCTGACAAAATGGTAGAAGCGGTTTACAGAATCACAAAAAACAACATTATCTATTTCTTGCCAGCAGATGCAGAGTTTCTGGAAAAAACCATTACAGAAGCATTAAGAAGCGGTCAGGATTTTGTTGAAGCAAAAAAGGCTGCGTTTAAATCCAAAGAAAAATGGGAGCAGAAAAAGGCGCAAACAGAAAAAGCGAAAAGAGAGGAAGCAGAAGCTGCTGCCAGACGAGCAAAAGAAAAAGCGGAAAGAGACAGAAAGGCACAGCAGACAAAGGAAGAAAAGGAAAAAAGAGAAGAAGAGCAGCGCCGCCGCGAAAGACAGCAGCAGGAACAGAGAAGACGCCAGTCTTCAAAAAGTCCTCTGGATAATGCAAAAGACCTGTTTCATGTGGAAATGCCTTTCACAAAAGAGCAGATCAAGACAATCAGAAATGAACTTTTAAAGAAGCATCATCCGGATGCAGGTGGATCTCTGGAGAAGTGCCAGGAGATCAATACTGCTTATGATCTTTTATTAAAGTTTGCTAATTAGAGAAACAGGTGAGTAATTTGTACGAAGAATATATTGAGAAAAAAGAAACGAAGAAAAATTTAAACTATGGAAAATTATTGGTCAGCTATGCATGTATTATTTTGGGGATGATCTGCCTGTTCAAATTTGTACTTATGTTTAATGTGATCCCGTCAAGCTCTATGGAGAGTACAATCATGACAGGGGATTTTGTTATCGGTACAAGATTTGATGCAAAAGACATTGAAAGATATGACATCATGGTATTCAATGCACCGGATGAGCCAGAATCCTATTTTATTAAACGTGTGATCGGGCTGCCGGGAGAAACAATCGAAGTGCGAGATGGAAAAGTATATGCCGATGGAGTAGAACTCGACGAGAGTTTTATCAAAGAGACAATGGATACTTCTGGAGACGGAACGTATGTTGTTCCAGAAGGATGTTATTTTATGATGGGTGATAACCGGAACAATTCTTCTGACAGTAGATTCTGGAATGAAAAATATGTTCCTCTGGAGAATTTTGCATCAAAAGCAAAACTTGTCATCTGTCCAAAACCAAAACTTTTGACACAAAAAACTCATGACAAAATATTGTCATGAGTTTTTTCTTGAATAATTTTAGGATAATGCATAAACAACAATGTTTTGAATAGTATCTTTATCAGACGGAGAAGCATTCTCGTCTAAGCCATAATCAATAACCATCACGCAGGTACTATTTTTATAATATACATTCTGTTCATACACATCGCCTTTTCCTAACAGATCCTCAACTGTCTTACGGTCGGTACCGATCTTAATGCCTTTATAAAATTCCGGTTCCCAGTCAGTACTAATAAACCTAGAATTTACTCCACAAGCCGTGATATTGTCACCGTCTGTTTCTACAAAAAGTAAAGATCCATAACTGCTTTTTGATGCAGTAAGCACAGAAGCATCCAAGTGTAAGAAACCATACCCACTTCCATAAAAAGAATATCCTTGATTATTTACATTCAGATTGTAAGATCCTGTATTTGACATACCTAAATCTGTCAGCTCGCGAACTGAAAACGGAAGTGCAAAAGACCTACCAGAAATTGTTATTTCTCCAAGATTAATATCATCCGAAATGTTTTCATTCATATACTCGCTGTAGTACCCATCCACCGAATAGTTAAAATTATTTTCAGCAGACGAACAGCCAGCAGCGCTTATACATCCGGCTGCCAGAATCAGGGCGATGATTTTTTTTAATTTCCATTTTTTGATCAACATTTTTGTGTAACCTCCATGATTTATATTCCCCTACAATATGGTATTTTTTCTGCCTATATGCCTGCTGTTATCCAAGTATTTTTTAATCACAAATTACCCATTTTGTATATGTATCAAAAAAATAAATAGGAGGAAAACGATATGAGTACAAAAAAATTAAGTCCGAAGAAGCAGGCTGAGTTGATCGAAAAAGCGTGCAGAGAGCATGGATTGGATGAACATATCAAGTGGATTCAGAAAAAAGCAGATGCACAGCTTTTTGCTGAAGCAATCGCAGAACAACATAGAGATAGAATGGAAATGCCTGTCAAGAACAGCTTTATGTACTGCGATGCGTTAAATATGTGCTTTTTCTATGACGCTACGGGTATTCCATGTATGTCTTATTCTGGATACGCTTTTGTTGACAGCCAGGATCTTTGTGAAGGAAATATCCAGAAGGCTTTCGAAAAAGCAAAAGCTGTGCTGCAGACAATGGCAAAACTTGCAAAGGAGGCAGAAGATGACTCCGAGTAAGTATTATTGCGGAATATATGCATCAGCATTAGGAAAGTTAAACTGTCCGTACTGTTGTAAAGAATGTTACAGGGAAGAAACCTGTACAGATAAAGAAAAATGTGTTTGCTCAGATGGCTGCCATGAGGCATCAAAGGAGCCTATTTAAAAAGAGGAGGAAAACGAAATGAAATTTGTACATTTATCCGATCTTCATATCGGAAAAAAGGTCAATGGATACTCAATGTTAGAGGATCAGGAGTATATCTTGAACCAGATCACGACAATGATTGCAAAGGAGCAGCCGGATGCGATCGTAATCGCAGGAGACGTATATGACAAACCGGTCCCGCCGGTAGAAGCAGTCCAGATGCTGGATAAATTCTTATGCACATTAGCTGGAATGAATCTGGAAGTATTTCTGATCAGCGGAAATCATGATTCTCAGGAGCGTTTAGGATTTGCAGCGTCCCTGATCGAATCGAAGGGAATCCATATTGTATCAGAGTATCTTCCTGGACAGAAAATGTCTTTTTCAATGGAAGATGAACATGGGGAAGTAGTATTTCACCTGCTGCCTTTCATCAAACCTGTACAGATGAAAAGATTCTATCCGGAAGCAGAGATTGAAAGCTATTCCGATGCTGTTGAAGTAGCTATCAATCATATCAGGGACTTTGATCCGAAAAAGAGAAATGTCCTGATCACGCACCAGTTTGTCACCGGCGCACTCCGTACAGAATCTGAGGATATCTGTGTTGGAGGAAGTGATAATGTCAGTGCAGAATTATTCAAAGATTTTGATTATACAGCACTGGGACATATCCATAAGCCCCAGAAAATGAGCCTTGGAAATGTCCGCTACTGCGGAACTCCGCTGAAATACTCTTTTTCTGAAGCTAAAGACAAAAAGTCCATGACGATCGTAGAGATGAAAGAAAAAGGAGATGTTGAGGTAACTGAACTTCCGCTTATCCCAATGAGGGATATGTGCGAAGTAAAAGGAAGCTTCGAACTTCTGACGACTCCGGGATTCTACACAGACCCGAAGCAGAAGGCAATGAAAGAAAGCTATCTTCACATTACACTGACTGACGAGGAAGATATCCTGGATGCATTTGCAAGATTAAAAATGATTTACCCATATCTGATGAAGATGGATTATGAATCATCCAGTAAGGGGAGATCAGGTACTGCCGGAACAGCGGGAACTTGTGAAGGCGGAACTCCAATGGGGATATTCCAGGAATTCTTCGTTAAACAGAATGAAAAGCCATTGACAGAGAAACAGGAATCTCTTTTAAAGGGGATTATTGAATCTGTTTGGGATATCAAGCAGGAAGACGTTGTAGAACAGGAAGAAAACGAATAGAAGAGGAACTAATAGGAGGAAAACGAAAATGAAACCATTGAGTATTACTATCTCAGCTTTTGGCCCATATGCAGAGGCTGTTACTTTAGACATGCAGAAACTCGGAAGCAATGGATTATACCTGATCACCGGTGACACCGGCGCAGGAAAATCTACTATCTTTGATGCATTATGTTATGCATTATATGGAGAACCAAGTTCCACTTCAAGAGAAGTATCAATGTTAAGAAGTAAATATGCCAGACCGCAGACACCTACATATGTGGAGCTTATCTTTTCACATGTTGGGAAGACTTACCGGATCAGAAGAAATCCGGAGTATATGCGTCCGGCAAAGAGAGGCAGCGGTTTAGTTACCCAGACAGCAGAAGTTCTGGTAGAGTGTCCGGATGGTAGAATGATCACAAAGATCAAAGAAGCCGACGAGTATATCTCTTCCATTTTAGGAATTGACCGGGAGCAGTTTACAAGAATTGTAATGCTGGCACAGGGAGATTTCCAGAAGCTTTTGTTTGCGGATACAACATCCAGACAGGAGATTTTCCGAAAACTCTTTAATACGGAAAAATATCAGGTATTTCAAAAACGGCTGAAAGACAAAACCGTTAAACTCTATTCTGATTATAATGAATGCCGTATCCGTCTGGATCAGCAGATTTCTGAGATCACAGTTCCAGAAGATATGAAAGAAAAGGAAGAGGCTCTGAATAGCGGGGATCTCTCTATTCCGGAAGTATTGACATTGATCTCTGAACTGCAGGCAGCCGATGAAGAAAAGGTTGCGGAACTGGAAAAAGAGAAATCAGAAGCTGACGAAAAGCTGGCCAAAGTATCTGCTCAGCTTAAGCAGATCCAGGCTCAGAAAAAAATCCGGGAAGATCTGGAAGCAGAAGAGAAAAAGGCTGAAACGCTGTCTCTTTCATACAAAGAATATGAAGAGACTGTAAAAACTTTTTCTGAAAAAACTGCTGAAATGCAGGAAAAAAGAGAAAAAATCCTCAATCTGAAAAAAGACATTCAGGAATATGAGAATCTCTCCAACCTGGTTTACCAGATCGGTCTTGAGACCGGAAAGATGGAGAACCTGAAAAAAGAGGTTTCGGACCAGAATAGTCTGTTGACAGATCTGAAAGTGAAGAAACAGGAGCTGGAAAGCAAACTGGAAGAGCTTTCAGAAAATCCGGACAACATGCAGGCTATTATGGAAGAAGTAAATAAAACCGAGGCTCAACTGAAAGATATTGAGACGGCAGTTGGAAAATTCATACAGTGGAAAAATGCGGCAGTTGAAAGCCGGGATCTTCAGGCTGATTATCAGAAAGCCTATGAAGAGTACCAGACAGCAGAAATCCATTACAATGAATTATCTTCCGCTTTCCTTCATGGACAGGCTGGAGTCTTGGCCAGAGATCTTCAGGACAATAAGCCTTGCCCTGTATGTGGTTCTGTACATCATCCAAGTCCGGCGGCAGCGTCAGGACATATTCCGTCAGAAGAAGAGGTAGATAAAACCAAAAAGACAATGGATGCAGCATTCCAGACCGCTTCTGAAAAAGGCAAGGATTTATCTGGAAAGAAAAGCGTTCTTGAGACATTGAAAAAAGAGCTGGTTTCTTTGCTGTCAAATCTGATTGTTTCTTTTAAAACCATGACAGAAGGAGCAAATCTCCTGAATCAGAAAAGAGTTGCTTTAAAAGAGGAAATGAAGGCGCTGGATGTCCGGAAAGAAGCAGAGGCAAAGAGAGTTTCCGATGTAGAAAATATCCGGAAAGAGATCCAGAATGCTTCAAAAGAGATGGAGTCCGGTACGGAAAAAATCCATACCGCAGAAAAATCTCTTGCTTCCATCGAAGCTCAGGTGAAGGAGAAAGAAGAACAGAAAGCAGTGTTAGAGAAAAAACTTCCATTTGCAACAAAAGAGGAGGCAACAGCAAGCCTTTCTGTTCTCAAAAAGACAGTAACAGATTATGATGCCGGAAAAGAAAACGCAGAGAAAAACCGTCAGAAGACGGCTAACGACCTCAGTGCAGCAAAAGCAGCAGCGGCTGCATTAAAAGCGCAGGTGTCTGATATGGAGCTGACAGAGGAACCGGAACTGTTGAAGCTTGAAACAGAAACAAAGGCTGATCTGAAAGAGAAGGAAAAAATGCTGAAGGATCTGAACATCCGTATTGCTTCAAATAAACGGATCGAAGAATCTGTTTCAGATAAGGCAAAACAGATGAACGGTCTGGATGAAGATTACCGTCTGGTGAAAGCTTTGTCTGATACCGCAAATGGTACTGTTAATGGAAAGGAGAAGATCACACTTGAAACTTATGTTCAGGCAGCATACTTCGAGCGCATCCTTGACAGAGCTAATACAAGACTTCTGATCATGTCTGACGGTCAGTATGAGCTGAAACGCGCGGAATCTGCTTCAAATGTGAAATCCAAGAGTGGTCTGGATATGAATATCGTAGATCACTACAATGGAACAGAGAGAAGCGTAAGGTCACTCTCCGGTGGAGAATCATTCCTTGCATCCTTATCTCTGGCACTTGGACTTTCAGATGAGATCCAGTCATCTGCCGGAGGAATCCAGGTGGATACAATGTTTATTGATGAGGGTTTTGGTAGCCTTGATTCGGAAACATTGAATCAGGTGTTTAAAGCACTGGCCTCTTTATCAGATGGAGACCGTCTAATCGGTATTATTTCCCATGTGGATGAGCTGAAGTCAAAAATCGATAAGCAGATTGTCGTAACAAAAACTAAGGAGTCTGGCAGCACCATGCGGATCGAGGCTTAAAATTTGTACTAGGAAATGGGTAGTCTCTCTGGTCAGAAAGATCAGGGAGACAGCTCTATCAAAAATCACGCAGAGTACCCCGCCTGACCGACTGGATCAGACGGGCGGTGAATGCGTGGGGAATAGAGTTTAAGACCTTCAATTATCAAAAAACGGAACATTGTTCCGTTTTTTTGATTCTCATTTACAACCTGATCACGTTATGTGAGACCTGCCATAAGGGATATCACAACGGCACGATTAAACTGCCAAAGAAGATCAAACGTGGCATGAAGTTTAAGGATGCTGCGTTCATGGGTATCATGAGATGGGCGTTTTATAACACGCTGAAAGAGAAATACGAACCGGATATCCCGGTATCAATGACTTATGGATATCTGACAAAGAATACAAGGATTCGTCATAACCTTCCGAAAGAACATTATATCGATGCCCGCTGCATCAGCGGAAATCCGGATGCGGTATCTGATGGTGTTTATTATTACCAGAAGAAGGTCCGCTGCCATAACCGGCAGATACATAAGTTCAATACGCTGCGCAAAGGCGTGCGTAAACTGAACCAGTCGGAATACCTGGTAAAAGGATACCGGATTTTTGATAAGGTCAGGTATCAGGGTAGGGAATATTTCGTTTTTGGAAGACGGAAGACGGGATTCTTTGACATCCGGACATTATCCGGCGAGAAAGCAAACAAAGGCAGCATCAGCATAAAAAAAATCGCTTTTGTAGATACCAGAAAGAACTACATTACAGAAAGGAGGACCGTCTAAGGACGGTGGCGAATTCCTCCCAGACCTGTAGAGGATCGGGGTATCCTTCGCCTGATTTTTGATGAAAAAAATACTTATGCAGTTTTTGACTTGTCGAAAAACGGAACATTGTTCCGTTTTTTTTGCTTTATTTTGCCATATGGCAAATCTAACCGAGAGCCGAAAAATCATATTGTAAGTAGAGTTTTTCTCTAATTTTTTCAGAAAGGAGGGCTTTGAATGTTACAGGAAATATTGGAAGCGGCGAACTCCATCATGGACCTGACAGAGCATATAGCAGATGCAGTGGTAGATACTCCAAAGGAAACTCGCACAGCAAACCGAAGCAGCTCTGTAGAAGAATTAAAGGCCAGACTGCAGAAAAAGTACGCCGATTCAGAAATCGTGCAAAAAAGCAAAACCAAACAGGGGAATATTCTGGAACGCGCAAACAGAAATGTCCAACTGTATGAAGTAGATCAGACGTTAATGGAACTGGAGCAGGAGCACAACCATCCGGAAACAACTTCAAAAATGAACAGCTCTTCTGTATACCAGAGATCTGCTACCAGAGGGCATCCTTATCATCCAGAAGATAATGTCTCACTTCTTGGCTCTACAGAAGACCTTATCGTCATTGGTTTCGACGGAAATCTTCAGTATGAAAGAGATTTTGTGGCAGAAGGGGAACGATTTCTGGCAAAGATAAGCCTTATGTAAGAAAAGGAGGTGCAGGCATCGCTAAACATGTGATGCTAAAAAATATGTTATCAGAGACAAATTTATTGATCGTATGGCTGGCTGTATTTGTGACCTTCCTTGTTATTGAAGCGATTACGGTAAGTCTGGTGAGCATCTGGTTTGCCGGCGGCGCAATCGCAGCATTTTTCACAGCCTTGATAACCGATCGGACATATGTGCAGTTCCTTGTATTCATCATATTCTCCCTTATTTTTATCCTTTTGGTCCGGCCTGTGGCAAAGAAAAAATTTTCCACAAAGCTGACAGCGACCAACACTCAGGCGTTGATCGGAACAGAAGCTTTGGTGACAGAGAATATTGATAATATCCATGGAACAGGAAAAATCATTATTGGAGGAATGGAGTGGACGGCTAGAAGTTCTGAAAATGAAGAAATACCGACAGGAACCATCGTAACAGTAAAAAAAATACAGGGAGTCAAAGCGATTGTCTCCCAGACAACAGAGTAGAGTTATATGCCTTGAGCAAAAAAATCATAACAGGAGGAAATAGAAATGGGTAGAGCAGGAGCAGGAGGGCACTCCGGAGGACATTCGTCTGGTGGCCATTCCAGTATCAGATCAAGCGGAGGACATCATGTATCTAGTGGCGGTGGCCACAGGGCAGGCTCAGGCAGTTCTTTTGGAGGAGGCAGTTATCGCAGCAGCTATCACGGAAACCCGTATAGCGGTCGCCGGAATATCCACGTAGGACCGACATACGTCGGTGGTGGAGGATATTACGGAAGAGGAAGAAATTCCATCATCGGCATTGTAATAGCATTTATTTTTATTGTGATCTTTACAATCTCAATCGCCGTGTCAGGTTCCAGTAAAGTACCTGCAAGTACATATAACAGGGAAAAAGTAAATACAGGAGTAGCTTTCCAGAATGATTGCATCGTTGATGAAGTCGGATGGTTTGATAATATCACAAAAACGGAACGAAGACTGCAGGATTTTTACAACAAAACCGGTATACAGCCGTATATCGTCCTTCATGCATATGATCCGGAACTGACAACGGACGCTGAAAAAGAACAGTATGCAAATGAGTATTACGAAAACAACATCGATAACGAAGGAACATTCCTTTTTATGTATTTTGCAGAGGCAGATACAGATGGAGATGTTGGCTATATGTGTTATGTCAATGGAAAGCAGATTACTTCTGTCATGGATTCTGAAGCAGTCGATATCTTTTGGGCTTATGTCGATAACAACTGGTATTCCGACAAATCTACTGATGACATGTTTGTGGATATTTTTAATTCTACGGCAAAGCGTATTATGACAAAAACAGCAACAGGAGCTGATGTTGGAGTAAAATTCGGGATTGTTGCAATTATTGTAGCTGTCATCATCGGAATTATCGTGGTAATGAAAACCCGCCGTAAGCATGAAAAAGAAAAAGCAGAGGAAACAGAACGTATCTTAAAAACAGATATCAGTAGCTTAGGAAGCGATGATTCACTGGCTGATAAATATACAAAGAAATAAGAGGAGAAGAAAAAATGGGAATTATTTCAAGATTTGCAGACATTATGAAAAGCAACATGAACGCATTACTGGATAAATGTGAAGATCCGGGAAAGATGGTAGATCAGACCTTAAGAGACCTCAGAGAAGATCTGGCCCAGGTAAAAAAAGAAACAGCAGGCGTTATGGCAGATGCTAAAAATGCAAACCGTAAAGTAGAAGAGTGCCAGGCTCAGATTGATAAATATTCTAAAGCAGCGCAGAATGCCGTACTGGCAGGGAATGACGGGGATGCCAGAACGCTGATCGCAAAAAAGCAGACCTTTGAGGAGCAGCTTGTAACCTTAAAGAAAAATGCAGAGCTGAACAATGCAAATGCTGAAAAAATGAGACAGATGCATGACAAGCTTGTCAATGACATTGATTCTCTGGAACCCAGAAAAGACACCATCAAGGCAACAACTGCTACAGCGAAAGCTCAGGAAAGAATCAATAAAATGCAGGACGGCGGAAAGAGAGCGGCTGCCAGCATGGATACTTTCGCCAGAATGGAAGCGAAAGCAAACAAGGCATTGGACGAAGCTATGGCACATGCCGAACTGAATGAAGATATCAATTCTGCAAGTGATCTTGCTGATAAATATGCCGGAGGAGCAGGCGCAACATCCGTAGATGATGAATTGGCAGCATTAAAAGCATCTCTTGGTAAATAACATCAAAGAAAGGAACCCTACTATTTGGGACAGGTAAAATAACATGTTTGCAATTATTCTTCTGATCATCGTTGTGATCATTCTTTTAACTTCATGTATCAAAATCGTACCACAGGCGAACGCATATGTTGTAGAACGTCTGGGAGCATATCAGGGAACATGGGATGTTGGTATTCATTTTAAGATGCCGATCATTGACAAGGTAGCTAAAAAAGTACCTTTAAAAGAACAGGTGGCTGATTTCGCACCGCAGCCGGTTATCACAAAAGATAACGTAACCATCCGTATTGATACCGTTATTTTCTATCAGATTACAGATCCGAAGCTGTTTTCTTACGGTGTAGAGAACCCGATCATTGCCATCGAGAACCTTACTGCTACGACTCTGAGAAACATCATCGGAGACATGGAGCTGGATGAGACGCTGACATCCAGAGAGATAATCAATACAAAAATGCGGGCATCACTTGATATTGCTACAGACCCATGGGGTATTAAGGTAAACCGGGTGGAGCTGAAAAACATTATTCCGCCGCAGGCAATTCAGGATGCGATGGAAAAACAGATGAAAGCAGAACGTGAACGTCGTGAAGCCATCCTTCGAGCAGAAGGCGAGAAAAAATCAACGATCCTTGTTGCAGAAGGAAAGAAAGAATCTGCAATCCTTGATGCTGAAGCTGAGAAGCAGGCAGCCATCCTTCGCGCAGAGGCAAAACGTGA
>ENA-OPCN01000621-OPCN01000621.1-human-gut-metagenome-genome-assembly--contig:-NODE-621-length-30680-cov-2.473567_pt1 | contig 30680 bp, 39 predicted proteins | sample MGYA00241567_ERZ501485 | MGnify/ENA primary metagenome ERZ501485 (study PRJEB25962, sample SAMEA2042579) | human gut metagenome | biome: human gut; feature: human-associated habitat; material: faeces...
CTGGTCGCGATCTGGTTAGCCCGGAGACGCTGAAGCGCTAAGCTTATTGCAAAAATAATTACATCCCTCATTAGGAGCTAAGCTCCTAATGAGGGAATTTTTACTCTTTTTTATTCAGGAGGAAATATGTATGAGCTATAAGAATTTCGCCATGACGGATTTGGTTGATAAAGCCCTGTTAGAGGGGAATTTGAGGAGTGTACGTCGAGTTTTGGCAAATATTTGTCCCTTTGATCGAACTTTCACAACCGGCGAATTTGAAAACGCCATGGAATATGTGAGTAAAGTGAAAGGCGTGGACATTTATGAGCCGTTTGACGCGTCTCTGAATCCACTGTATACGGAGCGCATCGACCAAGGAGATATTACCCTTAAAAAGGATGATTTTGCGGTATCCGTAGGTTGGCTAAAGGAAAACTTCTGTCCGGAACGTATCGAAGACACCAAAAAACTGGGCCGTTACTTGTTTCCAAATGAAATGCATAATAAAAATAGTAAATCATCTTCTAATAATTCCGGTTTAAAATCTGATGATGTAAAACGTTATTTAGCCAATATTACAAAGCTTCTAGATGTTGGATATGCTAAAATAAAAGAGATTGATAAAGAGATGATCGATTCAATCAAAAATGAAGATAATAATCTTACAACTCAAATGAAAGATAAACGTGCTGCCGTTGAACGAATTGTGAGAACTGCTACTAAATATATCTCAATTATATCAAAAGAAAACAAAGAAGCAATCAAAGCATCTAAGAAAGCAATGGATTCTTATTTATTTACCTCTGAATATTCGGATTTCGATTATTCATATGCGGCATTGGAATGTACCCTAAATCCAGATGATGTTGCTCTAGAGGATACAAAAAGGAGTATCATTCAAAAGATTCAAACAACCTGGCGAACATTCATCACAAAAGTATTCAATTTCTTCAAGCGTATGATTCAACTTCTGAAAAATAAGGTTCAAAAGTTTAGAGCAAATTCACTATCTAAGAAAGTTGTAGATGGAATTAATCTATCTATGGAAGATATTAAATATCTTGAAAATCTTGATAAGGAAATTGAAAAAATAAAAGAGATGTAATTTTAATTCACCATACTAGGAATTCCTAGTATGGTGAATTAATCGTTTTCATAGCATATATAGTATTTATTTTGTAGTAGGTTCAACATTTAGATTCGAAAGAGGAAAATCTCTACGAAGAGCGCTAATCATGCTAATAGCTCTCCATTTTGCAAAGCATTTTCCAGGAATTTTTGAAAGTTCATCGCCTTTCTTATTACAAAAACTATGTACTTTCTTTGTGAGATTATGTGCAACCTTTATATATTTTGTCTCATCTAAATTCTGAGCATGATAACCGATATATCTCTCAGCAGCTTCTCCAAGAGAACTATAGATCGTATCAGAAAAACTTTTAATTTCTTCGAGAATCTTTTCACATTTTGCTTTATCATCAGAATTCATTTTATTTTTGCCAAATCCAAATGCTTCCATTGCAGTCATATTTTCATAATCCGGTTCATCAATCGAATCCATAAGAGATTCTAAAAGTATATCCAAAGAATCCATAATCATAAACCTCCTTTTTATATTATAAGATTATTCAAAAAAAAACAAATTTGGTTCTTTAAAAAAATGATAAAAAATAAAGTGGAGATTTCTCTCCACTTTATTTATCCCGTTTTAATGAATCATCCAATTCAGAATAGACGCAACAGCGATCAAACCACCTCCCACAATAATTATTTTCATCAAGCAACCACCAAACGAATCATTAAACCCAAACATTTTCTTCATAAGTAACTTTACATCCTTTCTTTTTATATAATGCGAACGTGATGTGAAGATAACCTCCTTTCATCTATCTTCACTTATATAATATATCATTTCAAATGATGACTTTACGGCGGTATTCAGATAATTTTAAATTATTAAACCTCATATACAAATAGTTAGTCATAAGGTGCGACCACTCCGAGTGACTATAAAGAATCTACTACGTCCGTCTCCGATATAACTGTGAGATACCACGTAGTAGATTCTTTTTATGTTATGCTGATATTTTTGATAGTTTAGCATTCACCTTAATCGACCCATTTTCAAATGATGTCATAATGGTCACAAACCCATATTGAACATCATAATTTATTTTTGTGGTATCTGTTACAAAGATATCACCAATGAAATCGTTTGTATCTTCCTCATTGAAAATTATATGAATCGCGTGTTGATTGTCATCCACTTTCTGCGCTTGAAGTACAACCATTTCAGTTTTTACATTCACTTTTGATGGTGGAACCACTTCTTTTGTCGGGCTACCAGGACGTTGTTCATACATTGTAACCGTTGCGTTCATTCCATTGAAGAAACTTGCCCATTTTGTCAAAAGTTTCGTACGATTAATGTCTATCATAAAATCATTCCTCCAATTTATTTTTTCTTTGTAAAATATATACCCCTATAAGGATAGGACTATATAAAACAAAGTCATTTATTATTTTTGAGTTATTTCTATAATACATTTAAATGATACGTTTAAATCAAAATAAAAATCATAAAAATAGAATTTATTCATTTGATATTCTTTTATTTCCACAATATATCCATTCCAAATGAATGGAAAAACAGCTATTTAATGAATTAGGATATGAAAGAGGTGATTTTCAAGTGGCGAAAATTATCGGAACTGAAAAGTCTCCTTATTACAATAAAAATATTGAGATCTTTAGTCAAAACAAAGTTGGGCAATATGCAAAATACTTACAAAGAAATCCAATCTTTGTGGAATACTATCAAATTAACCAGGCTCGTTCAAGAGCTGATTCTGGTACAGGTAGTATCAATACTCCAATTGGTCAGGATTCTCCACTTCGTTACAATAAGATCAAAGAGTTTCCGATTTACAATGTGCCTGAGATGAAACCGGATGTTCAATACGACGAAATCGGTGGAATGAACATCGATATGGATCTCAATGGAATTGTAATTCTTCCTGGGACAATTCAACCAATTCCTGGAGATTTTATTTATCTGAAAATGCCTGGTATGAAACAGGGATTTTTAATTGAAATCAATAACTTCGAATTCAATACAATTCAAAGCAACGATTTTTATTTGGTTGATACACACATCATGTTTGTGGAAGAAAATGGTTCATTTCCACGATACGACGATCTTCAGAATCAAGTCGTTGAATCCTATGCATGTATCTTTGATAATATTGGAACGCAAGATAAATGTATTATTCGAGATGATATTTATGAGAAAGCGAATGAATACAAAGAGTTTATTCGATCTTTTTCAGATAGTTATCGTGAAATATATTATCAAGGAGAAGTTGGAGCATTTGCGTGCTTTGGTTTTTGGACAACGACTCCTACATATCTGTATGATTTGTATTTGACAAAATTTATTAAGGAAACGGATTTGTTCTTTGATGATACAGGGCACCATAGCACTGCACTGTCTTATGATGATTCCATTCCAATGAATTTTGATTATACGTATCGTCAGACATTGTGGTATGCCGTTCAACACCAAACATCAAAAATGATGCAACGTTATCAATATTATCGAACCGGCTCTATCATGAAAAGTGGCAGCCCATTCAAATATTCCATAAATGCTCAAGAGACGCAAAGCATTCGTTTGGAACTTTCAAAATGTCCAATTGAAGAGTATCTCAGTCAACGCGTTGGTGGAGTTACTCCGGAATATTTTCCAATTCTTTTAACAAAAGGAATCTTGGAGAAAAATCTAGAATCAACAGATTATTTGGATTTGATTATCTACAATTGGGTATTGCAAATTGATATGGATATCGATTTTAATAAATTGATGGATTATGACATGACAATGTCTCGTCATAATTTCTGGTACTTCCCACTCATTATATTTATTTTACAGCAAAAGTATAATGCATTTTTTGCAACTGCTGCATAAAGGAGGAATAGACGATGTCTATTATGGAAAATATTCGTTCTACTATGGAAGCCGCATCTGGATTGACCGAGATGATCGATGCTGCAATTGATTGTGTTGATCCGGATGAGAGCTATAACGATCTCGATATCAATGTATATGGTGAACTCGATGATGAAGACGATCTGGAAATTGATTCCGATGTCGGTGAAGAAGATGATGCAGATATTGATGAGTTTCTGGAAAAAGATGAAAAAGATCGTCCGCTCGATACTTTCTCCGATGCAAAGCCCCTCTGCAATAAAGAAACTGGAGGAGTAAAGATCTCTTCCGATGAAAGCGGAGAAGTTGATCCGGATGTTGGAGAAGAGGATGTCGCAGATATTGAAGATGCTCTGGAATCGCTTATGGCTCTTTTAGAGGGTGATGAGGGAACCGAAATTCTTACTGGCAATGACGTCTCAGACGATACTCCGGATGATTATGTCCAAGAGGAAGAAACCGAAGAACTCGAGATCAACGAACTGGATGATGACGATGTTGAAATTGACATCGATGATGCAGAAGAGTGTGATCTCTAATAAATTAGAATAAAAAAATAACCAGAGAGAATATTTTATTCTCTCTGGTTATTGTATAAATATCTATCTACTCCCGTACATTCTATTAGGGAGCGAGGTTATCTAAGAGACGGAATGACTGCCTCTCGCGGAGATCTTGGGATACGAATTGTGTCTCCGCAATGCAAAGATCCAAATGGAGCTTGCACTTTGATTAATTCATTACCATATATGGTATGGCAAAAACTAGGTGAGATCTGTGATAGTCGATCACAGAGCAAACTGTCTTTGACAGACATTACATGATATTCTTTATAATCATGCATATCAATGATACACCTCCTCTCGATAGATATAGAAGATACGAGACATGGAACGTCTCGTATCTTCTATATTATAATATATCTTTGAGAAGGGATATTTAACGGATATTGTATAATAAATACAATATCCGTTAAATATTTTTATATTTTAAAATCTATGAGACTAAATGTTTACATCTTACGAATGTAACGTAGATTGATAAATCGATTGAACCTTAGTTACGGATGAAATCATCCTATTCATCATAGTAATTATATTGGCAGAATTTGTACCAAAATCTGATAAAAACTTATTTCCTCGTTTAATTTTTGTCGAACATGCATCAATTAATTTTTGATCTTCTTCTTGATTAAGAGAATTCATATATTTTTGCATATCGGATAAAAATTGTTGAAGGTTCTTTTTAATTTGATCTGTCGATTTCTCAAATGTATCTATTAGACTTTTAAAAGAAGATAATTTATTTTTGTCAAAAAGGAGTTCTTCATTTTTTATGATATTATGGAGTACGTTGTTTACAGTATTTGATGGTTTATTTGTTAAAGCAAAGTTATTCAAATAATTAAAATCTTTTTGATTTTCCATTAAATCGAAATGTCTAACATTCGATTTTGAATATTCTAACAGTGAATTCATAGTTCCATCAACGGCTCTTGTAATTTCCGTTAATCTTTCTTCAAAAAGATAAAATGAATACAATTCATTTTCACTTAATTCCGAAAATACTGCTTTTTCAAATTTTATATCAAAGTCAGATCCCCGCAAAAATTCAAGCTTTTTCTCGAGATTTTTAATTTTAGTTGTAGCCTCAGATTTTTCATATTTTAATTCTTGATTTTTATCTTGAAGTTTTTCTTGATCGTTTGCACTTGCATCTAATTTATTTTTATAGAACTTGATAGAATTTTCCAATTCATGAATTTTATTTTTAAGTTTTATTTCTACGACTTCACTATATTGATCACTATCATGAAGTTCCTTACTCAATTTAAAGCGTTCTTTTTCCAATTCTTTAATTTTTTCTTCATATTTTTGTGCTGACGATGAATATGAATTTTCGGAATCTCTTAATTTTTTCTGAATGTTAGAATTTTTCTGTTGAAGATTTTCATTATCGGTAGATAACTTTCCATTCTCTTTCTTCAACTTATCAATTTCATCTTCTAATTCTTTAATTCTTTCCTTTTTCGTTTTTCTTTTCTTAGAAAAGAAGTTTTTAATAGCATTAAAGATCTTCTTAATACCTGACCATATAGCTCCTACAATTTGAAGAAATTTATTCTTTAACCATTGAAATGCTTTCTTAAGTTTAGCAATGATACCATTTCCATTTGTATCTGCTTCCATAACAATGATATCTTCAAACATCTCTGTCACTACTTCAAAACTATTTTCAGACATCATATTATCTAAATAAGATTCCAATACTTCAAATGAATCATTTGAAGTATCATCAGCCATACTATTAATAGTATTATCCAATTCTTCTAATACTATATCTAGATTATTATATTCCATCTTTATATCACCTCATTATATTAATATTTAATATAAATACTCTAAGATAGTATATATCTTAGATATATACTATCTTAGAGTAATATTTATTATAATATAGTAGAAAGATGGGGGGGGGGGTAATTTAATAGTACATAAGAAGAGAAGGAACTATTCAAGTTCCTTCTCTTCTTATGTTTTCATGGTAAGGAGTGCCCTAACGCCTAAAGAGGTGACTAAGACCATCGCCGCAAACAATCTTAGTCCAGTGGAGCTGGTAGTCAGGCTTGAACTGACAAAACCGGTTGATTACAAATCAACTGCGCTACCAATTGCGCCATACCAGCGTATATTTCATTTTTATGACTAAGATTAATAATTGAACACTCTCTTATTTAAATGTATCGTTTCATCAATATAAAGTTTTATTTAATGATTATAATAATTCTATGAGGAGATAACCAATCTGTGATTAGAGCATTACAGGCACGTACATATTCCTTGAGAATAAGCATCATTTGTCTCTGGCAGATATTCCATAATTTTCAAATCACTCCCAATTTTCTTTTAAATATAATTCTGTCTTCAGATACTTAAGGATGCTCTATAGCTTATGCTACCATTACCATTTACATTTATATATTTACATCTCTGAATAAGCGCATAATGCGCTTATTCAGTATTTATTATAGATTTAATCTATAGATACTCTATAAGTACAGGATATTATTTATAAATAATTTATATTCTATATAATAAGAGGTATTATATTATGCCTACATACGGAAAGAAATTATTAGATGCTACAGGAAACGTCATTCTTCCTAAGACTAGAAGTAATCTAGTATATCATGGTAGTACATTATTAAGTACAAAGATCGATAATATAGATACAGAAATTAGTAATATTAAGAATGGAACTACTACAGTAGCTAAAGCTAATGCATTAACGACTACTACTGCAGGTGATTCAAATACACCTGTATATTTTAGTAATGGTAACCCAGTCAGTACAGGTAAGAGTTTTGCTAATTATGTACCTAAGAGTGGGACTACTATGACTGGGAATCTAAATGCATATGGTACAAATAGAGCAAATTCATCATTGAGAAATATATCGATCAAAGATAGTTCTGGTAATACGATGCAATCAACAAATTCGGTTGTATTTACTAGATTATGAGGTATTTATTATGCCAATGTATGATTATAATGGTACAACAATGACCCTTGCTAATGCAAATGATTATAATGGTTCAGTCACGAGTTCTCTTGGAACTGGTTCAGACTGGGATGGAACCACATCACGACTTTTCTTTCGAAAGAAAACAATTGGAACTTTATTTTCATCTAAAACTGGAGATGTTTTAACAGGCTGGTATGCTCGAAGAATGAATCCATTACAAACAACACCATGGTGGGAATGGAATAGAGTAAATTCAGCTGGACAACATTGGCTACGCTTTCCAGGAAACTTTTCAAATAATACAACATTTGGTACGTTAATTGTATCTGCATCAAAATTAACCTTTCATGGCGCTGGAAGACTTGCTTATTGGTGGGGTGGAGATCAATTCGGAGGAGGTTCCCAAATCTATGTCGCATGCAAAGACACAAATACCGCTAACTGGGGAGCATCAATTGAATTAATTTGGTTTACCGCAGTACCAGGAGATAATTGGACATTTGGACAATATCCTCCAAATATAGCAACTAGAATGATGTTATTTGATGCAACCAATCGACAGACAAATTTCAACTGGGTATATTACAACAATCGATTTGGGCAAAATTATGCGGATTATAATGTCACTGGAGATTTTTATCTCGGAATTTATGTTCAAGGGTATGACTTCACAATGGGTGAGTGGATCATGTCAGATCTTATAATTCAATCTTAATAAAAAAGAAAGTATAACTCAATTGAGTTATACTTTCTTTGATTTTAATCGTGCCACATAAAGCAACGATCAAATGGAATATTACGAAAAAGACTATTAGAATTGTAGTGTTCTTCAAAATATTCACAAATTTCTTCTTCCATAGTGAGAATTCTCCGTGCATCCCTGGGACCAAAACCATCAATGGATGTTTTTCCGCCAGCAGTATTTTTCAACACGTGGCTACGATTTTTAGATAAATAGCCGGGAAGAAACGGTCTTTTATGATAACGTGTGTAATCAGAAGCATACGAATAAATGGTCATTCCATCAGAAATATTCCATTCACGAACCATCATATGCGGAAGGTGTCTCAATTCTTCAGCAAAACCAGAGTTCTTTGTATGCTTCCAATGCATATGCCAGCTATTTTCTTCCATCTTCTTATCCCACTCGGAAAGATCCTTATCATTCAGATAAGAAAACCTATCACGAGTCCAAGGCATACAATACATTCTTTTACGAATATACTTTTTCCTTGATTTAATGATATGATCCCTGGTATGACGATTTTTAGACATTCTAAAATCTCCTTTCTATTTAGGGATTTAGAATGCAGTCACCATAGAAATAGATATCATTTTGATACATCTCTACGATTTCCTCCAATCATAATTATTTATTCAAAAGAATGTGTTTCTATCCATTCCTTTAAATAGCATAAAACATTTTCATTTTGCAAGCTCCTTAAATACATCATCAAACTTAGATAGAATATTTTTTGACGCTTTATTTAATTCTGTATTTAGATGGGATAACATATTTTTCACTTTCATTATTTTTTCCTGGTTCGATTGTACTCTCTAACACAATCTCGGTATCATTTAACAATAATTTCATCTCCTAGTTTTAATTTTCTTCATATATTTCTCTTAATAAAAAGAGTATAAAGTTGTATACAATGTAAATTCGTTTATTGAACGTTGGTATGTTTAGTGTCTCATTTTCTCCAATTAAATATGAAATATTGAATTTCATTTTTGTTTCTATTGGAGCATGTTTCTCGAAATAACACCTGAAATATTCTAATTTCACATATGACGCATATAGAATGTCATCAAACAAATATTTTGTCGTTTCCAGAGACATTAAACTCGATAATTGTGAAATCTCGATTAAATATCCAAAATCTTTCTCTATTTGATGCAATAATTTGCTAAATATCTCAAATTCTGCCGATACACGTTTAATTCGTTCACGAACATCATTATGCATTAAACAATCTTTTTTCATAATTATAATCTCCTTTAAAAGTACATTAAAAAATACTATGATAGAAGATAGATCTTCTATCATAGTAAATATTTTGGAGCGGCTAGTGGGAGTCGAACCCACCCGGCCAGTTTGGAAAACTGGGGTTCTACCGATAAACTATAGCCGCATGGCTCCCCTTGTTGGACTCGAACCAACGACCCTGCGGTTAACAGCCGCATGCTCTACCAACTGAGCTAAAGAGGATGGTGGAGAATTGGGGAATCGAACCCCAGACTCAGCCGTGCAAGAGCTGTGCGTTCCCAATTACGCTAATCCCCCATATATACACTGATACTTAATTGTATCAGTGTATATTATTTTTTAAGTTTTTATTTAATCATCAATGAATCGATTTTTTGAATAACCTCATCATTTAAAGGAAATCGATCATTAATATAGTTATACAAATCATGAAAAGCATTTATTAATGTCATATAGGAATTATATGGATTTCTCTCATCAAAATCTACAATAGAAATTTGAACAGAAGTTGTTTTCACTAATATTGGATCTTCTTCCGTTCCATCATAAAGATACCCAATGTCTATAGAATGAATGAACCCGAATTCTTTCAGAAGAATATAAAATTCTGGATGCCATCCTTCAACCACAAAATATGGATATCCTTCCATACCAGAAGAACTTAATTTTCCAAATCTTACAGAATCACCATACCGAATGGAGAAATGTCCACTACAACAATGTTTTGTTTTATATCCTTTCCGATTCAATAAAGAAATCAATGGAGCAATTATCTCATCACATTCGAAATAGTATTTCTCTATCTCATCTTTCTCTAGATAGACAAATTCAATATCTCCATTCTTATACTCAATTGCATGCTCTGACTCTGGAGCATTTACCATAGAGAAGTCTTTTCGATTAATGTACATGAAATCATCAAATCCTTTTTTCATATTTGAGAAATAATCTCTTCATACAAATAATATACCCTTGAACTATTAAATCATTCGACGTATATATAAATCAATGCATGAAAAGGAGGAATACCTTTTATGGCATATATAACAAATCTAGAGCAGGATACCAGACCGATATATCGTGAATTTGGTAATAGCTTGTCTGATGACAATGATGACTATAATAAAGTGCCCCTACTAGAAGGTGACAGTGGATATTTAAATCCAGACGTTGAGAAAAATATTGCAGCGGTATACGAAAAATCGAAAGAGAGAAAAAAATCACTTCGTCCCATATACGATTGGAAGACGAAGAATAAAACATTTATCGAAGTTCATATGGATTTAAAGCGTCTTGGAATTAAAAATAATAAATTCTTTTTAATTCTTTTCGATCCAGATCTACAGGGAGTAGATCCATATGCACCATTAATTCCTCTCGATTTACAAGTAAAGATCATGGCAGAATGCGTGCGAAATCCATGGTATTTTCTTAGAGAAATTTGTCGTATTCCTGCTGATGGTACTCCGGTTACTGTTGGAGGAGGAGCACAATTTCGTTTGGACCGAAATGCTCTCGCATCATGGTATCTTATGTTGCATAATATTGATCATTATACATCAAAACCTCGTCAGAGAGGAAAAACGCAGAATGCATTGGCACAAATCGACTACATATTTCATTTCGGTGCCATGTCATCTACAATCACGTTCTCAAATAAAGATGCAACGAATAATAAATTGAATTTGTATCGCTTAAAATGCCAAAGAGATATGTTACCGACATATCTCCAAATGCGAACATCTTTTGATTTCACATCTGGTAAAATGGTGAAAGAAAATAACAACGTTACCACGATGCGAAATCCGATAACTGGAAATAACATTCAATTACTTCCTAGAGCAAATAGCCACGATACTGCAATGTCTAATGGACGTGGTATGACAAGCGCTATTCAATATTTTGACGAATTTGACTTTATGCCTTGGAATACTACTACTTTGGAATCTTCTGCATTTGCATATTCAACGGCTCGAGAAAATGCAATTACGCACGGAAATGTCAGTTTAAGATTGTTCAGCTCAACGCCTAAAACAAACTGAAAAATTCGAAAATGGGCGGCTATATGGCGACATATAGTATCAATTCCACGTGAATTGTCTGGAAACTCTCGTTAGGTCAATCGTACTAAGATCTCATTTGTCTAGTAATAATCGATTGAATAGAGACAATCAGCAGCCAAGTCTTATATTATATTATATAATATAAGAAAGGTTCATCGACTATCGAAAGGGTATCTTATATAGAAATATATAAGAGAGTAACTGAGTAGAGTACAGGTTTCATTAGCCTGGAAACGGGGAGCTCTTTGTATATGGTAATAGTATACAAAGATGAAGATATAGTCTAATATAAGAAATTATAGATAAACTTCGGAAGTTTTCTTTGTATGAAGGTAAAGGGAGTTACGAAGGATCCATCATCTAAAACGATGCGATTAAATACAAGAGTTATTCAAGTATTAGCAGCGGATTTTGATGGCGATCAACTCAACGTTTTTCGAATTATTGGTAAAGATCTATCTAGAAGAATCGCAAAAACGATGAATCCAAGATACAATCTTTACATCGATCGCGTAAACGGTCGAGTAAATAAAGATTTGATGCCTCTGAAAGATGAGGTTGTTGGATTCTGGTTGTTTAACAACTGCTAAAAGCATAATTATCACGCTACATCTTATTTCGCAGATGTAGCGTGATATATTTTTATAAGAAAGAGGTAATGAATGATATGAAAAAATATTCATTTCAAAAAGCTGCAGAAAATCCGATAAAATATACAAGAGAATTTTTATTGATACCAAAAGATGACGTAATTTGTTTTTATAGAGAAACTGGATTTCATTTAAATGAAATTACATTCTCTAATATACTAAAAATTATTAAACGACTCTTTCCACAATTAATTCTTCCAAGAAATGAACGTAATGACATTGATAGTTCTCTATTGATATATGTTTTATTTCGATATATGTGGGAAACACATCTTGAAACATGTATGAGACTTATTAGCTATAATGAAGATTGGATAACAGAAAATTCTATAATTCATGAATACGAAACTTTAGTTACTAAATATCATTATAATGCAAATGCTAATAGTCTATTTATACGAACGATATTAAATCCAATAATGAAATATCAAATGTATATCAGTGCAAATACGTTTGATGTAAATGATGAGGATTATTGGATGTATGAATCCGATTCAATACCATATATGAAATTCAATTATTTATTTTCTTTGATTTTCCACTTTATGAAGAGTGATAAATGTAAAGAAACATTATTAAATGGGATAATTCCATTGCAAGATACGATGCAGGAGATTAACACCATTTTTGAAATTGTAAATAAATTAAAAGAAGAGTGAGATTATTTCTCACTCTTCTTTTAACCATTAATACATTTTTTAACTTTCTCTAAATTTTTGAGATGCGTATGCATTTCATCGGATAAATATTCAGCTCCGACCCGCTTATAAATATTTGCTCTGTTTCGTAAATTTTCTTCTAAATAATGGATTGTCTCTTGAATAGTAATTTCTTTCATTTTTTGATAAACTCCTTCTTTTTATATCGGATTTGTTTTTAAATTAGATTATAAATACCTATATTATAAAGGAAAAAAGCCGCATCTTTCTATAAAATAATTGTATATTATTCAAATGAAAGGAGATATTTTATATCTCTAATAATAATTATTAAAGGAGAAAAACATCATGGATACGAATACGTCAATTGTAACTTTTGGAGACAGAAGACTACGTTTGGATGACATTATTTCATATCGAATTGTAAAGAAATCTCATACGGAAGTCGTTAAAAAATCAAAAGAAGAATACAAACACGACATGGAACGTTACAAAAAAGACAATTCCCTTGCGAAGCGTGCGGGATATCGAGTAACAACATCTCTGAAACGAGTTGGAGCTGGGGTTACTGGCGCGGTTGCTGGAGGTGTTGCGGGTGGAACTGTAGGTTCAATTGTTCCAGTTACTGGAACAATCATTGGGGCTGTTGGTGGAATTGCTTCTGGTCTTGTTGGCGGAGCATCTATTCCAAAGAATAAGATACTTCCATCAAAAACAAAAGATGGAAAGACTACGGACGTGTCATATCTAGAAGTTGTTGTACGAAATCCAAAACCAAAAAAGAAACCAATCACGTATCAATATACTTTGGAGTCGTTTGATATTTATAGCAAAATCAAAGAACTTGATACTCTTATGAATCAGAAATAAGATTAATAAATAGGTGGATCCGGTATGGATCCACCTATTTATTTTTTAGATATCTCGATTGAGTTCCTTTGTAATTTCCACGTATTTCTTCATGTCAAGCATGATATCTTCCAAAGCACGACGATTGATATCGCGACTTCCAACGTTGACTCGAATGATCATCAGTAGAAAATATGGAAATGCCGCCAATCCATAAAGAGAACTCTGATCAAATTCATGCATAAATGCACTCATATATGTCACATAGTTGATTTCTGAAGAAGATCCACGAGGACCACTGCGAACGCCAGTGATGTCGTTGTTAAACATTACAGTGCAGAAATTTTGAAAATTTCCATAGATATCCATTTCTCTTGTATGAATTTCTCCTTCGATACTGTTGATCAGAGGAGTTTTTCCATTTTTCAGATATGATTCTGCAATGGAATTTGCGGTAACAATTGGAGTTTCCAAAATATATCTGCAATAAAATTGCATTGCAAAATACATGAAGGCCTCATACCGATCACGATTGATACCAAGTGCAATGATCTTATTTAAGACTTTGCAGAACATCTTAGCCCACATTTGTGCTGTAAGTGAGATAAGATTGGATGGAAGAATTGCCTTTGGATCAAAAAGTTCGAGTGTATATTCTGCTGCAATCATCAACGAATACAGTGCCTCGATTTGACGCAGAGAATAAATTCCATCGCGTTCTGAAAAGATATATGAAACATCGATAACAACTTTCTTTTTTCCATCTTTTGCAAACTTAACAAAGGGAAGGAATGGAGGAAGTGCTTCTCCCATATCGTTGCAATATACAAGGATTAAGTCACCATTTTTAAAATCCTCTACTGCTTTCAGGAATACCGATTCACGAAAACTTCTAAGTGCACTTGTTAGATATGGAGCAATATCTTCATAAGTAAGAACTTTTCCGGCCTTACCAGATACCATATTTTTAATTTTTGGCTCTATTGCAAACTTCTTTGCGGATTGTGCAAAGACATCGGTCTGCATGATTGACTTCATAAGCCAGACCTCCTTTTAATTAAACAGTTTAAGCTTTATTCGTTTGTTAAAGAGGAACGAAATACTACTAAAAGATATATTATTTTTATAGAAAGAAAGGAGAATCAATATGCAGTCGTTATTTTATTCTGATAGGGATGTAGTAAAAACAATTTGTAACCAGCATAAACAAAAGAATTTACATGAAGATTTATCCAATTATAAAAGATTTCTTTGTGCACTGATTGATGATTATGAAAAACTTCAGAAGAAAGGAAAAGTGCCATCTCAGATAGATTGTAAGCAATTAAGACATTTATTAGGCAACACCAATCCAATAGAATTTGATTTTGTAATGGACATGCACGATAATCTAGATCTATATTTAGATTATGATCTAAATATAGAAAGTATAGTTCTCAACGATAAAACATTGGCAGCATCATTGGATATGTTTGATAAAATAACCTGTGACAATATAAGAACTATGTTTAAAATGATACAAAGTGGTTTTGTATCAGATGTTGAGAGGAAAACTATAGAATTTCTGATTGACTATAAGACTGCGGAAGGAAATATTCAATGAATAAACGAATTCAATCCAGTGATTATGAGAAAATATATGTGAAAAATCTATCGGAGTTTACGGTCAGATGCGAAAAATATTATGAAATGGAGAATGTAAAATGAAAAAGAAATGTTCATTATTTGTTTCTATAGTTTTAGTTATTTCAATATTTCTTTCTGGATGTGCCGGATTTGGAAGCAAAGTAAAGTCTTTCCAGCATGATGTTGTCGGTGTTGGTTTCAATGTCCAATTCTACGACAATTCCGGAGATAGAATTTTAGCAGTTGATGGAGAAAAAATTTCTGTAAATACAAACTTCAATGAAGTTCTATCTGTTGATTCCGATGGCAACAAAACGCATAGTTATGAAAACTCTTCGGTTATCACGATTACTTGTGATGGAAAAGAAATTTTACAGACTGGAAATACGGTTATATTTGCAGAACATGGATTGGAACCTTTGCTCGATTTCAATTTGCCAGAAGAAATTCAATCTTCAGATCAAGGCGGAGATGGATATATTGCAGTCATTGATCGGTTTATTAATAAATATAAAAACTACTTTGGAAAGCCCAAAGTAGTTGTAATTAGCTCGCAGCTTGGAGTACCGATTGTAGCATATGGGGGAAGCGATGTCTATTATGAAATTCCGGATGATCTTCCGAAAACGACCATATTGCACATTGATGGAAAAGCTCTATACATTCATCGTGCAAATTTTATTATTTGCGATACAGAATTAATTCAGTAAAGGAGATATAAAAATGTCTATAGAGAAGAAACTTACTGCAGTGAACAAAAATTTTCCGATATTATACGCAATGAGGAAAATTCAGAAGATATCCAGAAATTGATAAATGAACGACGTAAAATCGAAGATTGCATCATAAGAAAACAAAGTTCTCAAGATATTCGTCTTAATAAGATTAAGAGACAAAAATCGCTTGAGCTATTCAAGACGGCTCTGGAAGAGTATCCATTTTCAATTATTTATGAAGATATCAAACATAATTCGTTATATGACACATCAGACATTTTTAATAAAATGATTGTATTGCAAGAATTGATCGAATTGAAACTTAAAGAATTGGATAAACACTATATTCCATTATCGATAGGACAAATTGGATACGATACAAATGAGAGAGAATATGTTTTTGATGATGAGGAGGAATAATTATGGCACGTAAAAAGAAAGAAGTAATCATTGATGCCCAGGAAGTTATCGAGATTCCATCGGAAGAATCTGTTTTGTCTCCTGCACAATATTTTGATCTCCTTAAAGGAAAACGAGAGCAAATGACCGAGGAAAAACTTGGTCAGATTTATGAAAATGCAATGACGCTGATGAAACGTTATAAAATCACTGGTCAGAAATTGGCTATGAAGAAATTAACGTTCTACATTGACAAGATCGAGAAAGAAAAGAAACTTCTCGATCTTGGCTTTAAAGACTATATCTATAAAGATGCAATCGAAGACTATATTGACAATGTGGCGGAAGGTGTCGTAAAGATTATCGAACTCGAAAATTATGAGCGGGATCTTCCGGATTCTGTTGTTGATATCATTGAAGCCGTTCAAAATGAAAAGATCTTTTCAAACCTATATGTGATTTTCACAGATTATACAGGTCGGGTAGAACGAAAAGTGAAAGCACATCGAAGAGAGAAAGATCCAATTCTTGTTGGTGGTTTCATGAATCGAGATTCGATGGGTGTTTCGGATCGACTTTATCTCTTAGCGGATTGGATTGATCCTTTCTGTGATCTTACTTTGGAGAAAATGCTTGCAGAAATGAAATCTTCTGGCAAAAGTGCGCCTCTTCATACAATTGAAATTCCGGAAGATATCGAGAAGATGAAGAAAGATCTTGGATCGATTCGAGAAAGCAATGGTGTGTATATCAATGGTACAATTGATATTTCCGAAGGTTCGTGGACATCTTCTGAAGGGTCAAACTATTTTATGGATCGCACTGAGGATGTGACACGAAATGAATGATTTAACGACCGATCTTGTATTTACATCGGCAGGAAGAGCAATGCAGGATCCAGAGTTTTTGTCTGGCGATTTATGGCTCCGCACAAGTGTAAGGCAGAGACTTCGCCGTGAGGTCTCTGCCTTAAAAGATCCAATCCCTTGGAGAAGAGATAATTCGAAAAATAAAAAGACCGAACTTGCTACAGTTGTTAACGATTATCATGATATCGAGTCTTATGAAAAAGCCGTGAAACGTTCACAAGAATACGAACACAAAAAACCGAAATCGTATAAGATTGATCTCATCGATAATACGAATACCTATATAGACATATCGTCAACAGTATCAAATATTCGAATATTTTATGAAAATAATATTCGTTCGGATTACACGTATACTACATACACACCAGATACGACTTATACGTCAAATTTACTTACAACTTCATGGTATGATACAGGAACATCTTCGAATAGTTATTACTATCGACATTATCTTTCGGATGACAAAAGTCCTCCGCCTGATCCTCCCAAATTACTTCCAATTGGAACTGCCGAAGATATTAGAATCTTAAAACGAGAACACGATGAGATGATTGGGTCTGTATGTATGTCATGTGGTAAAAAATTGACGTTATTACCAAAATCATTTTCAAAGTATTCGAATCTTGGATATTGTATGAGTTGCGCATTGCGAAAAGAGAAATCGTATCGAACGAATAAAGAAGATCGCGAAGACTCCGTTTTATATAGTACGGATCGTTATCCATCTGGATGGAATCCACGAAGAAATCGTTTTAGTTCCGATGCAGAATTTCCATGGTGGCTGGATTTATGACAAAAAAAGAAATGGATGATTTATTTCATCCATTTCTTTTTTTAATTATCTCGATTTCCCCAAAACTTATAAAAATCTAGAAGACTTAAAAAGGCCAGAGAATATTTTTGAAGTTCCTCTTCATCGATTAGATTTATTCGAATGGCATCATCATTGATTCGAATAATCCCAGCTCCTTTGGCATGCATTCCATACTCTTTCGCAAGACGAAAATATCCACCCATTTGCAACCACATCGTAGAATGAACAGCTTTAGCAGTTTTCCAATCTAAAATATAATCTTTATAACGAACGCCTTTTACTGTGACAGAACCAAACATATCCAAGGTTCCACCATATTCCAACTTTGGAGAAATCATTTCAAATTCAGTTTTTTCTACAACTAACTCATGCTCTCGCGTAAAAGCTCTTATTTTTTTCTCAAGATTTCTCAAACGTAATAAATGCTTTGCTGGTATATTGATAGATGCTTGTGGAGCATTTGGATCTACAACGGATCGAGCAATTTCGTGTGCATATGTGCCATATTCCGCGCTTTCTTCTAATATTGCAGAAATGTGTTTGTGACGAAATCCCATGATATTTGCCCATTGCATCAACCGATCATTTCCAAGAATATGAATAATTGTAGTTACCGATGGAAAATCTTTTCCTTCATGCGTATAACTTCTCATAGATTATTTAATCCTCCATATTTTATAATATTTACTCAGCAAAATAATATATCTGATTAAAAAAGAAAGGGATGAGTTAATTCTTGAAATCTGCAAAAGCACCAACTCAATTCCGATATTATGATTACTACTTTCGTCTGAAAAATATTATCCCAGGATGTGCAACATATGAAATGGCTATGTATCCATACGACGATACAGAAATGACGAATGATGATATTTTGAATGACATGTATGATAGCATTGAAGAGTTATGGACATCGGATGAATTCCGATTCTTTTTTACATACAATTTTTTATTTGGTACTGAGATTGCCATTACACGAGTAAATTCCTATTCGGAAGTGATCGATGACGTTTCTCACTTATATGTACAATTACTATTTAAAGAGGATAATCGTGCATTTTCAGATCCATTTGATACGGCAAATCGACAATATTATTTGGGTCCAATAAATGCATTGCCTGAAAAATATACAATACCTTTGGATTGTGAAAAAAGGGTTTTTATGAACGGATCATTTACAATGAGATCATCTGCTTCAATCCTAACTCCTACAATACCATGCCTTCAGTTAGATGGAAAATTCTCATATAAATCGAGTAAATCGTTGCAATATCTTTTACCTTTTGATGCAATGTATCAATTAATTGATCATGCATTTTCAGAGGGGAAACCATCTACATATCCAAAGGGGTTGGAACCAAATCGATATTTCTTTATCAACCAAGGATACGATGCTGCAATGAAAGTATCGATTATTAATATAAAAGTATATGGAATACCATCATCTTTATTATCTATGGATTATCCGGTATATTCTATGCGTCATCCAATTTATTACGAAGTAAATAAAGAAGGAGAATTTACTACTGATAGAAATTTGATCTCCTCAACGATATTATCTACAATTGCTCCTGGAAAGTCTGTATCAGTTCCAATTCAGATTAAAAAAGATGTATATTCATATCCAGGCAAATTGAATAACGCAATTCGTACAACGGTTTGTTATCGAGATTTGGTTTATGATGATACATATGATCCATTTTCCTTATGCTTTTCTATAAAAGGATTTAGTAAGAAGGATATACGAAAGGATCAATCTAAAAAATTTAATTCTCAGTATATTCGATATAAAATATTTGGTACTGCCGGAGATGAAGGAGGAAAGAATGTCTTTCGTTTTTACAAAAAGAAGTTTTTTCAGAAATGGAAAGACGTTGATATTCCTTTTATTGTGGATGGCCCAATGTCTGTAAATGGAGCCAATGGAATTGAAGTTCTTAATGCATACAGCATGAAGAATAAAAGATTTATTGATATTTCGTGGCTTGTATGTGGGCATTATATTGATGCATCAAAGCAACTGGATCGTTTCGTCGCAATAGGCATTCCTGATGATATCTGGAAACAGAAATTTAAGGACTTGACTATCGACGAAAGGGGTTGTACACCATTTTGCAAATCGTAATAGTCATCTCATTAATTTTGATAATTTTCATCATATCAAATATTTTTTCGTTGTTGGCCGGTGTTCCCATTGTAAATGAAATTGCACAAGCGCGTGTTAAAATTGATGGATATCATTCAATTGGCGACGATGGAATTGTGGAATGCATTACAACGATGGGAAATCGTGTGTCGCTGATCGACAAAGATCAGAAATTGCATCGAGAACTTGTTTCATATGGTGGACGCAATGTGAGAATTCAGTTTCGAGTTGGAATTGAATGGAGATTTTTTACAAGAATTCAAATTTTTGTAATCGGTATAAATCCATGATTTCAACACATCAATAAAATTTATTCTAAAAGGAGGAATAATAATGATCGAATCAATTGATTGGACTCAGGTGATTCTTGCACTTGTTTCTGCTGTACTTGTGCCCGTCGTTAGCACCGCCGTTGCAGCGTTCAATACTTGGATGAAAGCAAAGGCCGAACAGGTAAAAGAGCAGACCAGCAAAGATACACTTGACAAGTATGTCGATCTTGCTCAAGCCCTTACAACTGAGATCGTTGATTATTTGAATACGACTTTGGTCAACGATATGAAGATTGCATCGGAAGATGGACGTTTGTCTGAAGATGAAGCTCTGGAAATTATGGAAAAAGCAAAAGCAGAGGTTCTATCCAAAATCAGTGATACTGGTAAGTTGGCTCTCGAAACAGCTTTTGGAGATCTGGATGCTCTTCTTGAGGTTTGGATTACAAATGCAACACAACGTGCAAAGACCGAGATGTGCGGTACAGGTATTGATTCAACAACAGCTCGCAAGATTGCCGCTGAAAATCTTATGAATCCAACACCGGAAGATGATGAAGCATTTGACGCTGGTGAAGCAGCTGCTTCTTTGGCATATGATGCAGAACAGATCGCTGGTACAATGATTGCAGAGGACTGTGAAGGTCCTGCTGAGCACGAATAATGCTATAAGTTATCAACCCAACCAGAAAAATCTGGTTGGGTTGATATTTTTAGGGAAGTATATCATTTAATGGAGAAGCTACAAAAGTTGTAATAATAAAATTTTTGTGGATATTTATGGTATAATTTTATATAGGAGTTGATACTATGAATTTAATGGATCATTTAAATAATAGCTATATACCTGTTTGTGATAATTCTAAGAATGTGAAAATTAATTATAGCAAGATTGATGAAATGATAGATAAAATTAGAAATTCATCGGTTGCTTATTGGCTAGATTCAAATCCATATGGTTTAATGGATATGGATGTAGAAAGTATAGTTAATTTCTTATTTATATATCATGCAATAGGAGATTATTGTTTTTGGGGAGATCCTAAATGGGAAATCCAAACGGATTTAGGAACAATGGATGGATCTTATGCAATAATGTATTTAATACTAAACAGGTTTAAATCAAATAATAATTTTGAAATGAGTCCTGATGAATTTAAAGAATTATTAAAAGGTAATGTAACTATTCCACTATTTGAAGATAGATATAGTAATTTAGTTGAAATGAATAATTTACTTAAAAGAAGTGGAAAATCATTTTATGAACTTATTAAAGATTTAAATGTCGATAGTCAACTTTTTGAATTTATAGTTAGTAATCTAGATTATTTCAAAGATGTATCTACATATGATGGAGAAGAAGTATTATTTTATAAAAGAGCACAGTTATTAACTTCTGATATACTTCATGTAAGAGAAAAGAAAGAACAAATTGATGTTGACTATTCTCATCTAATTGGATGTGCAGATTATAAAATACCTCAAGTAATGAGATGTTATGGAATGCTAGGATTTAGTGATAGTCTTGCTGATAGAGTAGATAGTAAAGTTGAGATTGAAGAAGGTTCTAAAGAAGAAGTAGAAATTAGAGCAAATACATTGAAAGTAATTGATTACATTTATGAAACATTAGATAGAAAATATTCTCGCATGGATATAAATGATTTCATTTGGCTATTAGGTCAAGATAAATCAAAGATGACAAAACCATATCACAGGACACTTACAAAGCATTATTAAATAATTGCAAATAATTAAAATTCGTTATTTTTTAGATAAGTTTTTAGATAAGTTCTGCTAGTTTTGCCGAGTGCTACGGAGTGCTCCTAAGTGCAACCAAGTGCCGAATTAACGAGCCAAGTGCTCCTAAAAGCTGCCAAAATCCCCAATACAAAAGGCCTTGTGGAAGTGGTAAGAAGTATAAACAATGTTGTGGTAAGTAATTAAAAGCCTTGAAATAAGGGCTTTTTTCTATATAACAAATAAAGAAAATTAGCAATCACTTACAAAAAAATACAAAGGTAATAATATTCCATATCTATTTTTTTAATAGTTACAAATAATTTATCCACATTTTTGTGGGAATTTTGAAAAATAAGTTATCCCCAATACTGTGCAAAAAAATCCACTATATATTAATTGGTGGATTTTTTTAAAGTATTTACAAAGAAAAAGTATTTATAAATTTAGATCATAATAGAGTAGATGATAAATGAAATATAAGTTTAGATTTAATATAAAAAAACAAGAATTGATTTTCTCGTTTTAAACTATTTTACTATTATTTTATTATTATTTTTAAATTTGATATTATCAACCTCGGACTTAATTAATTGTTTACCAATATTTGGTTCGTAATACATATAGTAATTATCTTTAGTATCATCTACCGAGTTATGATAAAAGGTAACTCTATTAATGGCATAATATGGATTTAAACGACGATTTAATTCAGCAATTTTAATTTCTTCTGCTAAAACTAAATTACCTATTTTTTCACTACTTATTAAGCCTTTTTTAATCTGTTCTAAAATAGCAATATTCTCATTTTTATTTAAGTATTCATAATATCTATCATAAACTAGTTCTTCTAAGTATTTAATATAATCTGATGGAGCTTTAAAGTATTTTCTTTTTAAGATATTTTGTTTATATGAAAATAAATCAGCATATACGGTTTGCATCACGATGTTTCCACGAACTTGTGCTGGAAGGGCTTTTATAAACTTATAATAGTAGGCAAAGATTTCATATCCGTCCATATTATTTGGTATTTCTAGTTTATATAAATATTTTCTTGCTGCCTCTAGAAATTTTAATAGTTCTTTTTGGTCATTAAATCTGCGATATCTTTGGTGAAAAAGTTCATCAGCATCAAGTAATTTATTTACTAAATACCCGCCGGCACATTCTATATAACCTAAGCTAATATCCAAATCTTCATTATCTCTTCTATATTCATATATTTCTTTGGCAATTTTAATAGTGTCTTTAGTTTGATAACAACTAAAAACTTGACTTAGCTTTAAACCACTATATTTTTGGGGTAGTATGTAGAATCCAGTTGTTTCACTTATTGATTTAGCATTACTAAGATCAATGGAATTTCCAATGTAATCAGTTGCATCAGCAATAATTATTTCACCATTATGTAAATCTGTTTCACACCATCTATGATCTTCCCCATCAATTTGCATTATTTTAGTTTCAATTCCAAAATAGTTTAGAATATATGCATATAGCTCTGACCACTGGCTACATACAACATATGAAAATAATTTAGCGTTTTTTACATCAATGGGAGTATTAACGATAATTTTTTTCTGTTCAGGAGGAACTAAAGTATATGAAATATCATAATATAGGTTACGAGCTAACTCAATATATACACATCTGGCGATTAATTTTGGGTCAGTTAATCTTTTAGATTTAACTTTATTAATTACATAATCAGTTAAACTGTCAGTAACTAGATCCATAAGGACCTTGCTATCTTTAGGATTCTTTTCAGTATTTCTACTTATAATTAATTTTAACTTGTTTTCAATATCCCTAATTATTTTATCAAAGCCATTTTTATCGATAGTTTTTAACCTTTTTAAATAATTTTCAGCCACTAATGTTTGATTTGATAAATCTTTTTCATGATTTGAATCTGCATTACATGCATAAATAAAATCTAGCATTTTTTTTAACTCTAATTCAATATCCATAATTTATCTCCCCCTTTAATTACGCGTATTATAACACTTTTGTTCGCTTTTGTCAAATAAAAAAAGAGCACAACTTGTGCTCATCTATATACAGAGGATCTTCACACTTATTAGTGAACCTTCCTCATTTATATATTATGCAGTAAAATACAAATTATACATAAATTATATATTGTTTATATTTTTAAAATATGTATATAATAATACTAGAAAGTTGGGATAAAATGGAAAAAAGCGAATTAAAAAGAGAATTAACCAAGATAAATGATGAAGTAAAAGATTTATGGAGGTCACTTTGACATTGATCAGAAAAAGGAAGAAATAAAAGAAAGAGATACTAAAATAAATGAATCGACCTTTTGGCAAGATCAAAAGAAGGCAGAACAATTCATCAAAGAAACATCAGAGATAAAAAACACTGTTAATTCTTTAGAAAGTTTAAAAAAAGATATAGACGATACCATTGAATTATTAAATCTTCTTGAACTGGAAAGTGATGAAGAGTTAGAAAAACAAATTAATACTGACTTCGAAACATTAAGAAGAAGAACTGAAGAGTTAAAATTACTTCTTCTTTTGAATGGTCCATATGATAAAAATGATTGTATTCTAGAAATTCATAGTGGCGCTGGTGGAACAGAAGCTTGCGATTGGGCAGATATGTTATATAGAATGTATACTAGATACTGTGAAAAAAAAGGCTTTAAATTAATTGTATTAGATGTTCAAGCAGGAGAAGAGGCAGGAATAAAAAGTTGTTCGATTGAGGTAAAAGGTCACAATGCCTATGGTTATTTAAAAAATGAAAAAGGCGTTCATAGGCTAGTAAGACTCTCTCCATTTGATTCAAATAATAGACGCCATACATCCTTTGCATCTGTTGAGGTAACTCCTAAAATAGATAATAATATTTCCATTGACATAAATGAAAAAGACCTAAAAATAGATGTTTATCGCTCTAGTGGATGTGGTGGACAGGGTGTAAACACAACAGATTCCGCAGTTAGAATTACTCATTTACCAACGAAAATAGTTGTTACATGTCAAAATGAAAGAAGTCAAATTCAAAATAAAGAAACTGCAATGAACGTTTTAAAAAGCAAGTTATTATTATTAGAAGAAGAAAAAAAGAAAAAAGAATTAGATAATCTAAGAGGACAAAGTTCAAATATAGAATTTGGTTCCCAGATTAGAAGTTATGTTATGCATCCATATTCAATGGTAAAAGATCATAGAACAAATACAGAAACAAGTAATGTATCAAAAGTACTAGATGGCGATATAGATATCTTTATCGAAAGTAATTTAAAAAGGGGAAAATAAAATGAAAAATACTACTACCAGCGAAGTAATTAAAAAGATATACTCAAAGAAAAAGATAAAAAGATTTATTGAATTATGTCTTGGTGCTCTTTTAGTAGCGCTATCATTTAACATCTTTTGTCTTCCTAATAATTTAGTATCTGGTGGTATAAGCGGTTTATCAATTATTACTGAAAGTTTATTTAATTTAACTCCTTCTGTTGTAATATTAGTAATTGATATGCTCTTGGTAGTATTAAGTTACTTTTTACTAGGCAAAGAAAAAACTTTTTATTCTCTAATAGGGAGTCTTTTATTTCCCCTTTTTGTTCAATTAACCACACCTGTGGTTCAATATATATCACTTGGTGAAATTCCAACTCTTCTTGCTACTATATTCGCAGGTATAATTCAAGGTGCTGGAGCAGGACTAATTTATAAAGCAGGATACACATTAGGCGGCACCGATATTATTAATCAAATACTATCAAAATACTTTAAAATGAGTTTAGGAAACGCCATGTACTTTAGTGATGGGATAATTATTCTTTTAAGTGGTATCGTTTTTGGTTTAAACAAAATTATGTATGGAATAATACTGTTATATATAATTAGTTATATTACGGATAAAGTAATAATAGGTATATCTGAAAGTAAAGCTTTCTATATCATCACAAAAAAACCAAAAGAAATCAAAAATTACATCATTAATGATTTACATCACAGTGTTACAGAGTTTAAGGCAGAAGGAGGTTATTCGGAAAAACAAGAATATGTATTGATGACGGTCCTACCAACTAAAGAATACTTTAAATTTAAAGATGGTATTATGCAAATAGATAATGAAACATTTTTTGTAGTAACAGATGCTTATGAAGTTGTAGGAGGACAATAATGAAAAACAAAAAGATAAAAAAAGAAGTTCTCAAGAGTTCAAATCAAAGTATCCAAAAAAGATACCTTCAAATGATTATTTCCCTTTTCTTTTCAGCAATAATATATAACTTTTTAATCGAGCCAGCCAGAATTACAACCGGCGGTGTCAACGGGATAGCGCTTATCCTAAAATACATTAGTCATATAACTCCCGCTGTAACAATATTTATTGTTTCAGCTATACTACTAGTTTTTAGTTATATATTTCTAGGTAAAGAAAGAACTAAAGGAACGCTCGTCGCAACAATTGTTTATCCCTTATTTGTTTACCTAACTAACTTTCTTTCCCCACTAATGCAAATTGATATGAATGATCTTTTAGTAATTTCAATATTTATTGGATTCGCTGGAGGAGTTTGTAATGGTCTACTTTATAAAACTGGCTTTAGTAATGGCGGACTTCCTATAATTAGTCAAATAATATATGATAAGTTTAAAATCCCAATTGGTAAGACTAATTTTGTCATTAATACAATTATCGTTTTAATAGGAGGATACTACTTCGGAATTACAATGATTATGTATGCCGTTATAATTAATTATATAAATAGTCTTGTTGTCGATAAAATACTATTGGGTGTTTCTAAAAATAAATCGATATATATCGTGACAGATAAAGCTGAAAAAATAAAGCAATTTATTATGGAAGAAATGAATCATACTGTTACAGTATTTGATGTTGAAGGAGCCTATACTAATACCAAAAGGGAAATACTACTAACAGTAATTCCAAGTAAGGAATACTTTGAGATAACAGAAAGTATTAAATTGCTTGATCCTAACATATTTTACGTTGTAAGTGACGCCTATGAAGTTAAAGGTGCTAAATAAGGAATAACTAAGTTATTCTTTTCTTTTGCCAATATTTTCAAAAAACTTATCATATCTTTTCTTGTCGAAAAAAGTATGTTATAATCTAAATACTAAGGTGGTAGATAAAGTGGATATTATACGTTTAAAAAATGTTAAAAAACAATATAAAAATGGTGTTACCGCTATTCATGACTTAAATCTTTCTATTGAAAAGGGCTCATTTGTCTTTGTTATAGGAGATAGTGGAAGTGGTAAAAGTACATTGATGAAGTTACTATATAGAGAAGAAAAACCTACAAGTGGTCAAATTGTTGTAGGAGGCATTAATGTTGCTAAATTACGAAACAATAAAGTTTATAAACTTCGAAGAAAATTAGGAATTGTCTTCCAAGATTATAGATTGCTTCCTAAATTAACGGTTTATGAAAATGTCGCTTTTGCAATGGAGGTTATAGGTGCCACAAAACAAACTATTAGGATAAAAGTTTTAAAAGCCTTGGAAGTTGTAGGATTAAAAAACAAAGTACATAATTATCCTAGTCAGTTATCGGGTGGTGAACAACAAAGAGTTGCGATAGCTAGAGCCATTGTTAATAATCCTAAAATGCTATTATGCGATGAGCCTACAGGTAACCTAGATCCAACAATGAGTATGGAAATAATGAATGTTCTTGATGATATTAATAAGACTTGGGGAACAACAATAATAGTTGTAACTCATGATAAAGCCATTGTTAATAAGATGAAGAAACAAGTTATTACTCTAAAAGAGGGAAGATTAGTAAATAATAAAGAGAAAGGAACATATGATAATGAAGTTGCTTAGAATGTTAGGAAGAAGCATCAGAGATGCTTTTAAAAGTGTTTTCCGTAATTTTAGTCTTTCACTAGCTTCAATATCATGTATTGCAATTACACTGATTATAGTAGCTGTTTCAATAGTAGTTTCCTTTAATGTTGAAAATTTTACACAAGAGATTGAAAGAGATTTAACCATAGTTGTATTTGTAGATAATGATGCTACACAAGAAGAAGTAAATAATGTAAAACAAGAATTAGAAAAAATTAATGAAATTAACAAAAAAGAAATAGTTTATAAAGATAAAAATAGTATTAAAAATGATATGGCCAAAGAATCAGAGGTTTTTAACACAGTCATGGCTGAATGGGATGAAAAAGATAATCCATTAAAAGATACCTTCCAAGTAAAAGTCAAAAATGCCGAAAAGATAGGTGTTACTGCTGATAAAATTAAAAAGATAAAAAAAGTATCCGTAGTTAGATATGGTGAAGGAATGGTTGAAAAGATGATTTCATCTTTCGAGACTATCAAAAAAATCACTTATGTTGCAGTAATTGCTTTAATTTTAGTTACTATATTCCTAATAATTAATACAATAAAGCTAACCATCTTTTCTAGAAAAAGAGAAATTAGCATCATGCGTCTAGTTGGTGCTAGTAACTTTACTATAAAAACTCCATTTATTATTGAAGGAATGATTTTAGGAATGCTTGGTTCACTATTACCAATAGGTCTTATTATATTTGGTTATCCAGCCCTTTATGATAAATTAGGAGGATATGTCTTCTCACCACTAGTAAAATTAATCGGCAGTGCTTCATTTGTTTATACCACATCATTAATAGTTCTAGTAATAGGTATTATTGTTGGAATGATGGGTAGTGCAAGTGCTGTTAGAAAATATTTAAAAGTTTAATAGCTAGAAAAGGAGTTTATATGAAAAAAATTAGAATGATAGTATGTTTTCTTATAATAATTTGCCTAGTTATAACAACCAAAAATGTTCATGCTGTAACATTAAAAGAATATGAAGACAAAGTAGCCCAGTACACAGCAGAATTAAAGGAAAAAGAAGCCAAAAAAGCCAAGAGTGAAGCAGAAGTTGCAGAGGTTAAGAAAAATATTCAAAACATTGAAAATCAAATTAGTCAAACCGAAAAGGAAATAAGTAACCTACAAGCAGAAATTGAAAAAAGTAACCAAGAAATCATTAAGAAAAGTACAGAAAGTAAAAAGGTTATGGAATACTATCAAATAGCCAATGGTAATAATGCATATTTAGAATATGCTTTTGGAGCAGAGACTATAACTGATATGATTTATCGTATGTCAATTGTTGAACAATTAACTGAATACAACGATAAAATCATGAAAGAATTAAAACAGTTAATTGCCGAAAATAATAAAAAGAAAACTCAACTTTCAAGTAAAAAAGAGGAATTAAAAACATTAAAAACTAAACTTGAAAGTGAAAAAGAAAGAATAGAACAAGAAATAAAATCAATAGAAGGAATTATACCATCAGTACAAGGACAAATTAACCTATATCAATCTAGAGTTGACTATTATAAGAAAAAAGGTTGTAAGTCAAGTGATGTCATAGGTGTTACTTGTGATGTTCCTAAAAAAGTAACTACAGGAGGAAACCACAATAATAACGGATCAAATGTTGGAACAGGACCACTTATTAATGGTTCATTCCGTTTCCCAGTAGATGGTGGCTCTATTAGCTGGGGCTATGGTGGAGCTCATAAGGGAATTGATATTACTAAAAACAGAACATGTGGAGCACAAATTCACCCTATAGCGGCAGGAAGAGTTTACTATGTTGGAAATACACTAGATGTATATGGTGCATATATGGTTATTATTGTTCATAATATTAACGGACGCCTAGCCTTCTCACAATACGCTCATGTTCAGCCAAATATTCCTGTTAGTGTTGGACAGGATGTTGATATTAATTCAACGATCGCTTACATGGGAACAACAGGTTACTCAACAGGATGTCACTTACATTTGGAAACATCATGGGATAAAGGTTGGGGATATAACGCAAGTTATAGTCAATATATAAAACATATAGTAAGTCCATATAGTATTGGCGTACCAAAACCATAAAGAATCATTATTGATTCTTTTTTAAATTTACATTTATTTGCTAGCATGTTATACTTGTACTATAAAAATATGGGGTGTAAATATGAAAAAAAATATCACATTAGTAATAATTATAATTGCTGCAGTTGCTGCTATCTTGGTTTCTGCAATAAATATTAAAGGTTTTTCTGTAACAGAATCATCTAAAAAATTTAAACAAGAATATGAGTCAATCAACGATAAAGTAAGCGAAAAAAGTAGTAAAAAGAATAGAAGTGTAAATATACCAGAAAATAACCCAATGGAATATATAACGGCTGAAAAACTTGTTAAAAAAATAGATAATAAGGAATCATTTGTTGTGTATTTTGGTTTTTCAGAATGCCCATGGTGTAGAAGTGTTATAGAAGAATTAATTACAACAGCACAAGAAGAAAATATAAGAAAAATATCAGGAAAAGAA
>ENA-OPCN01000628-OPCN01000628.1-human-gut-metagenome-genome-assembly--contig:-NODE-628-length-30414-cov-2.696499_pt1 | contig 30414 bp, 29 predicted proteins | sample MGYA00241567_ERZ501485 | MGnify/ENA primary metagenome ERZ501485 (study PRJEB25962, sample SAMEA2042579) | human gut metagenome | biome: human gut; feature: human-associated habitat; material: faeces...
AAATCAACTCCGTTTTGTATTATTGATTTGAGAAATAACAAAATGTTTTGAAAAAACAGGGAAAACCCTAGGGATTCGTCCAAGTGCCCCGCTGCTGCACAAAGTCTGCCACCTCAGATGGTGCCGCAAATCTTCCGGCAGGGATTTCATTTTCCAGTTCTGATCGTTCTTCCGCATCGAAGCAGGCATTCATACGGGTATCGATGACACCGCAGGCGATGGCATTTACCTGGATATTGCTTGGGGCAAGTTCCTTGGCCAGTGCCTGTGTGAACAGGTTCAGTCCTCCTTTGCTGGCGGAGTAAGCCACTTCACAGGAAGCACCGGAGCATCCCCATATGGATGAAATATTGATGATCTTTCCCTGCTTGCGGGTGATCATATCCGGGATTGCGTATTTACTGCAGGAAAAAGCCGAAGTCAGATTGGTGTTCAGTACCTGATTCCATTCCTCGATGCTCATATCCTGGAGCAGGCCGATATGGGAAATACCGGCGTTGTTGATCAGAATATCGATGCTTTCACCCAGAGCACAGATTTCTTCAAACATGGCATGTACCTGTTTATGATCTGAGACATCATAAAAAAGCGGGGTACATGGAACATGATATGTTTCTGACAGTTTGACCGCATACTCATATAAGGTTTCCTTAGAAGAGCGGCAGTTTAAAAAGAGCCGCATACCGCAGGCGGCAAGTTTTTCGGCAATGGCTTTCCCGATTCCGTGGGAAGCACCGGTGATCAATATTGTTTTCATAAAAACCCCTTTGTTAAAAAAATAATATATCAATTTTTTATAATTTTGATGCCAGTTTATCATAGAAACAGTCGAATGTAAAATCATGGATGAAAAACTGTGCATCTCTGCAATTCTGTGAAGGCTGTATCAGTGGACGTTAGAAAATAATTAATGAATCAATACAATGAATCAATACAAATGAGAGGTTATGATGTGCAAGTGAACGGTAGGTGCGCAAACGTTAAAATGATATAATTAGTCAAAAAACAGGGGGATTTTGTAATGGAGTGTTATGAAATAGGTTCAGTGGTGCGATCTGCGCGGATCCGGCATGGAATGACGCAGGAGGATCTGGCTTTTGGCATTTGTGCAGTGAGTACATTGTCGAAGATTGAGCGAGGTATTTGCAGTCCGAAAATCGGAACTTTTGAGGCTTTGATGGAGCGGATGGGAGAACTTCCAGGGCGTTGTATTCTGCTTGTGGGGGAACAGGAATTGCAGCGTCAGCGAATACAGGAAGAAATTGCACTGGCAATCCGGCTTGGGAATCGTATGCATCTGGTACAGCAGCTGGAGTTGTACCGGGAACTTTCCGGGGATAATAACCGGCAGGAACAACAGTGGCTCAGTCTGGGAGAAACAGTACTTCACTGGTGGTCTGGCGGGGAAGCTGTTAATATTGAACAATTGTTGCAGCGCATATTGGAGATGAGCGGAATGCCGTTGGCGGATGAGGATAGCGGATGTCAGGCAGTCGGAAGCTACACAGCATGCGAGATACTGATCCGGCAGCTTCTGGTTGCCTGTCGGAGCGGATTGCGGGAGTTTGACGGAGATATCTTACAGCTTCGCAGGCTGTTGGAGTATCTGACTGCCGCTGATCTGAATCTGAGGTGGCAGAAACAGGCGTATATTTCAGTCTGTTATCAGCTTGCGGATCTCAGTTCCCTGATCGGAGAATACCCCGGTTCTATCAGATATTGCAGGGATGCATTGATTCTTTGTGTGCAGACGGGAGAATTTCGTTATGCTCCAATGCTGCTGTCCCTGTTGGCCTCCGGCATGACAAAACGCGGGGATACAAAAAGAGCAGGAGAGGCAAAAGCCTTTGCCTGTGTGATTGATAAAATGTTAGCAGAACAGAGCTGTCTGCTGAAGTTTATAGAAGGAATATTATAGTAGTTTGTAGTTATGTTCCATAGCATAACTGGAAAATCAGAAAAAATTATAATATTTTATATTTGCGGCATTCACAAATAAAAAAAATGTGCTAAACTAAGAAGAAGTGCAATGGCGCAGATACGGTTCTGGGCAGTTGTCTTCAGATATAGAAAAATAATATTAAGGAGATTAATATAGTATGAATATTGTAGTTTTAGCTGGTGGACTCAGCACGGAGCGGGATGTTTCACTGAATACAGGAACAATGGTAAGTAAGGCATTGCGTTCCAAAGGACATAACGTTATCATGCTGGATGTTTTTATGGGATATCATGAGGAAGAGGAAGATATCACGGATATTTTTAATCATACAGAAGAAGCAAGTGCAGATGTTGCGCAGATTCCGGGTGAAGCACCGGATATTGCACAGGTAAAAGCAATGCGAAAAGATCAGTCAGCATGTTTCTTCGGACCGAATGTAATTAAAATCTGTCAGGCAGCAGATATTGTATTTATGGCACTGCATGGAGAAAACGGAGAGAACGGCAAGATACAGGCAGCCTTTGATCTGTTTGGTATCCAGTATACAGGCAGCCGTTATCTGGGAAGTGCCCTTGCCATGGATAAAGGAATTTCAAAAAAAATGTTTGAGGCAGCTGGTATTCCGACACCGCACGGTATTGCAATGAGTAAAACACAGCGTCATACTCCGTTTTCAGAGACCGGGTTAACGCTTCCGTGTGTTGTAAAACCATGCTGTGGCGGCTCCAGTATCGGTGTTACGATTGTCCGTACTGCAGATGAATATGAAGCTGCACTGGATGAGGCTTTTAAATATGAAGACAACATTGTGATCGAGAGTTATATCTGTGGACGCGAATTTTCCGTAGGTGTCATCGATATGCAGGCACTTCCGGTCATTGAAATCGCTCCGGTAGAAGGCTTTTATGATTTCAAAAACAAATACAAAGCAGGAAGTGCGGTAGAGACCTGTCCGGCAGATCTGCCGGAAGAAGTAGCAAAGGAAATGCAGAAACATGCAGTGGCAGTCTGCCGTGAACTTGGTCTGGATTCCTATGCGCGGATGGATTTCCTGTTGAATGAGAACAATGAGATGTTCTGCCTGGAAGCAAACACACTGCCGGGGATGACAGCTACCAGCCTGCTTCCGCAGGAGGCAGCCGTGATTGGCATCAAGTATGAAGATCTGTGCGAACGATTGATTCAGATTTCACAGGAAAAATACGGAGGAAAACATGAATAATCATACATTACAGCAGATGACACTGGAAAATATCGCACGAGCATGCGGCGGTACTTATGTGGGAGAGGATACCCTGCGTGGCAGTGAGATCACCGGCGCAGTCATTGACAGTCGTCAGGTGGAACCGGGCTATCTGTATATCCCGATCCGCGGCGAGCGTGTGGACGGTCACCGTTTTATCCCTGATGTATTTGAAAAAGGCGCGCTGGCAGTTTTGTCTGAGGAACCGTTGGAAAATCCGGCAGGACCGTACATTCTGGTAGCATCCAGCGAGCAGGCGTTAAAGGATATTGCAGAATTTTACCGCTCCACGCTTGCAATCAAAATTATCGGGATTACGGGAAGTGTTGGAAAAACAAGTACAAAAGAGATGATTTCTGCTGTTTTGGAACAGAAATATAATGTCCTGAAGACAGAAGGAAACTTTAATAATGAAATCGGACTGCCGCTGACAATTCTGCGGATCCGCAGAGAGCATGAAGCAGCTGTTGTTGAGATGGGTATTTCCGAGTTTGGCGAGATGCATCGGATCGCTAAAGTAGCAAAACCGGACATCTGCGTTATGACAAATATCGGTCAGTGTCATCTGGAAAATCTCATCGATCGTGACGGTGTGCTCCGGGCGAAATCAGAGATTTTTGATTTCCTGAAACCGGACGGACATATCGTGCTGAACGGAAATGACGATAAACTCATCACGGTCTCCGAGACACATGGTGTGAAACCGATTTTCTATCATGTAGAAGACGGAACTGCACCGGCAGCGGATATTACATATGAAGTGACAGCTGACGAAATCGAGAACAAAGGATTGCGTGGATTGAATGCAGTACTGCATTTTCCGGAAGAAGATTGTCAGATCCATGAACCGATTCCTGGAGTACACAATGTATATAATGCCTGTGCGGCAGCCTGTGTGGGACGCATCATGGGACTTACAAATGAGGAAATCTGCGAGGGTATCAGTCATGCAAAAACCATTGCCGGACGTACAAATCTAATTACGGTGGGAGAACTGCTGGTTATTGATGACTGCTATAATGCAAATCCGGTATCCATGAAGGCATCTCTGGATGTGCTGGCTCAGGCAGACGGTCGTAAGATTGCGGTCCTTGGAGATATGGGTGAGTTAGGTGAAAATGAGTGTGAAATGCACTATGAAGTTGGAAAATATGCAGCAAATCAGGGGGTTGACGTTTTATTCTGCTGCGGAACACTCAGCGAGGAACTGGCAAAAGGGGCACAGCGCGGACATACACAGGTCATGTATTTCAAAACGCTGGATAAGATGATGCTTGCATTGGTGCCTTACCTGAAAAATGGAGACACCGTTCTGGTAAAAGCATCCCACTTTATGGAATTTTCCAAGGTAGTGGAGGCAATTTGTAAAGCCTGGGAGGAATAAGATAAAAAAGAGCCGGAAGCTTATAAGCTTCCGGCTTTTTCATGGTCTAGCATTTCCTGAATGATATTCTGGGTATAACGTCCCAGAGCACGTTTTTCTTCTTTTGGCAGTTCGTTTGGATAAACCGGCGTACCATACTGAATCGTGACATGGGTTGGTTTTACAAATGGTATGTGATCCTTAATGATGTCACGTGTGTGTGTGATCGCCATTGGAATGATCGGACATCCGGCCTTTTCAGCGATTTTCAGACTGCCTTCTTTAAATGGTGCCATTTCATCGCTGTCTCCGCGGGTGCCTTCCGGGAAAATGCAGATGGAAACGCCCTGCTTGACATATTCGATAGCCTGCAGAATGGTTTTCAGGCTGGCTTTCATGTCATCACGTTTCAGAAACAAGCAGTAAAGTCGTTTCATCCAGATGTTCAGCAGCGGCACTTTTTCCAGTGAATCTTTGGCAATGTAGCCTGTCAGATTTTCGCAGAGTGCATACGTAATAATGATGTCAAAATAGCTGTTGTGGTTTGCCACATACAGCACCGGTGTATCTTTCGGAACGTTTTCCTGACCGATAATAGTCAGTTTAACGCCACAGATCCGGTAGATGACCCGAAATGCCCACTGTACCATCCGCAGACTGCTGATATCACGCAGATGCGGGTTCTTTTTTCCAATCAGCCATTCCACAAACAAAACCGGAATACCGAGAATGAGATAGCATACAGCGAACAAAACGGCGAGAATTGTTCGTAACATAATATTTCCTCCAGATGTTAAATTCAAAAATACTTATCTAGTATAACAGATAGTTTTTCATAAATCCATGCATATTTTTTATTTTCATAAATACAATAGACTAAGAACGTATGTGGGGCAGCAGATGAATAAAAAAAAGAGGATGGTGGCGTATAGAAAAGGAAATACAGAGCAATTAGATGCAAAACGACGAAAATGGAGTGTATTTGTGCTTTTTTCGGCAATTTTTATATGTCTGGTCAGTACAGGCATTGGTGGATGTGGATGGAAGAAGACCGGGGTAGAGAAACTGCGGGATCTGGATTATACCGTGGTAGGAGAAGCGGAATTGCCGGGGGAACTGAAGACAGAAATTGAGGCACGAAAAGCAGAGGATTTTAAAATGACATATCTGCTTGATGATGCGCTGTATATCGTGCATGGTTTCGGAATGCAGGAGACCGGAGGTTACAGCATACAGGTGCAGGCATTGTATCTGGCAGAAAATGCAATTTATTTTGAGACGGATCTTATCGGACCGGAAAATGGCGCCAAAGTGGAAAAATGTGTCAGCTATCCGTATATTGTGGTAAAGACGGAGAGACTGACAGAAAATGTAGTATTCGAATAGGAAATGGGAGTGGATGTAAGTATGGAGCTGAGAACAGAAAAAGTCTATACAGAAGAGAAAAAAGGACCGGCAACAACACAGCTGACGTTTGATGAGACATATCATCTGCCGGACTATCTGCCGGATTTTTTCTCTGTGATCCTGAGCCGGGGGCAGATTCGTATGGATGAGACAAAATGCAGTCAGGGGCATGTGCAGGTACAGGGGACACTGCAGTTTCGGGTGCTGTACCGAACCGGGCAGAATGAATGGAATATCTGTAGTCTGGAGGGAGAAATTCCATTTCATGAGATGATGACGCTGGACGAAGCAAAGGAATTTGACATGGCGCAGACAGAAGCCATCCTGGAAGATCTGACGGTGCGTATGATAAATGCAAGAAAACTGAATATCCGTGCACTGGTGGAGATAAAAGTATGGGCGCGGGAACGAGTGGAACTGAATATTCCGGTGGCGATTGATAGCGAGTATCCTCTGGAAGAATTACATAATACGGAAGTATATCTGGAACTCTGCTATCGGGGCACGGAAAGGTGGAAACTGAAAGAGGAAGTGCGACTGCCTTCCAACAAGCCAAATATCCGCCAGTTGCTCTGGCAGCAGCATCAGCTGCTTGGCAGGGAAATACGGGTAAATCAGGGAAATGTGCAGGTGCAGGGAGAAATCCAGATTTTTTTGCTCTATCTTGGAATGGAAGAAGACCGGCTGCAGTGGCTGGAATTGAGGGTTCCCTATCAGTATGAGCTGGATGTGGCAGAGGCAGAGAGCGATATGATTCCCTGTGTGTCCGGGCAGGAACCGGTGATGATCTGCCGGGTTCAGGAGGATACAGACGGGGAGGAACGGATGCTTTTGCTGGAGGCAGATACGCCTGTGGAATTGCGGCTTTACCGGGAAGTGAAACGGGAGCAGCTTGTTGATGCCTATTCACTGGAGAGACAATTGCAGCTGCAGACAAAGCAGGTGAAATTTCCGCAGCTTTATATGAAGAATAGTGCAAGGTGCCGGGTGAATGACAGTATTGAAATAGAAAAACAGGAAGCAGAGATTCTGCAGCTTGGTGCAGGCTTCGGTACTGTGGAAGCGGAACACTGGGAAGTTACAGAGCAGGGCATTCATGTGGAAGGAACGGTGTGGGTCAGTATTCTGTATCTGACCAGTTCAGATGCGGCTCCGGTAGGAGCTGCGGAAGGTCTGGTGCCATTCCAGTATGATGTAGAGATACCGGAGATGAAGTCCTCTTATCAAGTAGAACTGCAGACGGGTCTTGCACATCTGTCATTTCTGATGAAGAGCGGAACGGAGCTGGAAGTACAGGCTGTGGTGGATATAGAGACGTTGATCACAAAGGAAAAACAGTCTGAACTGATCACCGGAACAGAGGATAGGGAGTATGATATAAACTGGCTGAATCACATTCCCGGTATCGCAGGTATCAGACTGCAGAAGCCGGATGATCTGTGGAATATTGCCAAGAAATTCCATACGACGGTACAGGATATCAAAACAGTCAATGAACTGTCAGAAGAGAAAAGAACAGATGGAATGAAACTTTTGGTTGTGAAAAAATAACGGATAAATATTACAAAAATATTACAAAACAGTATGAAATATTTCTAAAATGGTGTTCTTTCGGTTGAAATTGTGACAGAGAGGTGTTATAATCCATAAGGAAACGAAAAAAGGAACACTTACGAAGGAGTATTTCAATATATGAAGAAGAAATTAATTGCAATGGGATTGGTTGTTGTTCTTGCGATTTCCGGTACACAGATGGCAGGTGCAACCACTCTTTCAAAGGCAAAAAACCAGAAAAATCAGGCACAGAGTAATTTGAATTCTGTAAACAGTCAGATTGACAGCATTAAGAGCCAGCAGTCAGCACTGCAGTCTCAGATTGATCAGGTAGATTCTGAACTGGTACAGGTATTAGTAGATTTAGATGTTGTAGCCGGCGAGATTGAGAACAAGAAAGTAGAACTGGCACAGGCAGAGGCAGATTTAGAAACTGCAAAAGCAAAAGAAGCTGAGCAGTACGGTTCCATGAAAGAAAGAATTCGTTATATGTATGAAAATGGTGACAGTTCTTTCCTGGATGCACTGGTAGGTGCACAGAACTTTGCAGATGTATTGAACAAAGTAGAGAATTTCTCAAAAGTATATGATTATGATCGTAACCTTCTGGTTGAGTATCAGAATACCAAGACAGAAGTTGCTAATCTTGTGGCTCAGGTAGAAGAAGAGAAACAGGAGTTGGAAGAAAATCAGGCTACATATCAGGAACAGCAGCAGCAGTTAGAGACGCTGAAAGCTGAGAAGAGCAGCCAGATGGACAATTTCGGCAGCAAGCTGGCAGAGGCACAGTCACTGGCCGCACAGTATAAGCAGACCATTGACCAGCAGAATGCAATCATTGCACAGGAACTGGCAGCAGCACAGACTGTCAGAGTGACTGCAGGTGCATCCAGTGTGGCAAATAATTCTTCTGCTGCATCAAGCAACAAAAAGAACAATACAACAAGTTCTAATTCCGGAAGTTCCAACAGTAACAGTTCCAATAGTTCCTCATCCGGCAGTTCTTCTGATTCCGGAAGTGTAAGCACAGGATCCGGATCCGGTTCTGCAGTTGTAAATTATGCATGTCAGTTTGTTGGAAATCCATATGTATGGGGTGGAACCAGTCTGACAAATGGTGCTGACTGTTCTGGATTTATCATGAGTGTATATGCACACTTTGGTGTGTCCTTACCGCATTCTTCTTCCGCAATGAGAGGCGTAGGACGCGAGGTATCTGTATCCGACATGCAGCCGGGTGATATTGTATGTTACAGTGGACACGTTGCTATTTACATGGGTGGTGGACAGATTGTTCATGCAAGCTCCCCATCTACTGGTATTAAGATTTCCGGCAATGTACATTACAAAACAATCTTAACAGTAAGAAGAATCTTCTAGTTTAAATCTTGGACAGATTGGAATATGAAAATTGAAAATCCCGATGCGCATTGAGATAACAATGTGCATCGGGATTTTTTTTAAAACATCTTTAAAAAAGTTTATTTGCAAAGTTCAGCAACTACCTGGTTGATAACTTTACCGTCTGCTTTTCCTTTTAATTCAGCCATGACAGCTTTCATGATCTGACCTTTGTTTTTTGTGGCAAGGACATCAGCGAAACGTTCTGTCAGAATTATTTTAACTTCTTCTGCAGACAGAAGCTTTGGTGCATATTCATTGATGATGTCATAGCGTGCCTGATATTCATCTTTCAGATCTGTCCGGTCTGCCGGGCAGGTGTCTACCTGTTCTTTGACACTCTTTAATTCTTTTAAGATGACACGGTCAACCAGTTCCGGTTTGATATCATCCCGACATCCTTCATCGATAGCCACTTTTTTGACTGCGGATACAAGAGAAGAGATAGCATCTTTGCGGACTTTGTCTTTTGCCTTCATTGCTGCAATCATGTCTTTTTGTAATGTCTGTAATTCCATAATGATAGTACCTCCTGAAATTAAATATGGATTCTGCTAAGCAGTTTGTTGATGTAGTATTGTTTGATATGGTAATAATGCTTTCGGATACAGTCCTGGGCAATCTGTACATCTTTTTCTTTTATAGCTGCCAGAATCGCAGAGTGTTCTGCGAAAGACTGGCTGGCACGCTCTGTGTCATCCAGAATGGTGGAGATGAACAGCATCTGCTGACAGTCTAGCTGGTCATAAATTGTTTCCAGGCGTTTGTTTCCGGCATAACCGATCAGAAGTTCATGGAATTTCTGATCCCATCGGGTACATTGGAATATATCATGTTCGTTTAATGATTTTTCCATGTTCCGGAGTGCTATTTCCATGGCATCAACTGCCAGATCATTGTACTTATTTAGAAATGCTGCTACGGCATATACCTGCAGCAGTTCAATCAGATCATACACTTCCAGAATGTCTTCCGTAGTAAAAGATGCCACTACGGTTCCTTTGCCAGGAACGAAAGACAGCAGACCTTCGTGTGTCAGTTGCTGAAGGGCGTTGCGGATCGGAGAGCGGCTGACATGGTAAATATCGCATAATTTGCGTTCCACCATAACGGTTCCTTCCGGATATGTATTATTCAGTATGTCCTGTTTTATCTGTTGATAAGCCTGCTGCTGTTTATTTTCAGCAGGCTGATTGAGTGCATCATATTTGCTGATTTCCTGATTTGACATTTACCTTCTCCTGTTTTGAAAAAATTAAGAATGTTTGGGGCATTCCTGATAATCCCTTTCTGTAAATGCTGGAAAGATCTTATCCTGATTGATAACCACTGGTATGCCGTGGCATACGAATGGTGTGTATCGCTTTGTTATGTAAAAAGTATAGCAAAAAACGAATTGGATGTAAAGAAACCTTTTTTTTTATTAAAAATTGTGCTAAGATATAAAAAGTATGGCGAATTAAAGCGTTGACGTGAAAAAGAACAGGGGATTTGGAGGATATAGATTATGATATCAAAAAGATTAAGAGGATCACTGGATTCATCTATTTGCATCCGTGATATTTTTGAAGAAGGTAAAAAAATGGCTGCGATTTACGGCTCGGAGAATATATTTAATTTTACCATTGGCAATCCGAGCGTAGAGCCTCCGGCGGCAGTGAATGAGGCGATGAAAGAAATTCTGGATACAGAAAAACCGCTGGCACTGCATGGTTATCCGGCAAATGTGGGACATCCGGAAGTGCGCAGACATATCGCAAATTATTTAAATGGAAAATATGACTGTCACTATACCGAGCAGGGAATTATCATGACTAGTGGCGCAGCAGCAGCGATTGTAGTTATTGCAAATTCTTTGCTGGATAACGGAGACGAGGTGGTTACGTTTGCACCATATTTCTGGGAGTATAAAAGCTATGTGGAGACGCTGTATGGTAAACTTGTGCCGGCATTATGTAATATGGAGACATTGCAGCCGGACCCGGAAACTTTTGAAGCTGCATTGTCACCAAAAACCAGGTTTGTACTGATTAATACACCGAATAATCCAACAGGGGCAGTATATACAGAAGAGTCTATCCGTATGGTAACAGATATTCTGAAGAAAAAGCAGGAGGAGTATGGTCATCCAATCTATCTGGTTTCCGATGAACCGTACCGGAAGCTGGCATATGATATTGAAGTGCCATATCTGACTCATTACTACGAGAATACCATCGTGGTATATTCTTACAGCAAAGCATTGTCTATTCCGGGTGAACGTATCGGCTATATCGCAATGGAATCCTGTGTGCAGGATTATGAAGATCTGATTGCAGGAATGACAGCCTCCATGCGTTATCTTGGCTATGTCAATGCACCGTCTCTTCAGCAGAAAATGCTGCTGAAATGTGTGGATGCATCCGTGGACATCAGCATTTATCAGGAAACAAGGGACATTCTGTATCATGCACTGACCGAGATTGGATATACTTGTATTCATCCGGATGGAGCATTTTATCTTTTTCTAAAAGCACTGGAAGAGGATGATACGAAGTTTTGTGAGCGTGCAAAAGAAGAAAAAATTCTTATGGCACCGGGTACCGCTTTTTATGGACCGGGCTGGGTACGTGTCTCTTATTGTGTACCGGCTGATGTTGCAAAAAGAAGTGTGCCGGCATTTAAAAAATTATATGACAAATACCAGAAATAAAGGTGAAAGGTGAAGACAAAACCAGTTTCTGACTGGTAGCTGAACAGTATTGTTTTTTCAATATCAGCGTGCATCGGAAGGTATTCTGATAAGAGAAAGAAACAGCGGGGCAAATAAAAGATGGATATAGCGATTTATTATCAGAAGTGGAATGCGAAGGAGAAAAATTCTCATACACTTCTAGAGCAGGCAGTTCGTCGGTACGCACGGGAGAATGCACTACTGCTTCCGGAAACACTGATACTGGCATCTGCAGAGCAGAAGAAAAAACCCAGGTTTCAAAATGCGGAAAGCATTCATTTTTCCATATCCCATAGCGGAGATTGGTGGAGCTGTGCCGTCAGCACTGAAGAAGTCGGGTTGGATATCCAGCAGGAACGACATTGCCGGGCGGAACGTCTGGCCAGACGTTTTTATCATCCACTGGAAGTAGCATGGCTGGAAAAAAACGGATATTCGCATTTTTGCAAACTATGGGCATACAAAGAAAGTTATGTAAAATATACAGGTGTCGGACTGATACAGGGAATGGACTATTTCTCTGTCATAAGTCCGTCAGGTATTCTGACGGGAGCAGCGGATGTCTGCCAACAGTTGGTGGCTTTTCAGCAAGACTGCCATATGGTGGTCACAGCGGAACATAGGCAGGCTTTTTCTCTGCAGCCACTTGAAGGCTGAGAAAGAGTATGGCTTTTTTAACTGTGTGTGGATATCAAATGTAGAATGGCACCAGTAAAAAAGATAAAATAAAGCGACAAATTCAATATATACTGCCTGTTGAAGGAATAATAAAAGGGTATATCTAGGAAAAGGAATATTGATATTAGTACTGAGCTAGAAGTCTTTCGATGAAATAAAAATGTTGGAGTAGAAAGAGCTTGAATATTTATAGAAATATAGAATTGCAAAAAGAAAATCAGACATTAGTACTTTCTGTTGTCAGATCTGCAAGGAAAACGATCGGGCTCCAGGTGTGCGAAAATGGCGATGCAGTGCTTCGGATTCCGAATCAATTATCGGCAGATGCGTTACAGAAGTTTCTAGACAGCGAACATGCATGGATCTGGAAAAAAGTGGAGCAGATGCAGACGCGAATGGAACAGCGGCAGGAGACCGGTGCTGTTCCGGTGGGAGAATTATCCCGTGATGAACTGGAAAAAATAAAGAAAAAGATTGAAAGCCGGGTAAATGCTTATAAAAAAGCAATGGGAGTGACAATCAGGTGGATTACGATTCGAAATCAAAAAACAAGATGGGGAAGCTGCAGCTCAAAAGGAAATCTAAATTTTAACTATCAATTATACTATTTGCCGGATGAATTGTTAGATTATGTTGTAATTCATGAACTTGCACACCGACGGTATATGGATCATTCGAAGGAGTTCTGGGCTGAAGTAGAGAAATACTGTCCGGATTACAGGGAACGCAGACAGCAGCTGAAAAAATATAAACTGGTGTAAATAAAAAACAAGCAAATAAATGAGCAGGCGAAAATGTTTGATTTCCAGTCTGCTCATTATTTTATCTCAGTCTGAGATGAAATATTATGATTAATTAATATAAGATACTGCGATACGATCAGCCGGAATCTCACGTTCTGCGAAGGTATCATCTGTATCACCAAGTGTTACGGCGCAGCATGGTACATGGCCTTCCGGAAGTCCAAGTTTTGCTACAAGTTCCGGTTTGGTATTTAATGCAGCAATCGCCCCCCAGATGTTACAGCTTCCGATACCGAGATCAGTTGCAAGCAGGCACATATGTTCTGCCATCATGGCTGCATTGGAATACGGTACATTTGCCATTGCAGGATTTGCAATCGGTGTGGAAATTACTACGAGACAAGGCGCATTGTAAAGCGGTGTCCGGGATGGATCGCCGAAAAATTCAGCAGCATTGCGGTCTAATTCCTGTAATAATTCTGTATTGCGGATAACGGTCATATGCATAGTGTCATATTTGCCCATTCCAATCGGAGCAGCCTGTGCGGCCATCAGGATTTTTTGTAAATTTGCATCTGATAAAGTAGACTTGTAGCTTCTGACAGATTTTCGACAAGTCATTGTTTTGAATGTTTCCATGATAGTATCATCCTCCTATAACAAAATTTTTGCATGTCTATGTAGAAGACATTGCAGCAGATCCGTAAAAATAGTTTTACTGTCTCTTACACCGGTTTACAACTTTCTATTTGGAATGATTTTACCAAGCTTATGATGCAGCAGAAAGTGCTGTATCATATTTTAAAATGAAAAGATTGTAAAGTGGTGTATCTTTTATTATACTATGAAAAAATCAGCTTGCAAATATTTTTTCAGTTGTTCCTCTTGTAAAGTGGTGTGAAAGTAATATATAATAGAAAGGGTGGCGGATTATTTTCCCTGATGGGAAAGCAAAAAAATATATATAATCTTATATAAAAAGTGAATTCGGCCATGACAGATATATGATGTAAATAATTTATTGCGAAGGAGGAAACGATCCAATGAACAGAGAAACTGTCATAGTGATTGATTTCGGCGGACAGTACAACCAGCTGGTGGCACGTCGTGTCCGTGAGTGCAATGTGTACTGCGAGATTTATTCCTATAAGACTGATATCGAAAAGATCAAATCTATGAATCCAAAGGGAATCATTTTGACCGGAGGACCGAACAGCTGCTACGAAGCAGATTCACCGACTTATACAAAAGAGTTGTTTGAACTTGGAATCCCGGTACTTGGTCTTTGCTATGGTGCCCAGCTGATGCAACATATTTTAGGTGGGAAAGTGGAACGCGCCGAGGTGCGTGAGTATGGTAAAACAGAGGTGTTTGTGGAGAATAGTTCCAAATTATTTCACAACGTATCCCCATCAACAATTTGTTGGATGAGCCATTTTGATTATATTTCAAAAACAGCTCCGGGATTTACCATTACTGCTCATACAGCGGACTGCCCAGTGGCAGCAGCAGAGTGTGAGGAGAAAAAACTGTATGCCATTCAGTTCCATCCGGAAGTACTCCATACAGTAGAAGGTAAGACAATGTTGTCTAACTTTGTATATGAAGTATGTGGATGTGCCGGTGACTGGAAGATGGATGCATTCGTAGAGAATACCATTAAAGATATCCGTGCAAAAGTTGGCGATGGACGTGTACTGCTTGCATTATCCGGTGGTGTAGATTCTTCTGTTGCAGCAGGACTTCTTTCCAGAGCAATTGGAAAACAACTGACTTGTGTATTTGTGGATCACGGTTTGCTTCGTAAAGATGAAGGCGATGAGGTAGAAGCTGTATTCGGCCCAGAAGGACAGTTTGATTTGAACTTCATCCGTGTTAATGCACAACAGAGATATTATGACAAGCTTGCCGGCGTAACAGAACCGGAAGCAAAACGTAAAATTATCGGTGAAGAGTTCATTCGTATTTTTGAAGAGGAAGCAAAGAAAATTGGTGCCGTTGATTTCCTGGCACAGGGAACCATTTACCCAGACGTTGTAGAGAGTGGTTTAGGCGGCGAGTCTGCAGTGATCAAGTCCCACCACAACGTAGGAGGACTTCCGGATTATGTAGATTTCAAAGAAATCATTGAGCCGTTACGTGACCTGTTCAAAGATGAGGTTCGTAAAGCCGGACTGGAGCTTGGAATTCCGGAGAGACTGGTATTCCGTCAGCCGTTTCCGGGACCGGGACTTGGTATTCGTATTATAGGTGAAGTTACAGAGGAGAAGGTTCGTATCGTCCAAGATGCAGATGCAATTTACAGAGAAGAGATTGCAAAAGCTGGGCTGGATCAGGATATCAACCAGTACTTTGCAGCACTGACCAATATGCGTTCTGTTGGTGTTATGGGTGATGAGAGAACTTATGATTATGCTGTCGCACTTCGCGCTGTAAAGACCATTGACTTTATGACTGCAGAAGCAGCAGAGCTCCCTTATGAGGTGTTAAATAAGGTAATGAGCAGAATTATTAACGAGGTGAAAGGTGTAAATCGTGTATTCTATGATTTGACGAGTAAACCACCTGGAACGATTGAGTTTGAATAATCCACACAATTACAAGATACCAGTATTTATGCAGATTACAAACAAATTTGTTTAGTGATTGGCAACGAAATGGCAACATTTTGTGATTATTCAAGAGATAGAAATTTTATTTCATAACGTATATAAAGAAACCTTACTGATTTTCAGAAGTAAAAAACTGAATATCGGTAAGGTTTTTTCTTTTCTCTTATTTTTCTTTTTTAGTCAATTCTTTTACGAGGTAATCACTCAATTCCTGAGATGGTACCTTGGCACGTTTCTGGTAAGTATCCAGTTCAGGGTACTTATATCTCCATTCATTATATTCTTCCTTGCTGATTTCACCGTTTTCTAGTTTGTCAGCTTGTTCCATCCATGCACGAAGCATTTCATCGGCAGATGAGCCAGGAGCAGATATGGAAGAGTCAAGGCAGAGATGAGGTTGTCCATCTACATTTTTCACCTTTAGACCATACATATCTTCCAGTGCAAACAGTGTATGCATCAGACCTATATAAGTATCAATATCCGGAACTGTTAAAGCATGAGTATTGACATCGAAGATCTGAGACATTTGTTTTACAAGATCGATTTTAGGAATTCTGGCTTCAGATTCATACTGAGCCATGCGGACATCTGAGGTTTTTCCCATGAATCCCAGTTGTTCTCCGAGTTGCTTTTGTGTCATGCCTTTGCGGTTGCGAAAAAATTTGATACGTTGTCCGATTGCCATTTTTGTTTGCCTCCTCATAGTGGTCATTCGTGTTGCCATAATTAATTGTGATAGAAAATAAAACAATTCTGTTTAGGTTCAGTATAGCATGAGCAATTTTGGATAGCAAGAAGAACTTAAACAAAAAAATTTAATATTCTCGTCAAACCACTTGACTTAAATAAAAATGTTTAGTATCATGCAAATGTAATGACCTAAACAAATTACGTTAAGAAGAAAGGAGAGATGCGATGTGACGAACAGAACTTTTATGACAGTAGAAGAAGTTGCAGCGGAACTGGGTGTTTCCAAGTCTTATGCTTATAAGATTGTCAAACAGCTAAATGAAGAATTAAAGAAGCTAGGTTATCTTACGGTAGCTGGCAGAGTAAACACCAATTATTTCCGCAAAAAAGTATGTTACAGCGAAATGTAAGAGAAAGAGAGGAGAATTTGTATGAGTATTCATAAAGATAATGCCACTGGAAAGTGGCGAGTAGTCTATCGTTATACCGATTGGACAGGAGAAACGCACCAGTCATCCAAAAGAGGATTTCCTACAAAACGAGAAGCGCAGATGTGGGAACGAGAGCTATTGCTGAAGAAAGAAGCCAAACTGGATATGACTTTCGAAAGCTTTTATGAGATTTATGTGGAGGATATGCAAAATCGAATTCGTGATAATACCTGGGGAACGAAGACAAATATTACCAGAACTAAAATTCTTCCTTATTTCGGAAAGCGTAAGATAGGAGAAATTGAGCCAAGGGACATTATTGCATGGCAGAATGAACTGCTTGCGATCCGCCAGCCAAATGGAAAACCGTATTCTGCTTCTTATCTGCAGAAAATTCACAGTCAGTTAAGTGCTATTTTCAACCATGCAGTTAATTTTTACCATCTTCCATCTAATCCGGCACAGAAAGCAGGAAATATGGGAAAAGAGGAGCATCGGGAAATGTTGTTCTGGACAAAAGAAGAATATCTGAAATTTGCAGATGTCATGATGGACAAGCCTGTTTCCTATTATGCATTTGAAATACTTTACTGGTGTGGGCTTCGCATGGGCGAATTATTAGCACTTACACCGGCAGATTTTAATTTTGAAACGCATACACTACGGATTAACAAGTCCTATCAGAGACTGCATCGAGAAGATGTGATTACACCACCAAAGACGTTAAAAAGTAATCGAACCATTAAGATGCCACAGTTTTTGTGTGATGAGATGCAGGATTATCTGAAAATGCTGTATGAGCCGAAAGAGAACGAACGGATTTTCACAATTTCCAAATCTTATCTGCATCATGAAATGAACAGAGGATCAAAAGTATCTGGTGTGAAACGAATTCGAGTGCATGATTTGAGACATTCTCATGTATCGTTATTGATCAATATGGGATTTACGGTATTAGCAATCGCAGACCGAATGGGACATGAGAGCATTGATATCACTTACCGATATGCGCATCTGTTTCCGAGTGAGCAGACACAGATGGCAGAACAGCTGGATATTGAAAGGATGGGAAAATCAAATGGAGAAGAATCTGGACAGTAAAGGAAGATGGAGAAACAAAATCGTAGCATTCCGGGTATCACCGGAAGAAGCAGAGCAGATTGATGCATGTGTCCGATTGTCAGGACTTAGCAAGCAGGACTATATCACAAAACGATTAACTGATCGGGAAATTGTGGTACAGGGGAATCCAAGAGTTTATAAAGCATTGCGAAATCAGATGGCAGAGATTTATGAAGAATTGAAACGTCTGGAAAAATGCAATGAGGAAAATGAAGAGTTGCTAAGTACCCTGAGATTGGTCGCAGAGACATTGTATGGATTGAAAGGGGATAATGAATGACAGTAAAAGAAAAAATGACTGCTCCGATTGCATCTGTTGGCGCAGATGTGGAACAGCCATCAAGTAATAAATTAACCAACCAAAGTATAGCAGATTTGCCCGGCAAGGGCAATCTGCAAGCCACAAATAATGCGGAAAATACAGCAAAATCAGCAAATAAAAAGAATCCAGATGATCTGGAAACAGTTTCTATGATGGAATTATACGACACAGCATATCCACCAAAACTGCCGATTATAGATGGACTTCTGTATAACGGAACTTACCTGTTTGTTGGTTCACCGAAAATTGGAAAATCATTCTTTATGGCACAGATCGGGTATCACATCAGTAAAGGAATTCCATTGTGGGGCTTTTCAGTCAGACAGGGAACGGTTCTCTATCTGGCACTGGAAGATGATTATGCAAGATTGCAAAAGCGGTTATCACAGATGTTTGGAATGGAAGGCAGTGAGAATTTTTATTTCGCTACAAAATCTAAATCGCTCAATGACGGACTGGAAAAACAGCTTGTAACGTTTGTGACAGAGCATAAAGACGCAAGATTGATTATCATTGATACTCTTCAGAAGGTTCGAGAAGTCGGTGGAGATAAATTCAGCTATGCCAGCGATTACGAGATTGTAACAAAGCTGAAAGCATTCAGTGATAAATATGGCATCTGTTTTCTGGTTGTGCATCATACAAGGAAAATGGAATCTTCCGATAGTTTCGATATGATTTCCGGTACGAATGGTCTACTGGGAGCTGCGGATGGAGCATTTGTTATGCAGAAAGAAAAGCGTACAGATAATAAAGCAGTTCTGGAAGTAGCAGGGCGTGACCAGCAGGATCAGAAATTGTGGCTGAACTTTAACCGTGAGAGATGTGTCTGGGAACTTACCAAGACAGAGACAGAACTTTGGAAAGAACCAGAAGATCCAGTGTTGGAAAAAATCAAAGAACTTGTAACAGAAACTACGCCAGAGTGGGTAGGAACAGCAACAGAGCTTGTGGAAGTATTGCAGGTGGAAATGCAGCCGAACGCATTATCACGAAAATTAAATGTTAGCTTGGAACGTCTGATTTTGGAATATGGAATCCAGTATAAAACAGAACGAGGACACGATGGAAGAAAAATTAAATTAACCTTTGTTGGAAAACAAGCGTGACGATATGTGACGGTTGTGACGGTATTTTATATAGCGTGTCGGTAGTGAAAATATCGTCACCATCGTCACGACCGTCACGGAAAGGAGAAACATGGAAAGAAAAGCACAGGTACAGATACCAAAAGATTTATTATTGGCATTGTTTCAGTATCATCTTGCCGGGAACGAAGAATATCTGCCGGAGATAGAAAAAGCATTGATGGAAAAATTAGACAGTATGGTAAAACGTCATTTATATACAACATTCAAAACAGCACCAACCGAAGAAGAACGGGAAAAAGCAAGGCAGGAATATTTGGACAAGTGTGGAATGCATGAGGACTTTCGTTGGTAAAGATTCTGCTTGATGACCTTATGACAGGAGCGTGCCACGCACCTGTAGATAGCAAACAAAGAGAAGGTCTGTAAGGTGTAGCCGGTAGTTGATTGGCGAAGAAAAAACTTTTCGAAAGGGGGGCCCTGATTCAGGGCGTCCCTGCGGAAATGATAAATGAAGGGAGAATGACACCATGAGAGAAGGAAGATTAGGTTACAACAGTTATAACAAAAGATATGGATTATTGTCATCAGACTTATGGATTGATCCAGGATTTCACTGCGGAGAATGTCTGGAAGTTCTAGTTGATGATCAGTGGGTAAAAACCCGAATGGAAATGAATCTGTCGAGAGAATGGTATTTGGTTGGAACACCGTATTGCGGAGATTTGGAGTATGTACGTGCAAGGATACCGGAATAAATCTGTCAGGAAGTAAAATAACAGATTTAGGCATGAGTAATAAAAAATAAGCCCGGATACGGGCAGAAAAAAGAGGGCGGATACGCCCAAAATAAAAAGCTAAAGCCAAACTATAGCAGAGGCGTGAAGCATCTCACAAAGCCCTCGGCGTTTGAGAGCGAAATACACCCATCGCACAAACTTCGTTTATGCTCTGCGTATTTCGCCCTTGCAGGGGGCTATTATAGCCGGAAACGGCAGTAAGTTCGTAAACGGATGCCAGTGCATCCACTCACAAATAATATGGCAGAATTTACTTTGCCGAAGACAAGGAGGGAGTGCCTATCGGAAGAAATTCATTTATTCAAATGACAAAACTAAGCAATGTAAAAGGCAGAATCACTTATATATCCAGTCACGCAAAACAGGAAAATCTCTATGCAATTTATGAAACCACAGAACGGAAATTTTGGCGGGAACTTGCAAAATGTAATCAGGAAGAATTTGCTAAAAGTGGAACAGAAGGAAAATGCATTGAAGCAAGAGAACTGATCATTGCTTTGCCAGAGAGTTTTACAGAATATCAGCCGGATAGATTGCTACAGCTTTTTACAAATCATTTTAAGCAGAATTATGGAATGGAGTGTATCGCTGCTTTGCACCACAATAAAAGAAAGACCAATTATCACATTCATCTGATATTTGCAGAACGGAAGCTATTGGATGAACCAATCGTTAAGATTGCCAGCAGAAATATGTTTTATGATGAAAATGGAAAACATGTCCGAACCAAGAAAGAAATATTAGGAGAAGATGGCGAGATCCGAGAAGGCTGCAGTATTGTGAAGAAAGGAGAAGTCTATGAGAAGAAGCTGTTTACTGCGAAAGATGAATGCTTCAAGAGTAATTCATTTCTGGATGAGGTAAAGCATTCTTATACAGATTTAATCAACATTTATGTGCAGGACGAGAAACAGAAACTACAGGTATTCGAACGTGGCAGTGTTTATCTTGCAACAAAGAAAATTGGAAAAAATAATCCGAAAGCACAGGAAATAGAAGCGGATAACCAAAAACGCCAAGAATGGAACAGAGCTGTTGATATGGCATTGATTAGTGGAGTGCTGGAACCGAAGATAATGGAAGTGAAGCGGAAAGAAATCACGGAGCCGATTAGGAAATCAATCGCCCGGCGTGGAAACAGACCACGATTATTTTCCAGAGTTGTAACAGTGGCTGTTGAGGCATTGGAGTTTTTGATAGCAAGTGTGCTGTTTAAGAAACCCAAGGAAGTGCAAAAACAGACAGAGCAAAAGGAAACTGAACACCCAGAGCATGTTGCTGAAAATAGCATGGCAGCAGTCAAGACAACAAAAGAAGAAAAGGCAGAACCGGAACAACCTAAAATGACGAGGCTTGCATCAAAGTATCCGAAACTATTTAAAGTGAATAAAGAACTAGAAGAACAAAATGGTGCAATTCAACAGAAACAAAAACAGCTTTCTACAAAGAAGAAAGAACTGTCAGAGGTCAAGGGATGGTTTAAAGGAAGAAAGAAAAAAGAATTGCAGAAAGAAATTGATGAACTGAAAAGCCAGATCAGAGATATGAAAGATTACCTTCCAAGGATTGTGCAGAAGATCGGTTATAGAAGTGTACAGGAATTTTTAAAAGATTTTAAGGCTTCTCAAACTGAGTATAGCCAGTATCGAACTGCAATAGAAAAATGGAAGAAAGAAACGGGCAAAGAGCCAGTAGCACATGGTATTAGGGCGAAGCTGGCAGAAAAGAAACAAGAAATACAGAATGAACAGAAAAATAAACAGCATACCCGTAGTCAGAACAAAAATCGGGGAGCAAGATAGGAGGACAATCATGGAGAAACACATTATGGGAGAAAATGGAATCAGTTATACTTTAGGAGAGGACGGTCTGTATTATCCAGACCTGTACCTCCCGGAAGAGACAGAGTATCCGATTGGAAAGTATGGAATGCTGAGAAAGTCATATTTACAGGAGCATCGGAAGGGATTATATCTGGAGTTGGTACTTGCCGGGAAGTTGAATGAGCATCTGCATCAGATTGATGAGGAGTGTAATCAGATGATGGACAGACTGGTGGAGCAGATGAAAGAAAAGCAAGGCGTGACGGAAGAACTGAAGATGCAGGATCAGATGGCGTGGGTTGGGAGAATGAATAATATCCGGGCTTGTGCGGAGGAGATCGTGCTAATAAATGTTGTATATATGAACTAGAATAATGTCTGGGAAGGAATAGATTCCTTCCCTTTAAATTACCATTAAATACTATTAAATCATAGAACATATGGTTGCTTTTTAAAGAGAAATGAGTTAAACTAAGAATAGTTTTATTATGCAAGATATATAGGCATGGAGGATAAGATGAGTGATTTAATAGATAAATGGTGTAGTTTAGAGGAAACCGCAGAATATTTGGGCGTGACAAAAGATACAATCAGAAATTGGATTAAAAAAACAGATATACCGGCACACAAAATTGGAAGATTATGGAAATTTAAATTAACCGAAGTAGACGAGTGGGTAAAAAGTGGTAAAAGTGCATTGTAATTTTAGCGATAAGTGGGGAATGTAAATATGAATAAGGAAAGATTATCAAGACTAATAGCCCAGTATCAAAAAAATATGGAGTTTTATAGAAATGCAAGAGAGTTTAATGAACAAGATTGTAGAGATGAATTTATAAGTCCATTATTAGAGAGCTTTGGTTGGGATGTACACAATGAAAAAGGAACATCTCCGCAATATAAAGAAGTTGTTGTGGAAAAATTTTCAAACAGTGGAGATAGACCAGATTATACATTAACTTTAAATGGGGTATCAAAAATCTTTGTAGAAGCCAAGAAACCGGCAGTAAATATAAAAGAAGAACAAGAACCGGCTATTCAGGCAAGACGTTATGGATGGAATGCAAAACATAAATTGTCCATATTAACAAATTTTGAGGATATGATGATTTATGATGTTACAAATAAACCACAAGATGGAGATTCTGCGACGGTATCGTTGTATCGGAAATATCATTATTTAGAATATTTAAAGAAGTATGAAGAAATATATGAGTTGATTTCAAGAGAAAGTGTTTATACTGGAAAATATGATAAATATGTTGAGGATAAATTTCCAAACGAAGAACGATATTCAACAGAAGTAGATGAAGTCTTCTTAAAGCAAATTAATGAATGGAGACTTGAAATTGGTGATTACTTGTATCGTACAGATAATACATACAAAGATATAGACGTTTTGAATGATGTAGTGCAGGAATTTATAAATCAAATTATCTTTTTACGAATTTGTGAAGACAGAAATCTGCCTTTATATCAAAGCTTAAAAGAAACTGCACGGAATAAAGTAGAGTTGCAGAGGGCATTAACAAAAGTTTTTAAAGAAGTTGATAAAAAATATAATTCTAAGCTATTTGCGGGCGATAACATTATTTTTGACTTGAATAATGATATTATTTTTAATATGATTCTTTCACTATATTATCCGAAGACTCCATATATGTTTAACATTATTGAGCCAGGAATTTTAGGAAAAATATATGAGAGTTTTCTTACAGAAAGCCTTGTTGAAAGAGATGACCATATAATATTGGCTGCGAAGAAAGAGTATAAATATCGTTCAGTGGTATCGACACCTGTCGAAATTGTAAAATATATGGTAAAAAATACATTAGCTCCAATTTGTGAGAAAAAAACACCAGAAGAAATAAAAGATATTCAAATTGCAGATATCGCTTGTGGATCGGGAATATTTTTAGAGGAGGCATATCAATTTTTTGTTGATTATTGTACAGAATGGTATATGCAGCACGATCCAGAACATTTATTAGAGCTGAGTAATGGAAAAAAGAAGTTGCCATTAACTGATAAAAGGGATATTTTAACGAGATGTATTTATGGCGTAGATATTGATGTTCATGCTGTTGAAGTTAGTAAATTTTCTTTATTAATAAAGTTAATAGAAGATGAAACACTAGCATCTGTGAAAGAATGCGTTCCGATTTTACCAGATTTGAGTTCTAATATAAAAAATGGGAATTCATTGATTTGCAGAGAAGATATATCTGGAAAGGATATGTCAATAGAGGCATTGTGCAATATAAAACCGTTTGAATGGAGCATGATCAATAGCGGATCAAAATTTGACGCTATTATTGGTAATCCACCATATGTAAAAACAGAAGATATTCATACCTTAGAGACAGAAGCAGAATTTGCGGTTTATAAGAAGAAATATAAAAGTGCATATAAACAATTTGATAAATATTTTTTATTTCTTGAAGAAGCGTTTAATCTTTTAAAAGAAAATGGTCAAATGTGTTATATCGTGCCGAATAAATTTTATAAAATAGGAGCAGGACAAGAACTACGTCGGATAATATCCAAACATGTATCCAAATTAGATGATTTTGGAGATATGCAACTTTTCCCTGATAAGACTATTTATAGTTGCATCATTACGTTATGCAAAGAAAGCAGTAAGCAGATGGAATATACAAATGTTACTTCGCTAATTGATCTGTGGACTGGTGAAGAACAGGAAAGTATTAGGATAAAGAATGAATTATTAGATGAAAATCCGTGGAGATTAACTACAGATATTAAATTCATGAAAATGATTGCAATGGTAGAAGAAAATGGAAAACCATTAGGTGAAATAGTAAATATTTTTAATGGAATACAAACAAGTGCAGAAAGACCTAAACCGGTATATTGGTTTGATAAAGATGAAATTGTTTCGGAAACAGAAGAAGAAATAATTGTGGATAAGTTTGAAAAAAGATACCATATAGAAACGCGTATTTTGAAGCCTTTCTTCAAACCAACTAAGGCTGATGAAAAAGGAATGGGTACATATTCATTGTTAAAAACGGATAAGCATATTATTTTTCCATATAATGCAGATGGTAGCTTGATCAACGTTGAGATTATGAAAAAAGAGTATCCTGGAACATATCAATATTTACAGGACTGTTATGACTTGTTAGTTCCTAAATGTTTAAATGGTGGAAAAGGTCGTGACATAAAAAATGCAACGGCCGATACTTGGTATCAATATGGAAGAACACAAGCGTTGACTGCATTTGTAGATACTCCTAAGTTAATTGTTAGAATTCTAAGTAAAGAACCAATGTATGCATATGATGAAAATGATATGCTCATTGCTTCTGGTGGTACAGCGGGGTATTGTGCAATAGCAAAGTTACCTGGTTCAAAGTATGATTTACGGTATATACAAGCATGGTTGAATCATCCATATACAGAAAAGTTATTTCAAATTATGGGAAGTGATTTTGAAGGGGGATTTACAGCGAGAGGAACGTACCTATTAAAGAAAATACCTTTTGTCGAATTAGATTTTGATGATGAAAAGCAAAAAGCATTATATGAATCAGTGCTTATTTCAACAAAGAAAATAAATGAGTTGAATATTGCATTAGAACAGAAAAAAGATAAAGCATCTATTAGTGTAATAGAAGCTGAAAAGGAAAATTTAAGCAAACAAATTGAAGATAATATTACAAAAATTTATAATTTGCAATTTTAGGTGAGAGAATGATATTAAAAGAAGACAGTACAGAACAGAAATTAAGAGGTGCTTATTATACACCACTAAAATTGGCAGAAAAAATGGTGGATTTTTTTAAGAAGGATGCATCTATTAAATCAATATTAGAACCCAGTTGCGGAGATGGGGTGTTTGTGGATGCATTAGTTGAGACTCAGTTCTTGACTCAAAATAGAAAAGTGACTGCAATAGAAATCGAAAAAAATGAAGCCCAAAAAGTGGCTGAGAAACTAAAAAATAATCCAAATGTATCTGTTGTGAATAGAGATTTTTTTGAGTTTTATCAAAAATATAAGGATATAAATAAGTATGACTTGATACTTGGAAATCCACCGTATATACGTTATCAATATCTTGAAGAAAAGCAAAGAATGGAAATGGCTGAAATATTAACAAGCCATGGAATGAAAGCAAATAAGCTGATAAACACATGGGTTGGATTCATGGTTGCTTGCGTTCATATGTTAAGTGATAATGGGAAAATTGCGTTTGTAATTCCAGCGGAAATTTTACAGGTTGCGTATGCGGAAGATTTAAGATTGTTTTTGTCTAACAAGTTATCCAAAATAACATTATTAACATTTGAAGAATTGGTTTTCCCAGGTATTGAACAAGAAGTGGTAGTTTTTATTGGAGAAAAAGGAGATTCAGAAAAAGGCATAAGGATTATAGAATTAAATAACCTTGATGATTTAGAAAATCTTAATATATATGCGAATGGTTTTCAGAAACTTAGCCATGTGCATGAAAAGTGGACAAAATACTTTACAACAGAGCAAGAAAATCAACTGATTTTAGGTTTGAAAAATGATGATAGATTTCAAACATTGTCTGAAACCGGTATTATTAATGTGGGGATCACAACAGGAAATAATAAGTACTTTTCAGTAGATAAAAAAATGGTTGAAGTATATGATTTAACTAATGTTGTTCGACCATTGATAGGAAGAAGTTCTCATGCACATAGTGTTTTTTTCAAATATGATGACTGGAAGAAAAATGTTGATCAGGGAAAAGCAGCTTATTTGATTGATTTTCCAGATACCCCAATAGAAAAATATAGTCAAGGACAAAAAAATTATATTGAACTTGGCGAGAAGAATGGTGATAACACGGGATATAAATGTAAAATTAGAGAGAAATGGTATCAAATACCATCGGTATGGGTGCCGGATGCTTTTTTCCTTCGTAGAAATAATCTATATCCCAAATTCGTGTTGAATTGTTGCGATGCTGTTTCTACAGATACTATGCATAGGATAAAGTTTAATAATGGTATTGAGCCAGAGAGAATAGTTTTATCGTATTATAATAGTATTTCTTTTGCTTTTACGGAAATCTGTGGACGTAGTTATGGTGGTGGGGTATTAGAAATATTGCCGGGAGAAGTAGGAAATGTATTGGTTCCTATTTTGGATTGTGTGCCAATTGAAAAGGTTAAGGAAATATTATATCAGGTAGATGAAATTGTGCGTAATGGAGAGAATATCGAGAAGGCTTTGGATCTTGTAGATAATAGTATTTTAGGCGAGTATTTGCATGTTAATGAGGAGACTTGTTCTATGGCGAGGGGAATATGGAAGAAGATGCAGCATAGGAGACTAAAAAGAGGATAAAGTATATGGCAAGAAGCAGGGATGCAGTAGATACAATAAAAGGATATTATTATCAGTTTGACTATTTTATTTTTCAATTAATAAGTTTAGTAAATGAAGAGGATACTGTGACAATAGAGGGAATAGAAGACGTTGATATTCTTGAAGAAAAAGAAATGGTTGCCGTACAGTGTAAGTATTATGCAAAAACAGAATATAATCATTCGGTTATTGCAAAACCAATTAGGCTTATGCTGAAAGATTATGTCAATAGAACTCCAGAAAAAAGAAAAATACGATATAAACTGTATGGCAAATATCAATCGGGACAAGAAAAATATCCAGGAATGTTAACTGTAGAATTTGCAAAAAAGAATTTGTTTACATATACTGAAAAGAAAGTGGTACATGTGTTACATGAGGAACTAAACTTAACTGATAAAGATATAGAGGAGTTCTTGGATAAGGTAGATGTTGATATTAATGCGGAAGAGTATCAGGAACAGCAGGATAAAGTAATAAGTGGTTTAGAAAAGATTTTTGGATGTGATAGATTTGAGGCAGAATATTACTATTATAATAATGCTCTTAGATTAGTTAAAGAAATAGCTGTACAACAGAAAATGTGTGAGAGAATTGTAAGCAAAAGAGAGTTTTTGGACAAAATTAACAATAAAAAAATGTTGTTTGATAAATGGTATTTACAGTTCAAGGGAATACGAGATTATTGTGCTGATATACGGAAACAGTATTTTTCACAAAGAAATGTGTCTCCATTTGAAAGATTTTTTTTGATTGAATGTGATACAACGGTAAATGATGCACAAATTGTTTCACTGATTGCAAAGATATCAAAAAATTGGAGTAAACTATCCAGAAGGGAAATAAAACCATTTTGTCCATATGTTTATTTGAATGGAATTAGTCAGGAACGATTAGTTGGTTTGAAGAAAAAATTACAACGAGAAGATATACGGTTATGGGATGGACATGATTTTTTAGGCGCAGAATTTATGGTTGATTCTATTATACGGAGGGCAAATTACGTAAATGACATAAAGGTGAAAATAATTAACCATATTGAAAATTTGGATGATATTTTAGAAAAAGCAACAGGAACTAAAATGATTTATCAATTCTATTTGAAAGAACCGTTTTATGAGAGTAATCAAAATCTTTGCTATGGAATACAAATTTCTAAAACAGAAGATATTAATATGATGATTTAGGGGGAAGAACGATGGAAGAAAACGAAAAACTTAATGCAGAAGTTATTGCAGTTCTGCCGAATAAGGTAAAAATATCAGTTGATGATTTAGAAAATTTTCAATTAGCAGAAGAAAAACTTAAGGTAGGGTCATATCTTCGGATTGCAGATAATGATAATGCGGTATTGATAGCAATTATTGAAAATTTCAATATTGAAGTCGGAGTTAATCAAAGTGGAGAAGCAAGCAGAAAATATATATTGGAAGCGAATCCTTTAGGCATAATTCGAAATGGACGATTTGAACGAGGCGGAGATACAATAGCAATCCCACCTAAAAAAGTTGAACCTGCCAAAAAAGAAGAAATTCAAAAAATCTTTGAAGAATCATTAGAAGACGAAAAAAAGTTTAGTTTCTCAACATTATCTGCAGATAGAACTATTTCAGTGCCGGTGGATGGAGATAAATTTTTTAATAAACATATAGCTATTGTTGGTTCAACAGGATCTGGAAAATCTCATTCTGTAGCCAAAATACTTCAAAAGGCAATTGGTTCAAAAAAAGGAACATATCAAGGATTAAATAATTCACATATAGTCGTTTTTGATATTCATTCGGAGTATCATACTGCATTTCCGAATGCTAATTTTATTGACATATCTAATTTAGTATTGCCGTACTGGTTGCTAAATAGTGATGAATTACAAGAGCTTTTTATTGATACAGAAGCTAATGATCATAGACAAAGAAATGTATTGAAAGAAGCAATTGTTAATAATCGAAAAAAATATTTTGATGGAGATTCTACTTTAAAAGAAAAAATACATTTCGATTCACCACTTTTTTTTGATGTCGATGAAATACTTATGTATATAAAAAATAGAAATAATGAAAAGAAAGATAAAAATAATAATATTCCATATAAAACAGCAGATGGAGAAACACATAATTTTGATACTAAAAAAGTTGAATGTTTGTTTGAGGAAGAAGTTGAATATACAGGAACGTCTGCATCTGGAACAAATAACGGAAGCCTAATAAATTTTATAGATAGATTGGAGAATAAAATAAATGACAAACGTTTAGAGTTTCTATTTGGAGAAGCTTCAAAGAAAATTTCGTTTGAAGAAACATTACGTGAACTATTAGGATATCAAGAAGAGGCAAAATCCAATATTACAATTTTAGATTTGAGCGGTGTTCCGTTTGATGTATTGAGTATAACTGTTTCATTAATCTCAAGAATCTTATTCGAATTTGGATATTATTATAAGCGAATGAGAGCGGAAAATAGTACGGGAGAAGGGGCGGTTATCAATGATGTGCCAGTATTATTAGTATACGAAGAGGCTCATAAGTATGTTCCTAATAATGATATGGCAAAATATCGGGCATCAAGAGAATCCATAGAACGTATTGCTAAAGAAGGAAGGAAATATGGAATTTCACTGATGTTGGCGAGTCAGCGTCCATCTGAAATATCCGAAACAATTTTTTCACAATGTAATAATTTTTTGTCATTACGGTTAACTAATCCTGCAGACCAAAATTATGTGAAAAGATTGTTGCCAGATACATTAGGAAGCATTGTAGATAAAATGCCAGTTTTAAAAGCCGGTGAATGTTTGCTTATTGGAGATGCAGTGATATTGCCGTCAATTGTTCAGATAGAAGAATGCGATTTAAAACCGTCATCAACTGATATACCTTACCTGCAATTATGGAAAGAGGAATGGCATTCATTAGATGTCGAAGCAATAAAAAAAGCATGGAAGAGATAAGGGCGAGGAATAATATATATTGAAATGAAATTTAAGATATAATTCAAAATATGAATTGTCAATTGGTTCCTAAGCAGCTATAATGAAGCTGGCAACAAATTGGCAACAGAAAATCAGCAAGCCAAAATAATATATGCAATAGAAATAAAATAACGGCAAAAAAGA
>ENA-OPCN01000631-OPCN01000631.1-human-gut-metagenome-genome-assembly--contig:-NODE-631-length-30337-cov-3.100885_pt1 | contig 30337 bp, 20 predicted proteins | sample MGYA00241567_ERZ501485 | MGnify/ENA primary metagenome ERZ501485 (study PRJEB25962, sample SAMEA2042579) | human gut metagenome | biome: human gut; feature: human-associated habitat; material: faeces...
GCGCGGGTCGATGAGCGAGGAGGTCAGCGACCCGAGGGAGGACGCAGGGGCGACGGCCATGATGCCGCCCCGTCCCATGACATAGAATCCCGGCTTGGCCACACCCCACGCCACCCTCGGAGCAGGCGCCACGCAGGTAACTGGCCCCGCCTCCGAACGGCCCGAGGCCATGAGGCGCAAGGGGTCCGAGGCCTGCGCGACGGCAAAGGTATCGGGGAGCTCTACGGTCGCCGCCGAGGCGGCAGGGAGCACGAACGGCGCACCGCTGTCAGCGAGCGACAGGGGTCGGCAATCGGGGGCAAGCCGGAACGACATGGCGCCGTCGGGTGTGGGCTCAAGGTCATACTCGCCGCGCGCACTGCCGCATATCACGAGCATCTTGCGCGCCGAGGCCGAAGGATAGGTCAGCAACGCCGAGAAGCGTGACAGCCCGACGCCGCTCACGGTGCCTCCGCGCACCACGCCCGACCCGTCGGCCATAGTCACACGGACAGCCGTCGGCATCCCTTCGTCAGAGTATTCCGTACCCGTGGCCATCTCGGCGGCGGCATATCCGTCAAAGGGAATGAGCGTGAGTCCGCCATATATGATTGTATCACCGTTCGAGGCGGCAACACGTGGGGTGAAGTTTAAAGAGGAGAGTTTAGAGTTTAAAGATGAGAGATTAAAGTTTAAAGATGAGAGGGTCTTGATGTCGTCGGCGTATGAGCGGAGGGGCATCGCATAGGGGCGCAGCGCCGTGTCGATGTTAGCAAGTACGGCGAGGGTGCGCGAGCGCACAAGTCCCCCTTCGGCACCCGGCTGTACCAGATGGCTGTAGCCTGGCACATAGGCCGTATAGGCCACCCCCGAGGATGTCGCGCCGTCATAGCGGCACACCGAGGGGAGGCCGGGCGAACAGGGGTGTAGCTGCGGCGATACCGTCAGCCTCACGTCGGCCACAAAATCCTCCATGATGCTGTCGTCGCCACCCGCGCGTACCAGCGCGAGGGTGAACGATGTCGCCGTGAGACGTGCGCCCGTGAGGGTGCCGGGTGTCCCCGCAGGAACAGTGACCGCGCATCCCACTCCCTGCACCCCCGCGTCGGGACTCACCATGACGGGAGCCGAGCGATACAGCACACTCCCGTCATGTCCCGTTATCTCATACCGGGCCACCACGGGCTGGATATAGCGGTGCGAGGCTGCGGCAGTGTCGACAAGACGGCGATACGCCTTGTCGAGCGCATCCCCGATGGTGGCACGGTCGGCCATAGACAGCTCGTGCGAGCGCGAGTCATAGCTGCCTGCGAGCTTTATGTCGCCTACATCCACACTCTCAGACCCCGCGTCGCGCCGCTCTATGACAAATGGGGCGAAATCCACGGGTTGCGGCAGCCCGGTCCACCGTCCCCGGCCATCATACCTGAACCGCCGGGGCCCCGAGGCACAGAACAGCACCACTCCGTCGCTCACGGCCACCCCGCACCTCACATCCTCCATCGCGGCTATCTCTCGGTGTCCATGGAGCGAGTTGGCACACCACAGCGCGCCCTCCCTGAGATAGAAATAAGACTCGGACCTGTCTCCGTGACGGCACACAAGCCCCTCGACCACATTGACCGCCCCGGTGCCCTTGCGGGTCACCGAGGGGATCCCGACACCGCGGAGAGAGCCGCGGCTGTCGGCACGCAGGTTGACACGCGTATCCATCACCTGCGCCCCGGCTTCTATCAATACCTGTTTCATCATATCTTTTTTCCGGCAAAATTACCCCGCCACACCCCACTCCGTGGTGCGGTAATGCCGAATACAGGCACAATAAAGGCGGCGCCTACCCGCTGTGGTACGCGCCGCCGTCGTTCAGCCGTCAGGCCGAGGGATTATTTCTTCGATTCGAGGAACTTGGCGTGATACTCGTCGAGAATCTTGCGGATTGCCGTGCCTATCTTGAGGTATGCGTCCTCGTTGAGGTTTGCCAGCGATGCGCGCACACTCCATTTCGGGCCGTCGAAGCCGTCGCCGTTCAGCAGCACAATGGCTGTCTCGTTGGCCAGACGTATCACGAAGTCGAGAGGCTGGTAATTATCGTTGAGATACTTGACAAACTCGTCGCCATAGAACTTCTTGGCCCAGACCATGAGGTCGATTTCCGAGTAGTATCCGGCGCGGTTGGGGTCGGGCAGCAGGGTGAAGCCGGTGGTGCTCCAGAGGTCGTTGAGCCGGCGGTGTATCATGGCTATCAGCTTGGGCTGCAGCTCCTCGCGGTGCAGATATGCGAATGCCGAGAACAGCATCATCTGTATCTGCTGGGGAGTCGAGAGGCCTGCCGTATGGTTCAGGCCCACCAGACGCGAGTCGGCCACCAGACGGTCGATGAACTTGATCTTCGACGGGTCGATGGCAAGGCTCTCGTAACGCTTGTTGAGGGCAGCCTTCTCCTCGTCGGACAGGGCGGCAAGACGGTCGTCGAACACGTTCTTGTCCGAACGGAGCGCCATCGCGGCCACACGCCATCCTGTGGCGCCGAAATACTTCGAGAACGAATAGAGGCAGAGCGTATTGTAAGGAAGCTCGTACATCAGCGACCTGAAACCGTCGATAAATGTGCCGTACACATCGTCGGTGATTATCATCAGGTTGGGATTGTCCTTCTTGACGACATCGACGAGCATGTCGAGCACCGCGCGCGACAGGCATACGCTGGGCGGGTTCGAGGGGTTGGTGATGCAGACAGCCTTGACCGAGGGGTCGCGCAGCTTGTCAATCTCCTCCTTGGGATATTGCCAGTCGTGATAGCCGTCCTTCTCGATTTTGTTCGCGCTCACGTTGACGATCTCGAATCCGAACTGTGCGAGCTGCGGAATCTCGATATACGGTGTGAAGCACGGGGTGAGGAGGGCGAGCTTGTCACCCTTCTTCATCAGGAAGTTCTGCTGCAGCGAGTCGAAGGCATAGCACATTCCGGCCGTCGAGCCCTCGGTGGCGAAGAGGTCGTAGACAGTGGTGTCGTCGCCTCCGCCCATGGCCCAGCGCAGATACTCTCGGGTCACGGTCTCGACACTGTTCAGTATGCGGGGAGGTGTCGGATAATGGTCACCCAGGATACCGTCGACCATTTCGAACACGAGTTCATCGGGGTCGACCTTGAGGTCGCCTGTGACATGTGTATAGAAATGGTTCAGCACCTTGGCGCCCACCTTGTCCTTGTTGGCGTCGAGGAATGCACGGAAGCGGGCAGCCACACCCTCCTGAGTGGGGGATGCCACGATGCCTATCTCCTTGTCGTATGCCACGCGGTCGGCCTCGCTCATGGCAAACTCACCCAGGGTGAAGAACGCCTTGCGGGGGAATGAAAGGAGCCAGTTGGGGTTGCCGCGGCCCGCGTTGAGGAATGTGGCTGTCGAGCGCTGCGCGTCCTTCTCAGCCAGGTCGATGAGGGTGCCCTTGATTTCAAACGGGCTCATGTTTGACAGAGCTTTCTCAAAGGCAGGATTTTCAGGATTGGTAGCCATATATAAAGAGTTGAGAGTTGGTTATGCTTGGGAGTAGTTCAAATAAAATCTTTAAACTATAATCTTTAAACCATCTAAACGAACAGCAGCACCATCGCGACACCCATAAGTATCAGCAGCGTATTGCCTATCGCGTAGGTGATGGTATAGCCCATGGCGGGTACCGAGCTGTCGAGGGCTGCGGTGATGGCACCTAACGACGCGGTGGTGGTACGTCCGCCCGCACAGCAGCCGAGATTGATGGCCGGATGGAACTTGAAGACCTTGGCGCCTATGAACATGGCTATGAGCAGAGGCAGAGAGGTCGAGATGATACCCATGACGAGCAGCATCCAGCCCACCTCCTTGATACCGGCGATGAAGGTCGGGCCTGCCTGTATGCCTATGACGGCGATGAACATGTTGAGGCCGAGGTTATTCATAAGCCACAGCGACGAGTCGGGGATGATGCCCACCGAGGGACGCTTGGTCCTGAGCCATCCGAAGAAGAGGCCGGCAATCAGCGCGCCGCCCGAGGTGGAGAGGCTCACGGGAACCTTGCCGAAATTGATGGTCAGGGCGCCGATGATGGCACCGATGACGATGGCGAGGCTCACAAACACCATATCGGTCTCGTTTGTCGGACGCTCCTCGACACCAATCTCGGGCGCGGCGGTCTTGACCTCCTGGGGCAGACCCATTATGGTCATCATGTCACCCTGCATGAGCTGCGTCTGGGCAAGCACAGGTATCTGCACGCCACCCTGGCGTGTAATCGACTGAATCATCACACCGTACATGAACGGTTTGGCGCGCAGGGCGTCGACGGTCATGCCGGCACTCTTCTTGGTCACCATCACCTTGGTCTTCTCGACATTGAAGGTGAGCAGGGCGCCGTCATCGACCTCGGGGCCGATCCAGCTCTCGTCCTGGATGATGAACTCATGACGTCCCGAAAGCACAATCTCGTCGCCGATCTTGACCGAGAGGTCGGGGGTGGCGGGGAGCATCTGATGGTCGGCGGTGCGGACACGCTCGACAAAAAGACGGCGCCCGAGGCTCTTGAAATGTTCCTCAATCTGGGCCACGGTCTGCGGGGTCGAGAAATGGTCGGCAGTCACCTTGTATGCGCGGAAGGCGATGGGACGGTTGCCGTCGATATATGCTGGGTCTGACGACAGTGACGAGTGGTTGAGCTGTTCCTCAAGCTCCTTGGTCTGCTTCCTGACCTTAGAGAGGCCGCCGAGAAGCACCGGGCCGAGGTTACCGAGAATCCATGCCGAACCGATGGTACCGAACACGTAGGTCACGGCATAGCATACCGGGATGAGGTCTATCCACTGTTTCTTCTGCTCGTCGGGGATATGCAGCGTACCGATGGTATCGGTGCCGACGCCGATGACAGCCGAGATGGTCTGGGCACCCGAGAAGAGGCCCGTGGCGATGGCTGCGTTATAGTGCATTATCTTGGCGCATCCCCATGTCACGACAAGACACAGCACACATATCACACACGCGAAGATGACCTGCTTGATGCCCTGGCCGCGGATGGCCGACACGAACTGTGGGCCGCACTTATAGCCGATGGCAAACAGGAAGAGGAGAAAGAACAGCGACTTGAGAGGTGCGCCGATGGGAATGTTCATCTGACCGACAACAACCCCGACCAGAAGGACCGAGGTTACAGTGCCGAGAGAGAATGTCTTGTACTTGAGCTTTCCGATCAGGAAGCCAAGGCCGATTGTCAGGAATATCGGGATGGAGGGATATGTCCTGAATGTCTCTAAGAACCAATGTAACATGACGGAATGAGAGTTAAGTGAGGAAGAAAAAGGTATCCCTATAGGCTTGTGCCGTGAGGTTTGTATGGAAATAAAACACACATGGCGCTCGAAAAGTTTTAGGGGCCGCAGCCGGGGCACCGCCAGCCCATTTCTATTTGCGATTGCAAATTTGCCGCTCTCCCACACACCCTCGCGGACATAATGCCGACCACAGTGGAGATGTTGATAACTTTTTTCGTTGCAGAGTGTTTGGTTTTGTAAATTTTTGTGTAACTTTGAACCCTTAAAAACCGCATAATATCCAACATCATCTCTCCACCCATCACACCGACGATATGGCCGACGAACTACCCTACCACATACCGGCTCTCCTGACCGAGACCCTCGACGCCCTCGACATCCGGCCCGGAGGCATCTACATCGACGCCACATACGGCGGCGGAGGCCACACACGCGCCATCGTCGACCGTCTTGACGTCACCGCAGGTGGGCATGTATATGCCTTCGACCAGGACATGGACGCCATCGAACGGGCTCCACGCGACGAGGCACGCCTCACCATGGTACACTCGAATTTCAGGTTCATCACGAACTTCATGCGCTATTACGGCGTTGATTCCGTCGACGGGGTGCTGGCAGACCTCGGCGTGTCGTCACATCATTTCGACGACGCTGAACGCGGATTCTCGTTCCGTGCCGACGGCCCGCTCGACATGCGCATGAACCGCAGCGCCGCAGTCACCGCCGCCGACCTGCTGCGCACCATGGACCGCGACGCGCTGACACGTATGTTCAAGCTCTACGGCGAGCTGGGACAGGCACGCCGTCTGGCCGACGCCATCATGCGCGAGCGTGAGGCCGGACGCGATTTCGCCACCATCTCCGACCTTCTCGCAGTGGCCTCTCCACTCATCGACCCACGCAAGGAGAAAAAAGAGCTGGCTCAGGTATTCCAGGCCCTGCGCATCGAGGTCAATCACGAGCTCGACGCCCTTGCCGACCTGCTGGCCGGAACCCTGCGGGTGCTTCGTCCGGGAGGCCGTCTGGCGGTAATAACATATCACAGCCTCGAAGACCGCCTTGTCAAGAATTTCATGAAGACAGGCAATATCGAGGGCAAGGTCGACAAGGATTTCTTCGGCCGCGTCAGCGCTCCCCTCAAGCCCCTCGGCTCCAAGCCGATTGTGCCGACCGACGCCGAGGTCGAACGCAACCCCCGCGCCCGCAGCGCCAAACTGAGGGTGGCGGTGAAAGTTTAAAGATTAGAGAGTAAAGTTTAAAGATTAAAGTTTAAAGATAGATAGTTTTTCTAGTCCAACTAGTCCAACTAGTTCAACTAGTCCAACTAGAAAAACTAGACCAACAAAACCAACCATACTCCCCCAATGGCAACCAAGCGTGCAGGCATCGGCAAACGTGTGGCCTTCGGCCAGGTGATCTCGAGCGATTTCTTCGCCCGTCACTGGCTCCCGGTGGTCATATTTGTGATAGTGATGATGGTCTACATCACCACCAAGTTCACATACCGTACGAACATCGAGAAAATCACCGCCCTCGAACGTCAGCTTGAGATTGTCGAGAACGAGAAAGACCGCGAGCGCAGTGCCTTCATGAGCCGTACACGCGAGACCACCATGCAGCAGATGGTAGACTCGCTCCATCTCGGACTCCGCGTCCAGCCCCAGCCCGCATACAGGATAAAAGATTAAAGTTTATAGATTAAAGTTTAAAGAGATATACAGCTATTCTAGTTCAACTAGTCCAACTAGAAAAACTATACCAACTATAAAGACTCCCCCTCACCCATGGCTCCCAAGAAAAACGACAACCGCACCAATATCCTGTTCCGCTACGGAGTGGTAGTGCTCGGCATACTCATACTGTCGGCATGCATCATCGTCAAGCTCACCGAGACGACAATCGTGGACGCCGACAAATGGAACGAGCGCATCGCGGCAGAGATGAGCCAGAGACACGACATCATACCCCAGCGCGGCAACATCCTGGCCGCCGACGGCAGCATCCTGGCCACAAACCTCAACTTCTACGTGGCCCGCATGGACTATCGCGCCGAGAAGTTCAACGCAAAGCGCCTCCGCGACTCCATCGGGTCGCTCTCCGAGCAGCTTGCGACATATTTCCCCGTCAAGACTGCCGCACAGTGGCGCGAGCACCTGCTCAAGCCCCTCAGCATCGAGCCCTCCAAGCGCCCGAGGGCATATAAGCTCCTCTCGGGCCTCTCGCACGCCGACATGCAGCTGATGAAGTCGCTGTCATATTTCAAGGGCAACCGCAACCGCACGGGGCTCACGTTCGAGCGGTACATGCGCCGCTTCAACCCGTATGGCAACATGGCCAAACGCTCGATAGGGCGAGTGGGCCAGACCAAGGAGAGCGAGGAGATACATGGCCGCTCGGGCATCGAGATGGCGCTCGACTCGCTGCTATACGGCAAGACCGGCACCACACACAAGGTACACCTCACCAAAGATATCGCCGACATGGCCGCGGTGCCCGCGGTGCCCGGATGCGATGTGGTCACGACAATCGACATCAACATGCAGGACATCCTCGAGAACGAGCTCAACAACGTGCTTGACTCATGCGACGCCGACTGGGGCCTGGCGGTGCTGATGGATGTCAAGACCGGCGACATCAAGGCAATCTCCAACCTCGAGCAGAACCCCGACGGTCCCGGATATGTCGAGGCCCTGAACCGCGCCGTGATGCGTTTCGAGCCCGGGTCGGTCATCAAGACCCTCTCGATGATGATAGCCGTCGAGGATGGCATCGTCAAGGATTTTGACGAGATGCTCCCCACAGGCTCGGGATGGGCATATGCCGGAGGGCGCCCCATCACCGACGCGCACCACACCTCGTCAATCAGGGTCGGCGACGTCATCGAGCAGTCGTCAAACATCGGCATGGCCCGCATCATGACTCGCAGATACGACTCGATACCCGGCGGTTTCTATGCCAGGGTCAAGAAACTCGGTTTCCTCGAGCCCCTCAACACAGGCATCGCGGGCGAGGTGACCCCGCGCATCGACAGCGTGCCCACACGCCGCGACGGCCGCATAGCCATGTCGCGCCAGTGCTACGGATATGCCACCGAGATACCCCCCATCTACACGCTGGCACTCTATAATGCCATAGCCAACGACGGTGTATTTGTCAAGCCCCGCCTGGTGCGCGAGCTGCGAGGCACCGTCGACTCGATCCTCCCCGTGGGACACATCGGCAACGGGCGCGCCTGCTCGCCGCAGACAGCCGCCATACTGCGCGAGATGCTGACACGCGTGGTGTGGGGCGACCACGGCACAGGCAAGTTCCTGCGCAACGACCTGGTGAGGATAGCCGGAAAGACAGGCACATGCTATACCATAGACAACGGCCAGTACAACACCTCGAAAAAGCGTCTGGCATTCTGCGGCTTCTTCCCCGCCGAGAATCCCATGTACAGCTGCGTGGTGCTGACCTGCCACCCCAAGAAGAATTTCTTCGGCTCACGACCAGGAAGACCAAGACCGAGGCGACACTGCCGCCACAACCTCGGGCCAGGTGCTCAAGAACACAGCCATGAAGCTGTACTCGCGCGGTCTGCTCGGCAACAGCTCCGACTACGAGACCTCGACCCCCTCGGTGACAGGCCCCACATTCTTCGCATCGACAGCACGCGATTCATATACACGCCTCAAGGGGCCGCTCGGCCTCCCGTCAGCCAAGTCGCTGAAAGCTCCCGAGGGGCACCGCTCAGGCATACCCGACGTGCGCCACATGAGCGCGCGCGAGGCCATAGCCACCCTCGAGGCCGCCGGATATAACGTGAGCATATCCGGCTCGGGATTCGTGCGCTCGCAGACCCCTGCGCCCGGCACGCTCGTCGGCAGAGGGGCCAGGATAAACCTCGCACTGTCAAGATAACAGGATACAGTCACGATATACGACATACACATTTCAACATACAGCAGAAGGTAAGAAAGATGAGAATAGACCATTTACTATCAGCCATAATCCCCGCCGCCACCGTCGGCGAGGTGCCACAGGACACCGACATCAAGGGGCTCACCGCCGACTCGCGCGAGGTCGCACCCGGATGGCTCTTCGTGGCCGTTCCGGGCGTCAGCGTGGACGGGCACAAATATATCCCCTCGGCCACAGACAAGGGAGCCGTCGCCGTGGTGTGCGAGCATATCCCCGAAGACCGTACCCAAGGTGTCATATATATAGAGGTGTCATCGAGCGCCGAGGCACTTGGACTGCTGGCGTCGCAATGGTATGACAACCCCTCGCGCAAGCTGGGCCTCGTGGGCGTCACCGGCACCAACGGCAAGACCACGACAGCGACCCTCATCTACGAGATGGCACGCCTGATGGGATATAAGGCCGGACTCCTCTCTACGGTCTGCAACTATGTCGACACCACACCCTATCCCACCGACCACACCACACCCGACCCCATCACCATCAACCGTCTGCTCGCACAGATGGTCGAGGCCAGATGCAGCTATGCCGCGATGGAGGTGAGCTCGCATGCCGCACACCAGCACCGCATAGCCGGACTGACATTCAGGGGAGGCATATTCACCAACCTTACCCGCGACCACCTTGACTATCACAAGACCTTCGAGGCATACATCGCCGCAAAGAAGATGTTCTTTGACGCCCTCCCCGCCGGAGCCTTCGCACTGACCAATGCCGACGACCGCAACGGAGCCGTGATGCTGCAGAACACACGCGCCGACCGCAAGACATACTCCCTGCGCGGCGAGGCCGATTTCTGCGGCCGCATCGTCGAGCAGCGCCTCGACGGCACACTCCTCAGCCTCAACGGCCATGAGGTCGAGACCATGTTCACGGGCCGCTTCAACGCCTATAACCTTACCGCCGTCTATGGTGCGTCGGTGCTGCTCGGATGGCCTGTCGAAGATGTGCTTCGCCACATCTCGCAGCTCGTGCCCGTGGCAGGGCGCTTCCAGGCGTTCCCCTCGGCAGCCGGTGTCACCGCCATCGTCGACTATGCCCACACCCCCGACGCACTGGTCAACGTTCTCGACACCATCCGCGAGGTCGTAGGCCCCAAGGGCGAGGTCATCACCGTGGTCGGATGCGGCGGCAACCGCGATGCGGGCAAGCGTCCCATAATGGCCCGCGAGGCCGCCACACGCAGCTCGTATGTCATCCTCACCTCAGACAATCCCCGCTTCGAGGAGCCCGAGGCCATCATCGCACAGATGGAAGCCGGGCTCGATGACACCACCCGTCCCAAGGCACTCCACATCACCGACCGCCGCGAGGCCATCCGCAAGGCCGTCTCGATGGCCGGACGCGGCACAGTAGTGCTCATCGCAGGCAAGGGACACGAGGACTATCAGGAAATATGCGGCGTCAAGCACCACTTTGACGACCGCGAGGTGGTACGCGAAATCTTTGACGAGACAAAATAACATATTGGCCCCATAAGCCTTATAAGTCTTATAAATTTTATAAGTCTTATAAAAAAGAAAATCCAACACAGATATGCTATACTGGCTATTCGACTATCTCCAGCAGGGAGGACACTTTCCGGGCGCGCGCCTCATGGGCTATATCACCGTGCGCTCGGTGGCCGCGGTGCTACTCTCGCTGTTCATATCGACCATTATCGGACGCCGCATCATCGACCGTCTGCAGCTGATGCAGATAGGCGAGACAGTGCGCAATCTCGGCCTTGAGGGACAGATGAAGAAGACAGGCACCCCCACCATGGGCGGCATCATCATCATCATCTCGCTTGTGGTGCCATGCCTGCTGGTGGGAGACCTCACCAACATCTATATGCTGTTGCTGCTGGTGTCGACACTCTGGCTCGGCACAATAGGATTCCTTGACGATTACCTCAAGTTCAAGTACAAGAACAAGGACGGCATGAAGGGCAAGTTCAAGATCTACGGCCAGGTGGGCCTCGGTCTGCTGGTTGGCCTTACCATGTATCTCAGCCCCGACATCACCCAGCGTCAGGTCAAGGTCTACACGGCCACTGAAGACGGCATAGAGACTGTGGTCGACGCGCCGTCGGCCAATGTCAAGTCCACCCAGACCACCATACCGTTTGTCAAGAACAACAATTTCGACTATGCCTATCTGACATCGTGGATGGGCAAGCATGCGCAGACCGGCGGATGGATAGTCTTCATCCTCGTGGTCATCGTGGCCGTGGCCGCCACCAGCAACGGCGCCAACCTCACCGACGGACTCGACGGACTCTGTGCCGGGGTCAGCGCCATCATCTGTGCCGCCCTCGCCGTCATGGCCTATCTCGGGGGCAATGTCATCTACTCGACATACCTCGACATCATGTATATCCCCGGCTCGAGCGAGCTTGTGGTGTTCATGTCGGCCTTCATCGGCGCCCTCATCGGCTTCCTGTGGTACAACGCCTATCCCGCGCAGGTCTTCATGGGCGATACCGGCTCGCTCACCATCGGCGGCATCATCGCCGTGTTCGCCATCCTCATCCACAAGGAGCTCCTCATCCCCCTGCTCTGCGCCATATTCTTCATCGAGGACATATCTGTGATGATGCAGGTGGCATATTTCAAGTTCACCAAACGCAAATACGGCCAGGGGCACCGCCTGTTCAAGATGGCACCCCTTCACCACCATTTCCAGAAAGACGGCATCGTATCCGTCATAAAATTCCCCAAGGTCCCGGTGCCCGAGCCCAAGATTGTCACCCGCTTCTGGATCATCGGCATCTTCCTGGCCGTACTCACATTCATAACCCTCAAAATCAGATAAAATGAAGAATCTCGTCATACTCGGTGGCGGGGAGAGCGGCGTCGGAGCCGCCATCCTCGGCAAGGACAAGGGATGGAACGTGTTCCTGTCCGACTCCGGCACCATACCCGAACGATACAGACAGACACTCGACAGCGAAGGCATCGAGTGGGAAGAAGGGGGCCACACCATGGCACGCATACTCGAGGCTACCGAGGTGGTCAAGAGCCCCGGCATACCCCCCACGGCACCCGTGGTGAAAGCCATTGTCGAGAAAGGGATACCCGTAATCTCGGAGATAGAGCTGGCCGGACGCTATACCGACGCCCGCATGGTCTGCATCACCGGGAGCAACGGCAAGACCACCACGACCCTCCTCACCCATCACATGCTCACATCGGCCGGCATCGACGCCGGACTGGCCGGGAACGTGGGCAAGAGCCTCGCGCTCCAGGTAGCCCGCGACCCGCACGAGGTATATGTCATAGAGCTGTCGAGCTTCCAGCTCGAGAACATGTATGACTTCCATGCCAACATCGCCGTGATACTCAACATCACGCCCGACCACCTTGACCGCTACGACTACAAGATGCAAAACTACATCAACGCCAAATTCCGCATACTCAACAACCTCACGCCGCAAGATGCTTTCATCTACTGGCAGGACGACCCTGTGATACGCCGTCAGCTCGAGCAGATTGTCACCGAGGCCCACCTCTATCCCTTCGGCGAGACCCGCGAGAGCGACGCCACCGCCGCATGGGTGGACGACGAGGGTGTCATCTGCATAGACACTCCGTCCGAGAAGATGCGCATGCCCCGCGCCGACCTGTCGCTCAACGGCCTGCACAATCTCTACAACTCTATGGCGGCCGCCCTCTCGGGATGCATCATGGACATCGACAAGGAGGAGATACGCAAGGCCCTCGGCAACTTCGAGGGTGTAGAGCACCGTCTCGAGCCCTGCGGCACCGTAGGCGGCGTACGCTATATCAACGACTCCAAGGCCACCAATGTCAATTCGACATGGTATGCGCTCGAGTCGATGCCCCGCGATGTCATCCTCATACTCGGAGGCAAGGACAAGGGCAACGACTACAACGAGATACTGCCGCTGGTCAAGGAGAAGGTCAAGGCCATCGTGTGCATGGGCAAGGACAACGCCAAGCTGCTCGAATTCTTCGGCCCCCACGGCATAGAGCTGCACGACACCCACTCCATCTCCGAGGCCGTATCGGCCTGCGCCGCCATCGCCAGGCCCGGCGACACCGTGCTCCTCTCGCCCTGCTGCGCCAGCTTCGACCTCTTCAAGAGCTACGAAGACCGCGGACGCCAGTTCAAGGACGAGGTAAGGAAGCTGGGATGACAGCCAATATAATATAGGCCTTATATAATTTATAAATCTTATAAGTTTTATAAATTTTATATATCTTATAAGTCTTATATAATTTATACAACCATTATTTCTCCCTCATGGAAACCTCTTCAATAACATCATCTGCCATATCAACCTCCAAGCCCAAGGCTGTCGCCGGGGCTGACAAGCATATCTGGGGCATTGTCATAGCCCTCTGCCTGGTCTCGGTCATCGAGCTCTACAGCGCCTCGTCGCGCGAGGTGGCCGCGTCGACCATCGGTGTGATGGGCCCGATACTGCGCCATCTGGTCATGCTGGCCGGAGGCCTGTTCGTGGTGTGGCTCCTCTCAAAACGCCATTACAGCGAGTTTGCCGTGTTCACCCTCGTGTTCGCGGCCATCAGCGCCGGACTGATGATATACGTAATGTTCTGCGGCGACTATATCAACGGCGCGAGGAGGTCGCTGACAATATTGGGCATAGGCATCTTCCCCGCCGAGATGGTCAAGCTTTCGGCGGTGCTGCTCGTGGCCCTCATAATGACCCTCAACCAGAACCCCAAGGGGGTGGGCATCACCGCCAAGGGCATGATACTGTGCTGCGTGGTGCTGATGTTCTTCTGCGCCCTGCTGGCAACCCAGGGTCTCACCAACACCATGCTTCTCGTGGCCATCACGGCCTCGATGATGCTGATCGGAGGTGTCAAGTTCAGCCATATATGCTATGCCGCGCTGGTGTTCCTGATGCTCGGAGGGGGGCTGTTCGCCTATCTGTATTTCACCGAGTATGTACCCTGGCAGGAGGCACAGGAGCAGCGCCGCCTGCACCCCGAGCTCGTGGTCGAAGGTGAGGAGGAGGTCAAGAACTCGTCGCGCATAGTCACATGGATGGCACGCCTCGAGCGCCACTCGGCCGACTCGGTGCCCAAGTGGGAGCTCCCCGCCACAGGCGACAACCGCCAGGAAGTATTGAGCTACGTGGCCCAGGCCCACGGCGGCATCACCGGCGTAGGTCCCGGCAACTCGCGCGAGGCAGCCCGTCTCCCCCTGGCATTCTCCGACTACATATATGCCATCGTCATCGAGGAGCTTGGGCTTATCGGCGGCATTGCCGTGCTGCTGCTCTATCTGTGGCTGCTCGGAAGGGCCGCAGGTATCGCGTCGCGATGCTCGGTCACCTATCCCGCACTGCTGGTGATGGGCATGGCGGTGATGATAGCCTTCCAGGCCCTGTTCCACATGGGCATCGTCACCGGAGTGTTTCCCGTGTCGGGGCAGCCGCTTCCGCTCATCTCCAAGGGCGGGACATCAATCATAGTGACCTGCATCGCCTTCGGCATAATGCTGTCGGTGAGCCGCACGGCCACACGCAAAGCCAATAAGAAACAGGATATCCGCGACGAGATAGAGGCCCTGCCCGACTCCCTGAACGGTGAAAACAGAATGCAGTTATGAAAGTACTCATCTCGGGCGGAGGCACAGGTGGCCACATATTCCCCGCCCTCTCTATAGCCGGGGCGGTCAAGCGCCGCTGCCCCGAAGCGGAAATACTGTTCGTTGGCGCCGAGGGACGCATGGAGATGGAGAAGGTACCCACCGCAGGCTATGAAATCGTAGGCCTCCCGGTGGCCGGATTCGACCGCAAGCGCCTGTGGCGCAACATCCCCGTGCTGTGGAAGCTGGTCAAGTCGCTCTTCAAGGCCCGCAGCATCGTGCGCAATTTCCGCCCGGACATCGCCATAGGTGTCGGCGGATACGCCTCAGGCCCCGTGCTCAAGGAGGCCCAGCGCCGCGGCATCCCCACCCTGCTCCAGGAACAGAACTCATATCCGGGTGTCACCAACAAGCTGCTTGCCCGCAAGGCCGACCGCATCTGTGTGGCATACGACGGCACCGAGCGCTATTTTCCCGCCGACAAGATTGTCAAGACAGGCAATCCCATGCGCAAGGAGCTCGAGCAGTGTACCCTGACACGTGCCGAGGCCAAGAAAGAGCTCGGCTTCGACCCCGACAGGCTGCTGGTGTTCGCCACCGGGGGTAGCCTGGGGGCACGCACCCTCAACGAGGCCATCGCCGCCTCGCTCGGGATGCTCGAGGCCGACGGCGTGTCGCTGCTGTGGCAGACAGGCCGCTATGGCGCCGACACATTCCGCCCCATGGTGCAGGGCAAGGCGGGGATGCAGGCCGAGATATTCATCAACCGCATGGACCTGGCATACCGTGCCGCCGACATCGTGGTGGCCCGCGCCGGAGCCAGCACCATCTCAGAGCTGCAGAACCTCGGCAAAGCCGCCGTGCTCATCCCGTCGCCCAACGTAGCCGAAGACCACCAGCGCCACAACGCCGAAGCCCTGTCGACACGCGATGCCGCCGTGATGATACTCGACCGCGATGCCGTGGCCGAGCTTCCCGGCACGCTGGCAGCCCTCATAGCCGACCCGGCACGCCGTGACGCGCTCGAGGAGAACATACGCAAGATGGCCATGCACGATGCCGACGAGCGCATCGTCGACCATATCGTCGAAATTATTGAAAAGCATCAGGAAAAATGAACGAAGATTTCTCACAATACTCCAATTTCTATTTCATAGGCGCCGGCGGCATAGGCATGGCCGCGCTGGAGCGCTATTTTCTGAGCAAGGGCAAGAATGTGGCCGGATATGACCGCACACCTACCGCACTGACAGACGAACTCCGAGCCGAGGGGGCAGACATCACTTTCAGCCCCGAGGCCGACACCATACCCGCACAATACCGCGACCCAGCGACGACAGCCGTCATCTACACCCCTGCGGTGCCCGACGACCTGCCCATACTGAAATATTTCCGCGAAGGGGGCTTCGAGGTCATGAAGCGTGCCAAGGCCCTCGGCATCGTCACTCGCGGCAGCCATGCCCTGTGCTTTGCCGGCACACACGGCAAGACCACAACCTCGAGCATGGCCGCCCACATACTCACCGTCGCAGGCGTGGGATGCAACGCATTCCTGGGGGGCGAGCTCAAGAACTATGGCAGCAATTTCCTGCTGTCCCCCTCCTCGCCATACAGCGTCATCGAGGCAGACGAGTTTGACCGCTCGTTCCATCACCTTACCCCCACGGTCGCCGTCATCACAGCCACCGACCCCGACCATCTCGACATATATGGCACGGAGGAGGCCTATCTCGAGAGCTTCGCACATTTCACCGAGCTCATCAAGCCCGGAGGAATACTGATAGTACACGAGGGACTCAAGCTCAAGCCAAGGGTGCAGGAAGGTGTCAGGGTACTGACCTATTCGCGCGACAAAGGCCATTTTCACGCCGCCTACATCCGCCGCTCGCCCGGCACCATATCGTTCGACATCGTGACGCCACGCGGCACCATCCGCAATATCAACCTCGGGGTGCCTGTCGAGGTCAACATCGAGAACGCCATCGCCGCTGCGGCGGCCGTGGTATGCACCGGTGCATTCGATGCCGTAGCCATACGCGAGGCCATCTCGACATATCAGGGCACCAAGCGCCGCTTCGAGACATGGCTGAAGGAGGACAACGGCCTGGGCCGCGTCATCATCGACGACTATGCCCATCATCCCGAGGAACTGCGCTCGTCCATAGCGTCTGTCAAGGCGCTCTATCCCGGACGTCACCTCACGGTAGCCTTCCAGCCACATCTCTACTCGCGCACGCGTGATTTTGCCCCGCAGTTTGCCGAGGCTCTGTCAGAGGCCGACTCTCTGTTGCTCCTCCCCATCTATCCGGCCCGCGAAGAGCCGATACCCGGAGTGACATCCGAAATTATATTCCGGGATGTTAAAACTGCCGATAAAACATTAATAGCCAAAGAAAAATTGGTGGAGACGCTGAAAAGTCGTAACTTTGACATACTTTTGACCGTCGGCGCCGGAGACATCAATACACTGTTGCCCCGGATAGTCGCCGAGGCCACACAGAAGTGCTGACCCCCAACCCACGCAACATGCCCAGATACCTCACCATAATCTTCTCGCTGATACTCGCGGTCTACCTTGCCCTGGCCCTCACGGTCACGGCCACGGAGGCCGACGGGCGCATGTGCCGCGGTGTCGAGATAGAGGTCGAGCCGACAGCGGGTGCCACGGGATTCGTGACACCGGCCGAGATAGCATCCGAGCTCGACAGCTTCCCGGCGCACGCGGGCGACGTGCCTCTCGCCGCCATCAACACCCAGTCAATCAGGAGGCACCTGCTCGGGCTCGACAAGCTCGAGGATGCCTCGGTGGTCTGCTATACCGACGGCACCATACGCATCAGCGTCAAACCTATTGTCCCGGTGGCCAGAGTCTTCGACGGCCCCGAGAGCTATTACATCAACCGCTCGGGCAAGCGTGTCAGGGCCGGAGCCCGTTTCCGCAAGAATGTCCCCATCATCAAGGGGCATTTCGACCCCACCGATACAGTGTTCACCCCACTGAGCCTCCTGCCGCTGCTCGACTATATCGCAGCCGACTCGGTGTGGAACGCATACGTCACCATGATCGAGGCCAAGAGCCCCACAGACATCATACTGATACCCGCCATACGCGAGCATGTGGTCAACCTGGGCTCTCTCGACGACATCCCCCTCAAGTTCGAGAGGCTGCAGAAATTCTACAAGCGTGTGCTGGTGAGCCAGGGCTGGGAGAAATATGATACCCTGTCGCTGAAATGGCGCGGCCAGCTTGTGGCCACAAAACGCCACCGCAAGGCTCCCGACCTCCCCGTGCGCAATTTCGACGAGGACGAGGCCGTGAGCATCGACGCGATGCTGGCAGGCGACGGAGTGGCCCCCGGCCAGGCAGTGCCGGGTGTCGAGGCCAACTCCGAGCGTCCCATACCCAAAAAGAAAGTCTAACTCCACACACTCCTATCTACCACCCATGGAAGAAAAAACAATCGTAGCTCTCGAGATCGGGAGCAGCAAAATCAAGGGCGCCATCGGCTCGGTCGACCCCTCCTCGGGCGCCCTCAGCGTCAAGGCTGTCGAAGAGGAAAGAATCTCGGACATCGTGCGATATGGATGCATACGCAATGTGGTCGAGACAGCGGCTGCCGTGCGTAACGTGGTGAACCGTCTGGAACAGCGCGAGGCTCCGCGCAAGATAGAACGGGTGTACCTGAGCATCGGAGGACGCTCGCTATCGTCGGAGTGTGTCGACATAGAGCGCCGGTTTCCCACCGAGACCGAGATTACGGCCGAGGTCATCAAGGACATCACCGAGGAGGCGCTCAACCGTCCCCTGTCAGACCGCATAGTGGTCAAGGCTCTCCCCCGTGAGCTGCGTGTCGACAACGCCCCCACCCCGCGCGCCGTGGGCATGTACGGACAGCAGATGACCGCCCGCCTCAACCTCGTGAGCTGCCGCAACCAGCTTGTCAAGAGCCTCACGCAGGTCATCGAGGGCCGCATGGGACTGGAGATAGTCGACGTTGCCGTGCGTCCGCTGGCCGAGGCTGACCTCGTGCTGATGTCAGACGAGAGGCGTCTGGGATGTATGCTCGTCGACCTGGGCGCCGAGACGACAAGTGTGGCGATATACAAGGACGGCGTGCTGGTGCATCTGGCGGTGCTCCCCATGGGCTCGCGCAACATCACACGCGACATCACTGCCCTCAACTATCTCGAAGAGAGGGCCGAAGAGCTGAAGATTGCATTCGGCAACGCGATGCCCGGCGCCGAACAGCACTCGCTGCGTCCCGCCGACAGCACCGACATGACAGCCGTCAACAACTATATCAGCGCCCGCGCGGGCGAGATTCTGCTCAACGTGGTCGAGCAGATCAAGTATGCCGGACTCACACCCGACCGTCTGCCCGGCGGTGTCATCCTTGTGGGACGCGGCGCTCGCCTGGCCGGACTCTCGGCCCGTCTCGAGCAGATGCTCCCCAACATGAAGGTGCGCGTCGGCCTCCCCGACAACAACGTCCACATACTCGACGGACGCATACAGAGCTCTGACGCGGTCGATGTCATCGCCATCCTCTCTGACGCAGCCCGCAACGAACCCAAGGAGTGCCTGAGCCCCCAGCCCACCATCTCGCGTCAGCCGCAGACGCAGCCGCAGACCGGATACCAGACCGGATACCAGTCTCAACAAGGGAATACCTATCAGGCTCCCCAGCAGCCGGCATACCAGCCCCAGCAACCTGCGCAACAGCCATACCAGCACCCCTATCAGCCCAACAACAGGCCGATAGAGAATACGCCATACACCTCTGTGGCACATACCCCACAGGTGACACCGACCCCGGCCACAGGACAGCGGCCCACCCCCGTCAGCGTCGGCACCACAGTGCAGCAGCCCGCTCCACAGCAGACACGCAAGCCGAGCGCATTCGGCACGTTCATGGAACGTATCAAGACCAAGGTGGCCAACGTCCTCACCGAAAACATGTACGAAGAATCAGAGGAAGAATGAGATGCGGGTTAAGGGTTAAAGGTTAATGGTTAACGGTTAAAGGAATTATATATCTTATAAGTCTTATAAGTCTTATATATCTTATAAATCTTATATAAATTATATCTCTGCAACTTATAAATCTTATATAACCCATACCCCCTTCCCCGTCTCATCTTAAGCAATAAAACAAGAACGCAATGAACCAGTATAACAATCCGAACGAAAACATCGACGACACCTCGGCCTTCACCCCACAGACTCCACAGCCCGGCGACGGTGTCATCATCATCAAGGCTGTCGGCGTGGGCGGTGGCGGCAACAACGCCGTGAACCACATGTATCGCGGCGGACTGAAAAACGTGTCGTTCGTCAACATCAACTCAGACCGTCAGTGCCTGGCCAACTCTCCCGTGCCTGTCAAGCTCGTCATCGGCGACGGCCTCGGCGCAGGCAACAAGCCCGAAGTGGCCGAGGGGTATGCCAAAGATGCCATCGAGGATATAAACAGGCTCTTTGACGACGACACGAAGATGGTGTTCATAACCGCCGGAATGGGCGGCGGCACAGGCACAGGCGCGGGCCCCGTGGTGGCACAGGTGGCCAAGGAGCGCGGCCTGCTCACCATAGGCATCGTCACCATCCCCTTCCTCTTCGAGGGTCAGGTCAAGATCAAGAAGGCGATTGCCGGAGCCGACGAGATGGCCAAGTATGTCGACGCGCTGCTTGTCATCAACAACGAGCGCCTTAACGAGATATATGGCGACCTCGACTTCCTCAACGCATTCGGCAAGGCAGACGACACCCTGTCGATAGCCGCCCGCTCGATATCGGAGATCATCACCTCTAACGGACTCATCAACCTCGACTTCAACGACGTCGACACCACCCTGCGCGACGGCGGAGCCGCCATAATCTCGACGGGATACGGCGAGGGTGAGGGCCGTGTCTCGACAGCCATACGCGACGCACTCAACTCGCCCCTGCTCAAGAACCGCGACATCATGGGTTCAAAGAAGCTGCTGTTCAACATCTTCTTCGACCCCAAGGCCGAGGAGAGCTTCAAGATGAGCGAGACCCGCGAGCTCACCGAGTTCATCAGCTCGCTCAACACCGAGGTTGATGTGGTGTGGGGTGTCGGATTTGACGAGACCCTGGGCAACAAGGTCAAGATAACCATCCTCGCCGCAGGTTTCGACGTGACACTGCGCGATGACGAGGCCGACATCATCAACGGTGGCGGCGGATTCATGTTCGACCTTCCGAAGCCCGGCGGCAATAAGATCAACGTCAAGCCCACCGTACAGACACCGGCCGTACAGCCTACCGTTCCAGGCACCACCAAGCTGGACCAGCGCATGGCCGATGAGTATGGCCAGGACAAGGTACAGGAAATCACAGGTGCCAAAGACCGCTCGAACTCGATTATCCTCGGCATGAACCAGCTCGACGACGAGGGTATCTGCGAGATACTCGAGCGCCATCCCACATACAAGCGCGACCGCAAGATTGTTGAGGCCGTACGCTCGTCGGCTGTCGACACATCGCAGTCATCGCCACTCGGAGGAGCGACCAACGCGGTCTTCAGCTATTGATACAGTCCGGCCCCGGATCCGTCGAAGCGGACTCCGCATCTCACGCAAGGGATGCCGGGTCCGCTTCGCCGTGGCCGTCAGGAGCCTGCAATATTCGGGGGTACACCAACGTTATCTCTCTATGAAATATCTCTTTCCACTCTTTTTTCTGCTTATGTTCGCATCGTGCGGTGACAAAGACAAGGACGAGCCTGTGGCTCCGCCCGCACCGTCGCCCGTCAGCCGCACCGTGCTCGTATATATGGTAGCCGACAACACCCTCGGCAGCAGCGGCCTGGATGCCGCAGACATCTCGGAGATGGTCACCGCCACCGCCAAGGGGGAGCTCAACGGAGGGCGACTGCTGGTCTATCGTGACGCGTACAACGCCGCTCCCCTCATGCTCGAGATAACCCCCGACGGCGCAAAAACAGTCAAGGAGTATCCCGACGACCGTACAGTCTATTCCGTCGACCCCGGACGTATCACCGAGGTCATGGCCGACATGAAAGAGCTGGCTCCCGCCAAGGAGTACGGCCTGATAATGTGGAGCCATGCCAACGGATGGATAGGGTCGCCCGGAGGCAATTATGACAACCGCTATCGCGCGTTCGGCGATGACCGTGGCCACCATATCACCCTCCCCACTCTGGCCGATGCGCTGAAAGGCGAGAAATTCAGTTTCGTCTATTTCGACTGCTGCCTCATGGGCAACATCGAGACCATCTACGAGCTGCGCGATCTGGCACCTGTCATGGCGGCAGCCCCCACGGAACTCGGCATAGAGGGTATGCCCTACGACGAGACCCTCGGCTATTTCTTCATGCCCGAGCCCGATCTCGAGGGAGCAGCCTCGACCACATGGGAATGGTATTCGGGACGGAGCCGGGAGTGCCAGCTCGCCGTCTATGACCTCACGGCGATGCCGCACTTTGTCGAGGCGACACGCACCCTCCTGGCCGGGACTGCAAACCGCTATCCCGAAGGAATCACAGACCTGCAGCGCTATATCAAGCCGGGCGAATACTGCCACAGCTATGACATGGCCGACTATTATTCCCTGCTCGGGGCCGGAAGCGACTGGCACGATGCCCTCGACAGGCTCGTGACCTGGAAAGCCGCCACCCCCGACGGCATAGGGTTCCTGCGCATCGACACAGACCGTTACTGCGGCCTGGGCTCGCACGCCCCCCGTACCTCCGACGACCTCACATACCGCCATTACGACGACCTCGCTTGGTATAAGGATGTCGTCAGCGCAGGGCTATAGCATATAAATTGCCTATAAAATTTATAAGATTTATATAATTTATAAGATTCATAATACTTATAAAACTCCCCGACTAACCTATGTTCCCCAACGAACTCGCAGACAGCATCGCCGCTCCGGCGGCTGAGATAGCCCAGCTCAAGGACCTCACCTTCGACGAGCTGGTCAGCACCCTCACAAGCAAGCTGATACATTTCTCCATATCGCTGGCCGTTGCCATCCTGGTCTTCTATGCGGGACGCTTCATCATCACAAGGCTCTACACGTTTGTGGAGAAAGTGATGCTCAAGCGCCACGTCGAGCCCTCGCTGACCACCTTCATCCTGTCGCTGATACGCATAGTGCTGTATTTCATACTTCTTGTCACCGTCATCGGGATACTCGGCATCGAGACAAGCTCATTCATAGCCATATTCGCCTCTGCCGGCGTCGCAATAGGCATGGCCCTGAGCGGCACGCTGCAGAACTTTGCGGGCGGAGTACTGATACTGCTGCTCAAGCCCTTCAAGGTCGGCGACACCATCGAGGCCCAGGGATTCGCGGGTACGGTCAAGAAGATCGAGATCTTCAACACCATCATCACCACCCCCGACAACAAGACCATCATCATACCCAACGGCGGCCTGTCCACAGCCCCCATCAACAACTCGACCACCCAGGACTACCGCCGCATCGAGTGGAAGGTCGGCATCAGCTATGGCGACTCGACCGAGCGGTTCCGTCAGGCCGTTCAGCAGATGCTCGACTCCGACCCCGACATCACCGAGGCTGTCGAGAAGGGTGGCATGCCCGCCCCGGTATCGGTCGTTGCGTCGCTCGACGACTCGGCCGTCACCATGAGCGTCAGGGCATGGGTGAAGAAAGAGAGATATTGGGACGTATTCTTCAACTATAACGAGCGATTCTATAACGAGCTCCCCGAGCGGGCCGGAATCTCGTTCCCCTTCCCGCAGATGGACGTGCATCTTGACAAATAGACACGACGGTAATTCCATTTAACAAACATTAACCGCATAAACCCGCGAAAATTCGCTAACTTTGCGGAAAAGGTGTAATAGGTCAAAAAGCGGCCTAAGAGTTTAACAAAGTTTAAAGGTTTAATGGTTTAAGCGTTTAAAACCGCAAATACCGGGCCACCCATCCCACCTCCTAAACCCTTAAATCCCTCAACCCCTCAACTCTTAAACCCCTAAACTCTCCCCCCTCCCTCCTCCCCTGTTTCTTTGCAAAAAAGAAAAAACAACATAAATGACAAGTAAATGGAATTACTGTCCCCTCACATCCTCACAGCAAGAAGCGGAATCCCGTCTGGCGGCACGCTATTCGGGAGTTCCCCCTGTTAGCGAGCTGCTTGCGGCGCGTGGCATATCGACAGTCAAGGAGGCCGAGCATTTCTTCCACCCCTCCCTGCGCGATCTGCACGACCCGTTTCTGATGCCCGGCATGGACCGCGCCGTCGCCCGTCTCAACCGGGCCATGGGGTCGAAGGAGAGAATCATGGTCTACGGAGACTATGACGTGGACGGCACAACAGCCGTCGCACTGGTCTACAAGTACCTGAGAAACTACTACTCCAACATCGACTACTATATCCCGACGCGCGCCGAGGACGGCTATGGCATATCGCGCGCCACCATCGACATGGCGGCGCAGCAGGGCGTGAGCCTCTTCATCATACTCGACTGCGGCATCAAGGCCACAGACGAGGTGACATACGCCAGTGAGCGGGGCATCGACTTCATCATCTGCGACCACCATGTGGCCGACGACGTGCTGCCACCCGCAGCCGCCATACTCAACCCCAAGCTGCCGGGGTCGACCTATCCGTGTCCCCACCTGTCGGGATGCGGAGTGGGCTATAAGCTCATGCAGGGTTTCGCCATCAGCAACGGGCTCTCCACGACAGACCTCGAGGGGATGCTCGACCTTGTGGCCGTATCCATAGCCGCCGACATCGTGCCGATGGTCGGCGAGAACCGTGTGCTGACTCATTTCGGCCTCAAGCGCATCAACTCGAACCCGAACATGGGGCTGCGCGCCATAATCCGCACATGCGGACTCTCGGGCAAGGAGATAACCATCAGCGACGTCATCTTCAAGATAGGGCCGCGCATCAACGCCTCGGGGCGCATGCAGAGCGGCAAGGAGGCCGTAGACCTGCTGGTGAGCCGCGATATGTCTGACGCACTGGAACGCGCCATCGAGATTGACCGCCACAACCAGGAGCGCAAGGAGCTTGACAAGCAGATAACCGAGGAGGCTACAGCCCTGCTCGACGCCCGGGCCGACGACCTTGCCTCGCGCAAGTCCATAGTCATCTACAACAAGGACTGGCACAAGGGCATCATCGGCATCGTGGCCTCGCGCATCACCGAGCTCCACTACAAGCCCACCGTCGTGCTGACATTCGCCAACGGCGTGGCCACGGGCTCGTCGCGATCCGTACAGGGGTTTGACGTCTATGCGGCCGTAGGCTCGGCCCGCGACCTGCTCGAGAATTTCGGCGGCCACACATACGCCGTGGGACTCAGCCTGAAAGAGGAGCACATCCCCGAGTTCACACGCCGCTTCGAGCAATATGTGGCAGACCATATCAGGCCCGAACAGCTCTCGCCCCGCATCAATATCGACGCATTCCTGAATTTCGCCGAGATCACACCGGAGTTCCTGACCCTGCTGCACAAGTTCAACCCATATGGGCCCGGCAATCCCAAACCGGTGTTCTGCACGCGCGGCGTGAGGGATTTCGGCACAAGCAAACTTGTGGGCAAGTCGGGGGAGCATATCAAGCTCGACGTTGTCGACGACACCTCCGGCAAGGTCTACAGCGGCATAGCCTTCAACTCGGTGGCACATTTCGACCACATACATTCGGGCAAGCCGTTCGACATCTGCTATACCATCGAGGATAACCGCCGCAAGGGCACGCGGAGCATCCAGCTGATGGTCAAGGACATCAGCACCGGCCGATGACAGCCTGATGAAACACGCCATCCTCAAGAAATACTGGGGTTATGACGGGTTCAGGCCCATGCAGGAGGAGATAATCGACTCCGTGCTGGCCGGGCATGACACCTTAGGGCTGCTCCCGACGGGCGGAGGCAAGAGCATCACGTTCCAGGTGCCCGCGCTGATATTGCCCGGCCTAACGCTGGTGGTGACGCCACTCATATCGCTGATGAAGGACCAGGTCGACAACCTGGCCGACCGCGGGGTGAGGGCCGTGATGTTCCATTCGGGCCTGACGCGGCGCGAGAAGGAACTGGCCATGACCCGCTGCCGCCTCGGCAAAGCCAAGATAGCATACCTGTCGCCCGAGAGGCTGCAGAACAAGGAATTCCTTGCCGAGCTCCGCAACCTCAAGGTGAGCCTCCTTGTGGTCGACGAGGCCCACTGCATATCGCAGTGGGGCTATGATTTCCGTCCGTCATACCTGCGCATCGCACCCTTGCGCGACATCATAGGACGTGATGTCCCGGTGCTCGCGCTCACCGCCTCGGCTACCCCCGAGGTGCGCGACGACATAATGCGCTCGCTCGGCTTCGACGCCCCAAGGGTGTTTGCACGCAGCTTCAGCCGCAGCAACCTCAGCTATATAGTGCGCCACGCCGACTTCAAGGAGACACAGTTGCTGCGGGTGCTCGGCGGGACGCAGGGATGCTCCATAGTATATGTGCGGTCGCGACGCCGTACACGCGAGCTGGCCGAGCTGCTGCAGCGCGAGGAGATTAGCGCCGAGGCATATCACGCCGGACTGTCGCCCGAGGAGAAGGAGGAGCGTCAGAACCGCTGGAAAACCGACCGTGTGAGGGTGATGGTGGCCACAAACGCATTCGGCATGGGCATAGACAAGCCCGACGTGAGGGTGGTGGTGCATTTCGACCTCCCCTCGTCGCTCGAGGAGTACTATCAGGAGGCCGGACGCGGGGGACGCGACGGACTGCCCTCGTTTGCCGTGGCCATAACCGGGCGTCAGGACAAGGGGGTGCTGACACGCCGAGTGGCCGACGCGTTTCCCGACAAGGGGTATATAGCGCATGTCTACGAGATGGCATGCAACTTTCTCGACATCGCCGTGGGCGAGGGGTATGGCCATGTCTACGAGTTCGACCTCGAGAAATTCTGCCGCACATTCTCGCTCCATCCCGTCCCCACAGAGAGCGCGCTGAGGCTGCTGACCCGCGCGGGCTACCTCGAGTATATCGCCGAGACCACATCGCAGTCGCGCCTCATGGTGGTGATGGACAAGGACGACCTCTATTCGCTCGACCTCGACCCGACCACCGACGAGGTGTTCCAGGGGGTGCTGCGGCGATACACGGGGCTGTTTGCCGACTATGTGCCCGTGAGCGAGCTGACACTGGCGCGCGACCTCACACTGTCGACCCAGACCGTCTACGAGGCCCTGTTATATCTGACACGCCTCCACGCCATCCACTACATCCCGCGACGCACTACCCCCTATATCTATATGACCACATCGCGCGAGGAACCGCGCCACCTCGTCATCCCCACCGAGGTCTACGAGCGTCAGCGCGAGCGTATGGAGCGTCGTATCGAGGCGGTCAAGAGATTTGCCTTCGACCAGACCGTGTGCCGCACATCGACCCTGTTGCGCTATTTCGGCGAGGAGCCCGAGTGTGACTGCGGCACCTGCGACGTCTGCCGTGCCGCACGCCGCAGCTCCATACCGCAGAGCGCACCCGACATCAGCGCCTCCATACTCTATCATGCCCGCAGACCCGGAGGTGCCGAGGTCACAGACATCATCGCCAACCTGACGCCGACATTCGGCCGCGACGCGATTGTCGCCGCCATACGCACCCTCGCAGACCAAACGACCCTCATCCTTGAAGGGACGAGGGTCGTGGTGAGATAGACCAACTAATCCAGTTCAATACTGCTCATTCTCATTCGGGAAATCGCAGCTCTTCACGTCGTTGATATAGTTGCCGATGGCATCCTCGATGACATTGCCCAAGTCGGCATAGCGGCGTAGGAACTTGGGCGAGAAACCCTTGTTGATACCCAGCATATCCTGGAGCACCAGCACCTGGCCGTCACAGCCACCTCCGGCACCTATGCCGATGGTGGGGATATGGAGTTCCTTGGAGACCCTCTCGGCGAGAGCGGCGGGAATCTTCTCGAGCACGAGGGCAAAACATCCGGCCTCCTCGAGCAGCTTGGCGTCCGAGATGAGCTTCTGTGCCTCGGCCTCCTCCTTGGCACGCACATTATATGTGCCGAACTGGTTGATTGACTGTGGTGTGAGACCCAGATGGCCCATCACGGGGATTCCGGCCGACACAATCTTACGCACGGCCTCGATTATCTCGACACCACCCTCGAGCTTGACAGCCTCGGCGCAAGCCTCCTTCATCACGCGCACCGACGAGGCAAGCGCCTCCATCGGATTGCCCTGATATGTGCCGAAGGGGAGGTCACACACCACGAGGGCGCGCTGGGTGCCGCGCACCACCGACGAGGCATACATTATCATCTCGTCGAGAGTGATGGGGAGTGTCGTGGCATAGCCTGCCATGACGTTGGCGGCAGAGTCCCCGACAAGTATCACGTCCATTCCTGCGGCGTCGACAAGACGGGCCATCGAATAGTCGTAGGCGGTGAGCATCGCAATCTTCTCCCCCTTGGCCTTCATCTCGGCCAGGCGGCGCGTAGTCACCTTGCGGGGGTCCTGAACTGTGTAGGTTGACATATATTATACTTTATAAATATGATTGTTATGTTTAGAAAACGGCGGCAAAGTTATCAACAATGCGGCACAAAGGATAAAAAACAACGACAAAAATTTCATACTTAGAAAATTATATGTTAATTTTGCACATTGGAAATACCGTCCGAACGTGGCATCACGTATTTCTGCCTTACAACCAACACAGCAAATCACAATCACAATGGCAAATAACAATCATCCTGAAGAAACACGCACCTCTATCGACGAGGTGAACGACACGCTCACCGACCTGAGCACCAAGGTCGAGAAGAACTCCAAGCTCATAGTATATTCGTGCGTAGGCGTCGCCCTCGTCGTGGCCCTCATCCTCATCTGGGTCTACGCCATCCGCCAGCCGGGCATCAACGCAGCCAACGAGGCTCTCGGACAGGCCGACATGGAGCTCATCATGGGCAACGATTCTGTCGCACTGGCCAAATATCAGCAGGTAGCCGCCAACCACGGTTACAAGGCAGGTGATCTCGCCAACCTCAACGCCGCCATCCTGCTCTATCAGGACAAGAAATATGACGAGGCCCTCGCAGCCCTCAAGAACTACTCACCCTCCGAGAGCATCATCGGCGCAGGTGCCAAGAGCCTCGAGGGAGACTGCTATGTCAACCTCAAGAAATATGCCGAGGCCGTGGACTGCTACAAGAAGGCAATCTCAATCTCGGACACCAATCCCCACTACACTCCCCTGTTCATGCTTAAGGAGGCCACCGTGCTCCACGAGATGAAAGACTACAAGGCCGAGGCCGCAGTCTATGAGACACTGGCCAAGGATTATCCTACCTTCGAAGCCGAGTCGGGCATCAGCTATGACAAGTATCTCGAGCGCGCCAAGGCTCTCGCCGGCGAATAATCCGCTCCCGGACACATAACACAGACATTCCGCAAGGCCGCGCCTCCAACAAGGCCGGCCTTGCCCGTTAATACGCCAACCCTTAATCTCACCATGAAGAAAATCCTTACCCTCCTTGTCCTGGCGGCATCCGTACCCGCCGCATGGGGCGCGATTGCGGGGAGTCTCGACCCCGAATCCGTGGTAGAGCAGTGGAGCAACTCGTCCACCTCTCCCAAAATCATCGACATCAATTTCTCTGACGCCACATGGCCCGCCACATGGCAGGGCAAATACGGCCTGGACTGTCCGTCGTTCAGCGACGGCGGCTATGTCAACGCCATCCTCTCGGTACCGGCTCTCGGTGGCGACGCGGGCGTGACATATCCCGTGATGTTCCATAACTGCACGTTCGCCACCAAGCAGTCGTACAACGGCCTGGCGGGTGCCACAGCCGCATTCTGCCGCCAGTATTACGACAACCAGAAAGCCACGGGCAACTCGGCCGCCACGATGAACAACTGGACCGTGGCCGGGCACACCCATTATCTCGAGGACAACATCGAGCGCAACGAGCGCAACGTGCCCACCTATGGCGAGGCCGGATTCGTGCAGATGTGCCGCGACGCAGCCTCGACAGACGCCTCGGGGGCCAAGGTGAGCATGCACGGATGGATGGAGATAGACCATATCCCCTATGTCGAGCGCATACAGTGGTCGTGGTCGTCGACATCGTGGGGCCGCGGCATCAAGTGCGACATCAAGATAGGCTCGGAGGACTGGAAACCCCTCGTATGGATGGGCTCCGAGCGACAGAAACAGGGCTGGACAGTGTTCAGCGACCAGGGATATTTCATGGAGAATGTCATCAACGCCTCTGACGTGTCGCTGCGCTGGCGCGTGTGGGACGGCGAGATACAGGGCGCGCCCGTACAGAGCGACGTCTTCAACCAGTATGCCGACCCGATGGCCCAGCGTCAGGCACCCCGCGTGCACAAGCTGCAGATTTTCGGCACCCCGGTCACGGCGGCACAGGCCGACTATGCCCGCAACAACCCCGTCAGCGACCCCGGCGAACTCTCTGACCTCAGCCAGTATGGTGGCGGAGGTGGCGAGCAGCCCGGCAAGGCAGAACCCGCCGATACC
>ENA-OPCN01000634-OPCN01000634.1-human-gut-metagenome-genome-assembly--contig:-NODE-634-length-30171-cov-5.019724_pt1 | contig 30171 bp, 29 predicted proteins | sample MGYA00241567_ERZ501485 | MGnify/ENA primary metagenome ERZ501485 (study PRJEB25962, sample SAMEA2042579) | human gut metagenome | biome: human gut; feature: human-associated habitat; material: faeces...
GCCGTATCTCAGTCCCAATGTGGCCGTTCAACCTCTCAGTCCGGCTACTGATCGTTGCCTTGGTATGCCTTTACCACACCAACTAGCTAATCAGACGCAAGCCCATCTATTAGCAGATTGCTCTTTTCCCGTTTTCATCATGCGATGTTCACGGCATATGCGGTTTTAGCAGTGATTTCTCACTGTTATTCCCCTCTAATAGGCAGGTTGCTTACGTGTTACTCACCAGTCCGCCACTAACCGCTTCGAATCTAAAAGAATCGATTAAGTCCGTTCGACTTGCATGTCTTATGTGCGCCGCCAGCGTTTATCCTGAGCCAGGATCAAACTCTCTTATTTTGGTATCTATATTTACTCTTTCGAGTTATATAAATCAAGTTTGCTTTTCTAGCTTTGAATTTTTATTTTTTTGGTAGTATATTACTACCGCTGGTTGTTTTCTCATTTTGAATCTATTATTTACTTTTCAATGTACTTTTTCGTTCCGGTTGGAACGTTTTGTATTATATTACCTTTCACATTCTTTGTCAACACTTTTTTTGAATTTTTTTAAAATATTTTTCTAAGTGTTTTTGAGGCAAAAATAAAATTAGTAATTTACTTCTTTATCTCTTTTCTTGGTGCCTTTTAATTACTAATTCTTTACATATTTCTATGTGTTTTTCTCTCTTGTTACTCGGTCTTTAATTATATTACCATATCACCTTTTTATTGTCAACATATTTTTTCATTTTTTTTAATATTTTTTTAGTTTGAATTTATTATATAAAAAGTAATCATTTTCTCTTTGCTGTTTTTAACCGTTTTAGAGTACAAACATTTCTATAATGTTGTTATATTTCTTGTTTGTAATATGTATATTTTTCCATCCTTTAAACTCCATTCTATATCTTGCGGAGCTTTAAAGAATCTTTCTAGCTCTAATCCAATTTTGCTTAATGATTCTATCTCATTCTTTGATAGCATTTTTATTCCCACTTTATTCGCTATCATTAATGTATTCTTATTAATTATAATTTGTGCTGGAGTTACTTCCCCTTGTACTAATTTTTCCCCCAACCCTAATACACTTTCTATTATAATTGTATCATCACCACTTACTGGATTCTTAGTAAACATTACTCCAGAAATATCCCCATCTATCATTTCTTGAACTATAACCGATACCTTTGTATTATCATCTACTATATTTTTTTCATTAATATATCCTTTTATATTCTCAGATCTATTTGATTCATAACATTTTTCTACGCTTTTAATAATTTCTTCTTTATCTATATTAAGAAAAGTTTCAAATTGCCCAGCGTATGAATTTTGTGTTCCGTCTTCACATATAGCAGATGATCTAACTGCTACTTTGTCTAGTTTTAATTTATTATACATATTATATATATTGTTTTTATTCTCTTTTGCTGTACAAACAAATCCTTTAGGTACATTAAAACCAAATTTGATAAGCTCACCTAAATTAGCTGCTTTCCCTCCAACTTCTTGTACATCTTTTTTAGTTATTTCATCTAATTTATATATCATATTAATCCCTACCTAATATATATTCATATTTAACTTTTGGTGGAGGTCCAATAAATAGTTCATCTTCTGTCTTTATTATAATTCCATCTTCCTTTACATTAAAAACAATCCCCTCATTATATCCAAACTCAGTTATGTGTGATAATTTTCTATTCTGAATAAAAGGTTCCATCGTTTCACCATGAGTAATTAAAAATACACATAAATTTGTATCTTGGCTTTTTGAATAGTCCTTTGACCATTCTACTACATAATTTAATAGTTCTGTTATTTTTCTTCTTAAATCTGTTGGACCTTCTGCATCTTTATTGTATTGTTTCACTTCTTCTGAACTAGCAAGTTCTTTCCAAAATTCAGAATTCATTCCTCCATATCTTACTTTTAATTTCTCTATATAATTTGGTGCTAAATCATATACATTTGGTTCTGTTAATTTGTCTCTTAATTCTTCTATACTAAGTCCATTTGTTTTTTGCCTCGTATATATTTTGGGCTTTGAATAAAAATGAGATTTTGCCTCTTCTTCTGATAGACCTTCTTGTTTTAGTTCTTCCATTATCTCTGCTTTGGTTAGTTTTTCTGTTTCGATAGCTCGTCTTCCAAATCTTTCATCACTTAGCCAATAGGTAGGCGAAGCAATAAATAAAAATGTAGTATCTTTTAATTTATTACCTACTATCCTATCTATCCTTTTTTTGGTCTTCTCTGCTATTTCTCTTTTACCTTCTTCAGTAATATGTCCTATACTCAAATCACTTTTATCTCTAGAATTATTATATCTTCCGTGCCTAGTTAATATTATATTTATATCCTTCATTTCATCACCTACAAATCCTCTAAAGAAAAGTCAGTAAAATCTGGTGTCATAACTATTGCTTTTAAATCCGTTGGTAAATACCACACTAAATAATAGAACATTCCAGCTTGTCCAACTGAACGAATAGGCATACTTGAATTAGATTTTCTTAATATTTCTCTTATTTCATCATGAATTCCAAACCAAAATGGTATTAACTTCCCATCTACTGCTCCCATTACATCTTTATACATCGCAAAATTTTTAGCTTGTTCATATGACATCTTCAATAAATCATATTCATCAGCAGACAATTCCTTCTTAGCTTGATTTAAAATATTGTCTATTTTATTATGCATGTTATCATACTTTTCTTGTAATTGTAAATTTTCTTTTCTAAATTCTATAGTATGTGTCAAAATATTATATAAAGGAAGCATTGAACTTCTAAATTTAACTTGATAAATTGCATGACGTAGCTTTTGTCCGATTATTTCGTTATTTTCTATAACTTTCCAAATATTTTTCCAAATACTATTTATTTGCTCTACATTTTTCATCGGATCTTCGTCTATTAATTTAGTTACCCTTTCTAACTCTCCTTGTATCTCTTTTATACTTCTTAGTTCTTTTAACGCTGCATTGCAACCTAATGCTTGCTCTAAATATTCATCTGCATAATCTGATTGCAATAGAGTTTGAATTATCTCTTCTACTTTTGCTTCATATTTTTCTGTTTCATCGGCTTTTACAACCTTCCTTATTAATAATCTTAAATTATCAACATAAAAACTATGTATAGGACCATCAGCAAATAAATAATTTACAATCCAAAACCTAAAACAAAATAATTTATTTAATCTTTGATCCATTCTTACCATATACTCTAAATCTTTTTCTTTATGAGCATCATATTCCTTTTTTAGGTTATCAAGACCTACAACTAATTCAGCCTTTTGTGCATCACCATATTCTCTAAAGCCAACTGGATCCATTGCATATTTTTTCGCAGCTTCTTCATATTTTTCTTTTATTAATGGAAATTTATTCGGATATGTAAAAATCATTCCTTCTATATCATTTGGTAAATATGTTGGCATTTTTAACAAATATTCTGGTATTTTAATATTCATATACTACACCTTCTCCTCCGTCGATTATTACTTTTTGCCCATCTTGTAAGATACTAGTTGCTATATTTGTTCCAACTACTGCAGGTATTCCAAATTCTCTAGATACTATTGCAGCATGACAAAGAGTTCCTCCTAAATCTGTAATTATTCCTCCAGCTCGTCTTATTGCAATTAAATACTGTGGTCTTGTCATAGCTGTTACTATAATATCTCCTTTATTTACCTTTTTTATTTCTTGTTCCATATTTCCACTATGAAACATATTTACCTGTCTTACTGTTCCTATAACCTTTCCCTTGCTTGCTGGATATCCAGTTAACAATCTTTTAGGTTTATATTCATATTCCTTAAAATACTCCATTAATCTTTCTTCTACTTGTTTATATTCATCAGAAGTCTTAATCCAGCCTTTTTTATCATGTGTTATATCTACTCCTGATATTTCTAGTTCTCCAATAATTTGTTTTATCTCCTGATTATTTGTAAGACCAATTTTATCAAAAACAGTAACTAATCTTCCTCTTCTAAATGTATTAAACCCATAATAGCTCTTGTTATATCCTGCTAATTGATATGCCCACCAGCCTTTAATCTCACAATTTCCAATTTTGATGTCTATATCCTTTCTAGTACCTTCTATTATATCTGGTTTAGGTACCACACATTTTTCTTCATTAAAATATAAATAAATCTCATCATTTAGAATAAATGGTGCAAATCTTCTTCCTAATTCTTCTTTTATTTTTTGTAATAATTCAGCTGTTAAATCAATCTTTAATTTTTTAACTTCTACCACTGTTCCATGGGATTTATCATTTTTGCCTTCAATTATAAATGGAAATTTAAACCAATCGCCCTTTTGCAACCATTCATTTTCATCATATTTAATTATATATTCTTCGTTAGAATCTTCCATTTTAGTCTTTAGAACAAATTCTTCACCTAAAAAAGATGTCGCTGTTTTTAAACCTAAACCAAATTCTCCAAGCTTTTCTTTTTTGCTTGAGTAGCCCAACCTTATAGAATCTTTTGCTTGCGATTTATTCATTCCTTTACCAGTATCTTCTATAATAATATGTTCTTTATTAATTGTAACTTTTATTGTTAGTTTTTCTTTTTCTAATCTAGCATCTATAGAATTATCTATTAATTCTGATATTGCTTCCTGTACAGAATATCCCGTTTGGCTTATCTTGCACATTATACTTCTATGTGGTGTGATATCTATAAACTCTTTTACCATAATTATCCCTCCTATAATAATTATAGAATTTTTTCTAACCTAATAATTGACATTTTAGGTACCAAAAAAGTCTGTTTTATGTTAAAATATTTCTTAATTGGAGGAATTATGGATAATTTTGATAAATTTACTGAATTAATTAATTATATAGAAGCTAATTTAGATGCAGATATTGAGCCTAAAAAAATGGCACAAATCTTATGTGTCAACGAATACACTATGTATCGAATTTTTACTTTTTTAACAGGAATGACATTAACAGAATACATTAGAAAAAGACGTTTAAGTATGGCTGCCATTGAGCTTCAAAATTCTGATATAAAAATTATAGATCTAGCCATAAAATATGGATATGAAAATTCAGAAAGTTTTTCTAGATCTTTTTATAAATTTCACGGAATTAAACCAAGTAGAGTAAAAAAAGAAGAAAAGTATATAAAAAACTTTCCCCCATATTCATTTGCAAATATAAGAACTAATAAAGAATTACATTATAAAATAGAAAAACATGATGAAATTGAATTATATGGTATTCCTAGAAAATGTTATATTCCAGATATCAAAAAAATTGCACCTGCTTTTTGGAAAGAACTTAGTAAAGATAAAACTTACGATCATATCTTAAATGACTGTACATCTTATGGAATTATAGAATACGATGAATTTTTTCCAAACTCTATTAATGCAAATTATTACATTGCGAGTAAAGAACACATGCCACATAGCAAAAAAATTATTATTCCAAAGTCTACATGGGCCGTGTTTAAAATAGATGAAATATCTGGTGATTATTTTAATAACTTTTCACATAACGCATATCGTAACTGGATTCCTTATTCTGGTTATAATATTAGAAATATTCCAGAACTTGAAGTTTACCATTGGCCAGGTCATACAGAATGGTGGCTCCCTATAGAAACGAAATAGCGACATATAGTCGCTTTTTTTAATATTTTATATATATTGTAGGATCAACTTGTACATTATCTTTTAATATTTCAAAATGTAGATGACTTTCATCAGCAACTTCAAAAGTAGCTGTATTTCCTACTGTTCCTATAGTCTGTCCAGTAGTTACCCTTTCTCCTTCTACTACAAACTCAGAAGTTAATAAATTAGAATATACGGTTTTATAACCATCATCATGTTCAATAATAACTGTTAAACCATATCTAGGATCATTTTTAATTGATTCTACAGTACCTTCGTATGACGCTTTAACAACTGTAGTCTTTGCTGCTTTTATATCTATACCTACATGAGTTGTCCACTCGTTTAGCGTATTAGAAAACACTAAATTATCTTTTGCAAACTCTTTTATAATCTCTCCTTCGACTGGCTTTTCAAATTTTATTTCTTTCTTCTCTTCTTTCTTTGTTTGCTTTGATGCAGATGTAGTCGTATTTGTCTTTTTGGATGTTGTATTAGTTTGTTTTTGGTTAGTAGTTGTATTTTGTGAATTTACAAAATTTTCTGTATTTAATGCTATTTTATTTTCCTTTACTTCATTTACTGTCTTATCAGAACTAGTACTTGCCTCTTCTATTGAATTACTTTCTTCTAAATAATTAACACTACCAGCAAGTTGTTTTCCACCACTTTCTGGCTCTTCTTTTCCTAATGAAAATAATGATATTAAGGAAACACCAATTACTATTACTGCAATAACAATTGCAAAAATAACACCTTTGGATACTTTTCTATATTCTCTCATAAAAATTTCCTCCTCGTTTTATTTAATTAAAGTATTTCCTTATTTTATGAATTTATACAATTTTTACATATCTTTTATTTCCACTCCAATATAAAAATGATGAATAATATCTTCATAAGTACTTCCACTACTTGCTAAACTATCTGCACCAGTCTGACTCATCCCGATTCCGTGACCATATCCCTTTACAACAAATTTAATATTTTCACCTTCTATTGATACTTCAAAATTAGCAGACTTTAATCCAAAAATAGTTCTTACTTCAACTCCTGACAAATTTTTATTTCCGATTTTTATAGTTTTTACTCTACCACTTTCTGTATACTCTAGAATTCCTATACAAGCTGAATCATTATAATCTATAGTAAAATCTTGATATTTTTCTAACATCTTATTCTTTAACTCTTCTTTAGAAATAGTTACCTCTGAACTATATTGACTATAATTTTCCTCACCGGATGTTTCTACCACCTGTAAATATGGCATACCACTGCCACCCCAAACATTTATAGGAATTTCGGTTTTTCCTCCACTATTAGAATGAAAGAACGCATTAATAGGTTCATTATTATATGTTATTATCTTTCCCTGTGTAGCATTTACAGCATTAACAATTTTATTCCAATTATTTTCTCGTTCACTTTCTTCCCATTTTGCTAGTCTATCTTCTTTCGAAATCCAAGCCTGGCAACAAGCAGAATTATCACATATTTGTGCTTCTCCATGTTTTGTACTGTTATTTATTATCTTATAAAGCGTATAAGTCCTCGCGACTACAGCTTGAGCTTTTAACGCTTCTTCTTGAAAATTTGCAGGCATTTCTGCAGACACAACACCATATAAATATTCATCTAGTTTTAGCTCTTCTATACTATTGTCAGCAGTATGTAAAAGTTTAACTGTTTGATATTGCTTATAGTCATAGTTATTTTCTATAATACTTTGAGTAACTGCATTATTTGTAAAATTACTATCTGCTGAAGTTTCTTTTATCTGAGAAGTACAAACGATTGGTATAAGAAAAATAATAATTATTATTCCTACAAAATACAATATAACCTTTTTCACTTTTCCTCCTATGATATTAACTCTATTTTCATCTTATTTAATATCTTTTTTTCTATTCTAGAGACCTGTACTTGTGAAATATTTAACATTTTTGCAACTTGAGATTGAGTCTTTCCATTAAAATACCTTAGCATAATAATTTGTCTATCCCTGCTATCCATTTTATTTAACAATTCTTTTATGAAAATTCTATTTATCATCGTATCTGTCTCATCTTTTTCTGAAGAGACTCTATCTATTAATGCTAATTTATTATTTTCTGAATCTTCTTCATATATTGAATCTACCTGTTTCATAGAATCAATTGCAAGAACAATCTCTTCTTTTTCTACTTTTAATTCTTTTGCAATTTCTTCTACTGTTACATTTTTTCCTTCCTTTATTGCTTTATTTTCTATGTCTTTAATTTTTACACATAATTCTTTAATACTTCTACTAACTTTAATTATTCCATCATCTCTTATAAATTTTTTTATCTCTCCTATAATATAAGTTACTGCATATGTAGATAGTTTTACTTCATATTCTGGATTAAAATTTTTTATTGCCTTTATTAAACCTATATTTCCTATTTGGAATAAATCTTCATTTTCATATCCTCTTCCTCTAAATCTTTTTACAATACTCCATACCAAGCCACTATTATTTTCTACAATTTTACCTAGCTCTTCTTTGTCTGTTTGAGCTTTTAAAATCTCACTAATAGTATTTTCATACATAAAAATTCTCCTCTTGATTTTTCTCATCATTTGTATTTTTTACAGCTATCTTTTTTTCCATTGTTACTTTTGTTCCCATTCCTACAACCGATTCAACTTTTAGGTTGTCCATAAAGTTATCCATTATGGTAAAGCCCATTCCTGATCTTTCTAATTCTGGCTTTGTCGTATATAATGGTTGTTTTGCAATTTCTATATCTTCTATTCCTTTACCTTGATCTGCAATTTCTATTCTTAATACATTGTCATAGATATATGCATTTATCCTAATTATTCCTTCTTTATTTTCGTATCCGTGGATAATAGAATTTGTTACTGCTTCTGAAACTGCTGTTTTTATATCTGATAATTCTTCTATTGTTGGGTCTAATTGTGCTGCAAATGCTGCTACTGTAATACGTGCAAATGCTTCATTATTTGATTTACTTAATATTTCCAATTGCATTTTATTTTTGTACCTTTTATTCATTTTTTCCTCCTAACATACATTAAATTTCATATCTAAATCATCATATATGTGTATTAGTTTTAATATCCCACACATATCTAATACTTTTTTTACACTTTTCTTAACATTAATTAATGCTACTTCTCCACCGTAACATATTTACTATCTTATACCTTCCTAATAACAATCCTATTCCTGCACTATCCATGAAGCTAACACTATCAAAATTAAATATAACTTTTTTAGGCATATGTCTTTCAATTTCATAATCCATTTTCCTCCTTAAATCTTTTGTAGTATGATGGTCTATTTCTTCTTCCAGCGAAAAGAATAATAGCTTGTCCTGCTCTAAATATTTTATCTGCACCACTATCCCTCCTTTTGGATTATTATAATACCATTGGTAATATTTTCCAATAGCGATTCATGGGAAGTTTTGTCGATATGCAAAAAACTCATCGACTTTTTTCTACATATTTTCTTAAATCAATTTTTATGTTATAATTTTGTAGATAACTTTTTTAGAAGGGATTTATATGAAAAGAATTAATAATATTAAAATTTATGAAGATTTAGATAATAATTCTTTGATAGAACTTATTTGTAAAAAATATCACATTGTATATGAAGATATTTTAGATTGGCATATTATAAAAAAATCTATTGATGCGCGTAATAAAGACAATATTCATTATTTATATAATATTGCAATCTCTTTTAAATCTGAGAAAAAATATTCTAAATTTGATGATTATAAAAAATTTGAATTGCCTAATATCAATATAAAAAATAATAATTTAGAACGACCTGTAATTGTTGGCGCAGGACCTGCTGGACTGTTTGCGGCACTAACTTTTATAAAAAATGGTATTGATCCAATTATTATAGAACAGGGCAAAAAAGTTGAAGATAGAAAAAAAGATGTTGATACATTTTTTCAAACTGGAAAATTAGATACTAATTCTAATATTCAGTTTGGTGAAGGTGGTGCTGGAACATTTTCTGATGGCAAACTTACTTCTGGAATTAACAATCCTTTATGTAGTATTGTTTTACAAGATTTTTATAAGTTTGGTGCACCTGAACAAATTTTATATTTGGCAAAACCTCATATTGGAACAGATAATTTAGTAAAAATTATTAGTAATATAAGAAAATATATTATTTCTAAAGGTGGAGAATTTTTATTTAATAGTAAAGTTATTGATTTTAATATAAAAGATAATAACATCGAATCAGTTATATATGTAACTGGTGGCAAGGAATATAAGCTTGCTACTTCAACTCTTATCCTTGCTATTGGACATAGCAGCAGAGACACTTTTTATAAAATTTACGATAAAGGACTAAATATGGAAAGTAAAAACTTTTCCGTTGGTGTTAGAGTTGAACATTTACAAAAAGATATTAATTTTGCACAATATGGCGATAAGACAAAATTACAACTTCCACCTGCAGAATATAAATTGGTATATCATGACAAAGATACTGGTAGGAGTTGCTATTCTTTTTGTATGTGTCCTGGTGGTACTGTTATGGCATCATCAAGTGAAGAAAATACTATTGTAACAAATGGAATGAGCGTATTTAAACGTGATGGAACAAACGCTAATAGTGCGATTTTAGTTAATGTGACTCCTGCTGATTTTTCTTCTAACAGTCCCTTAGCTGGAATTGATTTTCAAAAAGACTTAGAAGAAAAAGCATTTATTGCAGGTGGAAAAAACTATTATGCCCCTATCCAAAAATTAGGTGATTATTTAAATAACACATTATCTTGTGAATTTGGAAAAGTAAAACCTACTTACTTACCTGGTACAACATTTTATAATTTAAACAATATATTCCCTGCTTTTGTTAATATAACTATGAAAAATGCTTTTTTACAATTTGACAAACAGATTCATGGCTTTGCAAATCCTGATACTCTTTTAACAGGTGTTGAAACTAGAAGTTCCTCACCAGTTAGAATTCTTCGTAATGAAATGCTTATGTCTAATGTAAACGGAATATATCCATGTGGCGAAGGTGCTGGCTATGCTGGTGGTATCATGTCTGCAGCTGTTGATGGCATAAAATGTGCCTTAGCTAGTATTAATCAATCATTGAAATCTTAGATTTCATTTAGTTTGGTTATACATATATAATTTTTAAAGACCACACGCTTACAGTGTTAACTGCAAATGTGTGGTCTTTTTAGCTTTATTTTTTTAAATTTGCTAATCTTTCTTTTGAAGCATTTAACATTTCCTCATATTTTGCTAATTTTTCTTTTTCTTCATTTACTTTTGCTTCTGGTGCTTTATTAACAAAGCCTGGGTTAGAAAGCATTTTGTTACATCTTGCAACTTCTGCTTCTAATTTTGTAATTTCAGTTTCTAATCTTTTTATTTCTTCTTTGATATCTACTAATTCTTCAAAAGGAATATATAATTCAATTCCATCCTTTAAAATTGCTATAGCATTTTCTGGAATCCCATTTTTATCTTCTTGAATTTTAATATCTGTTGCAAATCCTAATTTCTTTAGGAATTCTTCAGATTCCTCTATTGCCTTTTTATAATCTTCTGTTACAAATATTAATTTTGTCTTTTTACTTGGATGAACATTCATATTAGCTCTTGTATTACGTATATCCACAATTATATCCTTTAATTTTTCTATTGTATCTTCTTCTTTTCCAAATTGTGGAATTTTTCTGTATTCTGGCCAATTTGACATCATAATATCTACATCATCATAATGAACTAATTTTGAATAAATTTCTGATGTAACAAATGGCATAAATGGATGTAATAATTTTAATGCATTTCTTAATACATAATCTAATACAAAATCAACTTGTACTCTTTCTTCTGCATCTTCACTATAAATTCTAGTTTTACAAATTTCAATATACCAATCACAGAATTCATTCCAAATAAAATTATATATTTTATCTAGAGCAATACCTAAATCATAATCTTCTATTAATTTTGTAATATCTTTTATTAATGTATTTAATTTATTTAAAATCCATTTATCTTCTATTTTTAACATTTCGCCGTTGAATTCTTTTTTCTCTACATTATATACTTTATTATAAAATTCAATTATTTTTTCATCTGGCTCTAATGAATTAGTTATAAATTTAGCAGCATTCCAAATTTTATTTGCAAAATTTGATGCTTGATCTAATTTTTCTGGCATATATCTAATATCATTTCCCATTGTTGTTCCAGAAAGTACAGAAAATCTTAATGCGTCTGCACCATATTCATCTATAACTTCTAATGGATCAACACCATTTCCAAGTGTTTTAGACATTTTTCTACCTTGACTATCTCTTACAATTCCATGAATTAAAACATCTTTAAATGGATTTTCTTTTGTAAGCTCTAAACTAGATACTATCATTCTTGATACCCAGAAAGTTATAATATCATATGCTGTAACTAATACATTTGTTGGGAAAAATGTTTTATAATCTTCGCTTTCTGTATTTGGCCAACCCAATGTAGAAAATGGCCATAATGCTGAACTAAACCATGTATCTAATGTATCTTCATCTTGATGAACATTTTTTGATTTACATTTTTCACATTCTGTTACTTCATTTCTTGATACAGTTATATGTCCACAATCGTCACAATAATAAGCTGGAATTCTGTGTCCCCACCATAATTGTCTAGAAATACACCAATCTTGTATATTATTCATCCAATTAAAATACATTTTTTCGTATTTCTTAGGAATAAATTTTATATCTCCATTTTCGATTGCTTTAATTGCTGGTTTTGCTAGATCTTCCATTTTAACAAACCATTGGTCTGAAATTTTTGGTTCTATTGTTGTTTTACATCTTTCACATTTTCCTACATTATGTGTCAAGTCTTCTACTTTTACTAAAGCTCCTAATTCTTCTAGTTTCTCTACTATTTTTTCTCTTGCTTCTAGTAAATCCATTCCTTTATATTCTGGAACTAAATCTCCCATTTTGAAATTTTCATCGAAAACTTCAATTATTTCTAGGTTATGTCTAAGTCCTGCTTGATAATCATTCATATCATGTGCTGGTGTTATTTTAACTGCACCTGTACCAAATTCTGTTTCTACAAATCTATCTGCAATAATTGGAATTTCTTTATTCATAATTGGTAATATACATGTTTTACCAACTAAATCTTTATATCTTTCATCATCTGGATGAACAGCAACAGCTGTATCACCAAGCATTGTTTCTGGTCTTGTTGTTGCTACAATTATATATCTATCTTCATCTTTAACTTTATATCCAATATGCCATAAATGAGTATTTTCTTCATGATATTCAACTTCTACATCTGAAATTGTAGTATTACAATTTGGACACCAATTAACCATTCTTTTACCTTTATAAATTAGACCTTTTTCATATAATCTAACAAATTGCTCTTTAACTGCTTCTGAAAGACCTTCGTCTAACGTGAATCTACGTCTATCCCAATCACAAGAACAGCCTAATTTCTTTTGTTGTTCTTGTATTGTTCCACCATATAAATGTGTCCAATCCCAAGTCTCTTTTAGGAATGCATCTCTACCTATTTGATGTTTTGTTTTTCCCTCTGCTTTTAATTTTTGAACTACTTTCATCTCTGTAGAAATTGAAGCGTGATCAGAACCTGGAAGCCATAAGGCATTATATCCTTGCATTCTTTTAAAACGAATTAAAATATCTTGTATTGTTCCATCTAATGCATGTCCCATATGTAGCTTTCCAGTTACATTTGGTGGAGGCATCATAATACAATAAGCTTCTTTAGTTTTATCCATACTTGGTTTAAAATAACCTTTTTCTTCTGTTTCTTTATAAATCTTTTCTTCGAATTCTTTTGGATTATACTTATCATTTAATTTGTGATTATAATTCATAAATATTCCTCCTTATTTATTCTATTACATAATTTATGTAAATTATTTGAACTTTTAGCTCCGTCCCTAAAGTTCAAAGTTCAAATAAAAAAAGAGTAAGCCTGCCTTTAAGGGCAAGATTACTCTTACGGTACCACCTTAATATTTTAATAATACTCATTATAGCTTTTAACGGAGCCAACCCGGATATACTTACTATTAGTTCACTATATCTACCAAAAAAGCTACCTTCATTATATCTTAATATAAAAGGCTCCCAGCTACTAACCTTTATTCTCTAAATACTCCAATATAATTACTCCTCTTTTTTATTGTATTTATTATTCATCTATAAAATTGAATTCATCTTTAAATTTTTCTTTGAACATTTCGAATACTGCATTTAAAGTATCTTCGTCATCTATGCTAACATAAGTTTCCATATCTGGATCATCTTCTACATCTTCTACTTTTAAGATAACAACCTCGTCATTATCTTCTCCTTCTTCTGTTGGTAATAATATTATATATTCTTCTCCTTCATATTCCATTAAATCTAAAAATTCAAATTTTACTTCGTTTCCATTTTCGTCATTTAAAATTATTATGTTGTCTAGTTCTTCACCATTATTTGGTGTGTTGATATCTTCACTCATATTATTCTCCTTTCGATATCTTAATATTATTATTTTCAATTTTTCTTATCATATACTATTTTTGTAATTTTTGCAACTATTTTTTCTGTTCTTTTCCAAGATATGTTTCTAAAATATATACAGCTGCTATAGTATCGACAATATTTTTTTTATTTTTCTTATTCACGTCCAAAAAGTTCATTGTTTTATGTGCTTGAACTGTTGTTAGCCTTTCATCTATGACTTCGATAGGCATTTTTCCAAATTTACATTTTAATTTATGGATAAATTTTTCTGTCTTTTCTGCTCGTACAGTTTTTTCTCCTTTTAAATTTAATGGCATTCCTATTACTATTTTCTCTACATTATATTCTATTACTAGTTCTTCAAGTTCTCTTAATAAAATCCTATCACTATTTTGATTATTTATAGTTTTTAGTCCTTGAGCTGTGATACCTAATGGATCTGTTATAGCCACTCCAGTTCTTACATCTCCATAATCAATTCCTAATATTCTCATATTATTTATCATCTAATCCTATATAATTTTTTACCATTTTTTCTAATAACTCATCACGTTCTATTAATCTTATTTTGTTTCTTGCATCATTATAACTTGTTATATATGTTGGGTCTCCAGAAAGAATATATCCAACTATTTGATTTATTGGATTATAACCCTTTTCTACTAAAGCATCGTAAACCTCTTTCAAAATTTCCTTTACCTTAATATTTTGGTCTCTTTCTACCTTAAAACTCATTGTTTTATCAAAATTTGCCATATTACACTCCTCCTTTTAAATATAATTTATATCACTTTCAGATTTATCTGCATTATCAATATATTCCTCTAATTTTTTTGTTAAACCATCCATAGATGTTCCTTTATAATATGATGTTAACACAAAATTTAATCTTGGACTAACATATATTTCTTCTTTATTTTTTACATTTGCTATTGCTTTATCATCTAAGTCTGGATGTATTTGCATTTCTTCGATTTGAGCTTTAATATCTTCCAAGAAGTTAGCAACATCTTCAGATTGAACTCCAGAAAATACTATTACAAATTTTGGCCCCATATATCTTACAAATAAATAGTCTTTAGATATATTGTTTTCAAAAAATTTACTTACTTGTGTAATTACTTTATTTCCTAAATGTCTACTTATTTTCTCATTTATTTCTTCTATATTAGTTATTCTAAACATACAAACTGTTGAAATTGTATATTTATCAACTTCTTTCTTTCCTAATCCATATAAGTATTCGGCAGAATTTAAGCCTGTAAATAAATCTGTTCTTACAGTATTTTCTACGGTATTTTGATATTGAACAGTTTTTAATATTGTAACAATATTATCTCTTATTACTTCTATTATTGCTGTATCTATATTATCAAAAGCATGAATTTCGCTACTTTCGATTAGCCAATATCCAATATAAACATTGTCTATATATAAAGGAAAGAACATTGCTGATTTAGCTCGTCCAAATTCCATTTTTTGATATGGCAATTTTTCTGATTCTTTTTCTACAGTTATATATTTAGGTGTTGCTGTTGCAATGCTATCTTTAAAAATCTCTTCATCTCCTAATTCTGTTAATGTTTGCCAGTGCTTTTCATCTACATTTGATGCTTTTAATTCGTATTCTGCTCCATTAAATACTACTATTGTCGAATATTTTAAAATACTATATTTATTTAATATTATTTCGTTAATTTTTTCTATTTTTTCTTCAACACTAGAATATTCACCTATTGTATCCATAAAATTTTGTAATACATTTAAGCCATTTATTTTTTCACTAATATTACTAAATTTTGTTATCTTTTTATGAATAGAAATATTGTATGCCATTAATGCTATTATTATGCAAACTAATATAACTATAGTTATTAATATCGCTACTGTCAAAACTTTCTCACCTCTATATTATTCTAAAAATTTTTCTTCATTTGATTTAATGTATCATTCATTTCGTTGGAAAATCTAGTTCTTTCATAATTGTTATTACTTTTAGCACCTCTATTTAAAGCAGGTGTTGGTTCCATTAATGGATACACCATATTTTCTAATGTTCTTAATGCTTGCATAAATTCCTTTGAATATCCATTTAAAGAAATTTTACAGTTAACTAATCCCTCTAAATATTTTGAATAAGTTTCAATCTCAAATGGAATTGTACAATATTTAGCTGTTTCCCTATTAAATAATTCTCTCATAAATGACATTGAAGGATCATTGTAGAAAGATAATCCGCCAATAATATTTTTTATGGTTAAAGTTTTAACAGGTAATTCTTTATTTATAACAATTCTTAAATTTTCAGGTTGATAAATGTTTTTACTTTGTAAATCTCTTAAAAAAGCTGTTAGTGGTTGAATAGTTATTATATCCATGCTTTGTACTAAATATATCTCTTGAGATGCAGCAAAATATCCAAAATCTGTTTCAAAGTCAGAATCAATTAATATTAATGAGTGATTTTTTACTAATGTTGATAATATTTCTTCATATTGTTCCATAGGTACATCATCATCTGGTAATGCTGTATATACAGTTAAATTCTTATCTACTTTTAATCCTGCTGCAACTCCATTAATTAAATTTTGAATACTTCTTTCTGCAATTTGTCTTAATTCTTCTTCATTTTCTGTATAGATATAATATGCATTCCTATTTCTTGTTGCATCTAATATTGCTACATCTATTCCTTTTTTAGATAAACTAAGCGCAAGATTATTTACTAAGAATGATGTTCCATTCTTACTTGTTCCAACAAATGTTACAATTTTCTTTTCTCTAGTTAATAACGCATCTATTGCCTCTGTTGGATATGTTCTTCTTGTGTTTGTTAATTTTGTTTGATTATAATCATTTGATCTCCCAGTAGGTGAATTTAAATCAAAAGGTATATATCCATTACTTTGAGTAGTACTTGAAAAATCCGAACTATTGTCTATTTGTGGATCATTGTCATTATCAAAACCTGGTATTGTGTTTGCTTGTGATTCATCATCATCATCAAAACCTGGTACAGTGTTTACTTGTGGTTCTTCATCGTCATCATCAAAACCTGGCATTGTATTTACTTGTGGTTCTTCATCGTCATCATCAAAACCTGGCATTGTGTTTACTTGTGGTTCTTCATCATCATCAAAGCCTGGCATTGTATTTACTTGTGGTTCTTCATTGTCGTCATCAAAACCTGGCATTGTAATTTCTTCTTGTTTCTTTTTAGGTGGTCTACCTCTTCTTTTTGGTTTATTTTCTTCTGTTTTAGCAAGTTCTTCTTCTGTTTTTTTCTTAGGTGGTCTACCTCTTCTTTTTGGTTTCACTTCTTCTACTGGCTCTGGAGCAATTGAAGTATCTTCGTCATCGATACCATCTATTATTGGCTCAATTGGTTCTGGTATATTTAAGCCTGAAGAAGATGTGGTTTTTGTAGACATTTTCTTTACTTTATTTGTATTTACTGCTGATGGAATAATAACTGGTCTACCAAGATTTCTTTTACCATTTGAAGATTCTATAAATCCAATTTTTAACCCGTTATCTTCTGTATCTTTAGTTTTCCCAGTTGAACTTCTTTTTTCTCCCATTAATGTCATAATTTGTTGATATTTAGGCGATTTTTCTTCCAAAATTGCTTTTACATTTAAAGGAAGGAAACTTGCTATTACTTTTAATTGAACATCTGTATATTGTTGTGCTATAGAATCAAAACTATCTACACATTTTTGTTCATCTCTTCCTATTTTCTTATAATGAGCTAAAATACTTTGTATTTCTGATTCACTAACATCATTTTCATTCTCTGATTGATAAGTAACTTCTTCTGCATCAATTTTATAATATATTTTTGCTTCTTTTTTTGTTCTAGGTACTTTTATTAATTTACAAATTTCATCTATATTTCTATCTGTTCCAATAAGAGCATTATATATACCAATACTAAATAACTTTACTAATATTTCGTCAGATTTTGTACGTCTATCTGAGCATATTAATATTATTGGAGTATCTGCTCTTGTAGAATTTGTAGCCTCATCGCTAATATTATCTAATCTTTCGAAAATAAATTTATCAATTTGTTCATAATTATTATTTGTAAAAGGCTCTAAGTCTTCACTTATTATAATCCTATCATAAGTATTATCTTTTTGTAACTCTTTTAAGATAGCATTAAAATAATATACATTTTTATATGATATTATTTCTTTATAATCACTTTGATATTTCTTTATAATGGATTTTGATATTTTTTCATTATTTACTGCAAATAATATTTTCATTTGTTAACCCCTCCAACCTTTTACAACTATAGCAAAAATAAGTGGTAATAGTTGTGTTATTACTAGTACAGTTATACATCCTATCATAATTCCAAAGCCTCTATCTCTTTCATCAAGCTTACGGATACCTATTACTTGGTAAATTCCTCCTATTGCTATTCCTACAAAGCATACTGGTATACTATATATTCTTACTGCATTTAATATATATGCTGCAATACCATAGGCATCAGAGCCATATTCTTCTTTGTAATCTTCTAATTTTTTTTCTGAATTTTCTTTTATTTGAACTAATTGCCCTGCTCCTTGTGCTTCTAATTGATTTACAGAATCTGCATATACCATTTGACCACTTAGTACAAAAAGTAAAATTATAAAGCAACAAGATAGTACTTTTTTTATTATTTTATTCATTAGGTTTTTACCCCTTTCTGCTTGATTTTATTATACTCTATTATCATACAATACAATCGTTAAAATATCAATAATTTATAATTATTTTTTTAATTATATTAGAAAAATCTTTGATTTTTCTAGTAATTATAGCTATGTTATTACATCTTGATAAATAAAAACTTTTAATATCATTTTCTACAAAAAAAGATAGAGCTTAGCCCTATCTTATATTCTATTCATAAATACTATTAAAACAACTATTCCTATTATTATTCTGTATACCGCAAATATTTTAAAATTACCCGTTTGTAAGTATTTTAATAAGAATTTAATTACCACTATTCCTACCAAGAAACTTACTAAAATTCCCACAAAAAATGGTACGCTAAAAACAAAATCTTTTATCTTAAATATTGTTGCAGCTAATACTATTGGTGCAGATAACATAAACGAATATCTAGCTGCTGATTCACGTTCTATTCCCATTGCTCTAGCTGTAGTCATTGTTATGCCAGATCTAGAAACACCTGGTATAAATGCTAGTGCTTGTGATAACCCAATTAAAAAAGTTTGTTTAAAAGACATTTCTTCATATTTTACTTTGGATTTTGCTTTTTTATCTATAATATATAAAATAATACCCATAAAAATTAACGCACAACCTATAATTTCTGGTTTCGTTAATATATCTGCACAATAATGGTCTAACAAATATCCTATAATTCCACCAGGAATTGTTGCAAATACGATATACCAAAACATTTTTCCTTCAAATGTTTTTTTCTTTTTGGCAACTTGTTCATAACCACCTTTTATTAATTTTATCCAATCTTTAAAGAAAAATATTCCGATTGCAAGCAATGTTCCAAAATGTAAAGCAACATCAAAATCTCCTATCTCTCCCCAATTGAATAGCCATGGTATTATGAATAAATGTGCAGAACTTGATATTGGAAGTAATTCTGTAAGACCTTGAACTGCTCCTAATATTATTGCTCTAAAAACTGTTATTTCCATCATTTTATTTTTTTCTCCTTAGCTAATTGTTTTTTATATCTTTTAATATATTCTCTAATGTTTCTTTTATAAATTCAGCTGAAGTTATAGGTGCAACTCTTCCAGGTAAAGAAAGTGCCCAAATTAATTTTATTCCTATCTCTTTTGCAGCTTTTCTATCTACTCCTCCTGGATTTGACGCAATATCTATTATAAGACAATCTCTTTTTAAAAGTTTTAATTTTTCTTTATTTAATATAATATGAGGAATTGTATTAATAATTATATCAAATTGGTTTAATTCATTATCTAATTCATCAAGCAATATTGGTTTATATCCATATGCTTTTATCCATGCGCAATTTACGGTTGTTCTTGTTTCGCAATATACCTCCGCACCAATTCCTTTTAACATATTTGATAAAATTTTACTTACTCTTCCAAATCCCATTACTAATATCTTACTACCATGTAAAGTTTTAGTTGATTCTTCCATAGCTATTTGGATTGCACCTTCTGCAGTAGATATTGTATTTAATACTGTTAATTCTTCTCTTTTTAATAAATCGATAACCTTCGTTTCACTAAATTTTTGATATAATTCCTCTTCTATTCTTCCTGCAATAAAAGTCTTTCCTTTAATGCAATTAGCAACCTCTGATATTTCTATTTTATTTTTGCTAAAAGGTGTATTTATATTTATCCCATCACTTGAAAGTGGAATTGAACTTACAATTATGTCGGACTTTGATGTAACTTCTTCTATACTAGTACATTTTACTATATCATTGTTAGCACGAGCTTGTTCTAGTCCATATGTATATACCTCATATCCATCTGATTTTAACATATCTGCAAGTTTTACAATCCTTAAGTCCCCACCAATAATAGAAATATTTTTCATAATAAGCCTCCTATAAATTTTCTCTTTCATCTTTTTGTATATCTATGCTTTTTCCTTTGACAGTATTCATATTTTTTAATTCATTTTTACTTATTTTACCAACCAATAGATAAGTATCTTCCAAATGTTTTTTTACTAATAGCTCTGGTTTGGTCATAGTTACCTTTTTTCTAACGATTTTATTTATATTTTTTGGAATATATCTTTCAATAGATAAAAAGACTGAATCTTTAGACGCTTTTTCTGCAAATGAACTATCCAAATTTATAGCTCTATCTAAATAATTTATAGCCCTTTCTCTTTCTCCTTTTATAACATATATTCTAGCTAATTGATAACAACTTTCTGGCTCTGTATCTTCTACTTTTATCCCTTCTATAAAATATTTTTCTGCTTCGTCCAAATCATCATATAGCATCGAAATTAATCCCAAATTATAATATCCTTTATAATTTAATGCATTTATTTTTGCAGCCTTTTCATAACAATTTTTTGCATTCTGAAAATCATTTAATCTTGTATAGGCGATTCCTAAATTATAATAAATTTCGAAGCTTTCTTTGTCGTTATATTTTAAAGCATTCATATATACATTTATAGCTTCTTTAAAATTTTCTTGCTCACATAATAATCCACCTAGTAATTTTGAAGCATTATAATAATCTGGTTTATTATGTATTAAATTAGTTAACATTTGAATAGCTTCATCTTTTTTCCCTAAATTTACTAATAATTCAGATATTTTATAATAAGAATCATAATCTTTTTTATTTATATCTATTGCTTTAACATATTCGTCTATGGCTTTTCTCATTCCGCCTTCTTTTTCGTAATTTTGCGCAAGTAATCTATGTCCATTATAGCTTTCTGGATATTTATTGATTAAATTCATTAATAACTGTTTTGCTTTTTTATTATTGTTAAAAATACTACATAGTCTTGCAAGAAAAATATATAGCAATTCCGAAAAATTAATCCCATATTTTTCTATTAAAATTATAGCAAGTGGTAATACTATTGCTAATAAATATGTTATTACCCTAATAAACGTCCCCAAAAATCTTCCAATCAAAATTTCTATTAATCCAATTGCTATTCCTATTGCTTCTAATATTAATGGAGCAACATATGCTGTATCATTTTTTTTGATTATTTTAAAGAAGATTAGTGTAAAAAGAGAAAAGGATAATATATTAAAAATAATTCTTTCTAACATTTCTTTTTCCCCACAATCTAAAATTATCTTAAAAACTTTTCGTTATAATTCTTTATACATTTTTCTATGATTTTTTCAGCATCTTCTCTTCCAAGCATTTCTTTTACTTCTGTCTTTTTGTCTTCTAATTGTTTATATACTTCAAAAAAGTGCATAATTTCTGCTGAATATTGTTCTGGTAGATCTTTAATATCCTTACAATTCTTTAAGAATGGATCAGATTTTGGAATTGCAATAATTTTTTCATCCAAATCATCATTATCTGTCATTAGCATTACCCCTATTGGATAACATTCTACTAATGTTAATGGAACTATCTTTTCTTGACATATTACCAAAACATCTAATGGATCTCCGTCTCCAGCATATGTTCTTGGTATAAATCCATAATTTGCTGGATAATGTGTTGCTGTATATAAAACTCTATCTAATCTTAAAAGACCAGTAGCTTTATCTAATTCATATTTATTTGTTCCGCCTTTTTCTATTTCTACAACTGCTATAAAATCATCTTTTTTAATTCTATCAGCAGATATATCATGCCAAATATTCATATTATTACCTCCTACACTTTATTTATTTTAAGCTATATTTATAAAAAAGTCTACAAATTTTTTACATTTTAATAATTTTATAATATTATTATTTTTTTTGCTAAAAATAATAATATGAATAAATTTTATAAAAATAAAACTTTATTTTTAATATTGTTAGTCTTTTTTATTTTGGTTATTCTATCAATTTTTATCTATTTTTATTTTCAAAAGCAAAAAGAACAAAAATTATATTCTTTTTCTGAAAAATTAGATGAAAAATATCAAACATTATCTCTATATTCTACTAATAATACCACCAAAAATTCTACTTCTAGTTCTTCTCATATAATTGGTAAAATTACAATAGAAAAAATAAATTTAAATTATTCTATTCTTTCAACATGTTCGGAAGAATTATTAAAACTCTCTCCTTGTCGTCTTTGTGGACCAGAACCAAATGAAATTGGAAATTTATGTATTGCAGGACATAATTACGATAACGGGATGTTTTTTAGTAATATAAGTAAACTCTCTATTGGAGATAAAATTAAGATATATGATTTAAATAACAGCTTTTTGGAATATAAAGTATATGATAAATTTGAGGTTGAAATTAATAATACTTCTGTACTATCTCAAGATACTAATGGTAAAAAAGAACTAACTTTAATAACATGCAATAATAAGAAGAAAAATAGATTTATTCTAAAAGCAAAAGAAATGGACTAGCTAAACTAGTCCATTTAATTGGCTATGCCAAATTATTATGTGGTTAATATAATCTTAGACCACAAATTAATTTTATATAAAATTAATTAAATTCCTTTATAGTCTCTTACTTTTTTATAAGCATAGATTGCAGCAACTGCACATACACCTACTACTATAAATACTACAGTATTATCAGCTATACCTGTTTTAGGTAAGTTTGAATTTAAAGTTGAAGCACTATTGTTTACTGGTGTTGTTGGTGTTAATGTTGAAGTTAATGCACTATTAGTATTCGCATTATTATCTACTGCTGAATTATTTGTTGCAGCATTATTATCTGTTGGTGATAATACAATAGCATCTGCTGCATATACACTGTTTGTAACTAACATTAAAATTGCTACGATTGTAACTAATAAAATTCCTTTAATTAAACTATTTCTTTTCATTTCCTTCCCTACCTTTTCTCTCTTTTGTTAATATTATATTCAATACTAATATTATTTATACTACACTTTAATATAAAATGCAAGTTTTTTTTACATATATTTTAAAATTTTCATAAATTTCCATGTCAAAACTTGGTAAATCTCTATTTTGAATTTTTAAACATTAAATCTAAATAAAACTACATCTCCATCTTGCATAATATAATCTTTACCTTCTGACCTTACTAGCCCTTTTTCCTTAGCTTCATTTAATGAGCCTAGTTTTATTAAATCATCATATGAAACAACTTCTGCTCTAATAAATCCTCTTTGTATGTCTGAATGTATTTTACCAGCTGCTTCTGGAGCTTTTGTTCCTTTTTTTATTGTCCAAGCTCTAACCTCAGGTTTACCTGCTGTTAAAAATGACATTAGTCCTAATAAATCATAACTTTCTTTTATAACTTTATCTAAACCAGATTCATCCATTCCTAAAGCTTCTAGCATTTCTTTTTTATCATTATCCTCTAGTCCCGATAATTCCTCTTCTATTTTTACACATAATTTTATTACTTTAGCATTTTCATTTTTTGCATATTCTCGAACTTGTTTTACATATTCATTATCTTCTGCTATTTCATTTTCTGAAACATTTGTAACATACAATATTGGTTTCATTGTAAGTAAGAAACTATCTTTTATTATTTCTTTTTCTTCTTCTGAAAGTTCAAGAATTCTCGCTGGTTTACCTTGTTCTAAAGTTTCTTTTACCTTTTCTAATAAATCTATTTCTGCTTGATAAGATTTATCTCCTTTTAATAATTTTTTTGCTCTTTCTAATCTTTTATTTACTGTTTCTAAGTCTGCAAAAACTAATTCTAAATTAATTGTTTCTATATCTCTTATAGGATCTATTGATCCATCGACATGAACTATATTAGGGTCTTCAAAACATCTTACAACCTCTAAAATACTATCTACTTCTCTTATATGTGATAAAAATTTATTTCCCAATCCTTCACCTTTACTTGCACCTTTTACAAGCCCTGCAATATCCACAAATTCTATTACAGCATGTGTTACTTTTTCAGGTTCATACATTTTTGCTAAATTATCTAGTCTTTCATCTGGTACAGGCACCATTCCTATATTAGGTTCTATTGTACAAAATGGATAATTAGCACATTCTGCACCAGCTTTTGTTATTGCATTAAACATTGTACTTTTTCCCACATTAGGAAGTCCTACTATTCCAATTTTCATTTTTATCGCTCCTATCTTCACAAATGGATAACATTGTTGCTATATCTCCATTTTTAATTATAAATCTTATTTCTTTCGTCTGTTAATATACCATAATTTATGTATGGTTTCAAGCTTTTAAATTATACTTGTATAAAAACAAGTAAGGAGGAAGTTTGTGTTATTTCGCTTCCTCCTCTTGAAATTTCTGGGCTAGTAGTCACTATCTGTTACAGTTCTGTGGGCATTCCTCGTCGTATACAATCCCATTAATAATTGGATTTCCATACTGATCAATATCATCATAGTCATCTCCACAGCATCCTACTACGTCTTCATCGACGTAAAGAAAAATGCTTTTTTCTTGTTCATCGAATTCATACAGAATTCCATTTACAGAACAGTATAATTGCCATTTTTTCCAAATTGTATCAGGCCATTTTTCCTTCATAAGTACTTTTGCACTGATTTGGTTGGCGTTATTTTGCAATGCCACGTTAATGGCTTTCTTTAATGCTATTTCCATACCTATGGCTTCTTCATAACACCGAATCATTTTCTCGGTCTCTTTAAGTTCTTCCTCTCTTTCATAGAATTCTTCATCAACTCTTCTTCCTAAAAGTTCCCGTAACGTTTTATCGAAAATCTCACCTTTTCCTAGACTTTCTCCAACATTCTCCCAAAATTTTCTTTTTCTGAACATATTATGTTTCTCCTTCTAAAGTATTTTCCATCATATATTTTACCATCTTTTTACTATATTAACAAGCCTTTATTGTATATTATCATACTAAGTTACCAAAGTTGCTTTACCAGAAGGTTGTAATCCTGATGAAATCTTCAACTGGATAGAAGAACACTATCCGGAGTATAAGGCTCATTCAAAACCAAATAACAATACCCCCATGCTTGCAATTAGATATCGTTAAACCTCAAAAAAGAGAACAGATCGCAGATGTGATATGTTCTCTTTTTTGTTTTATGGAGCTTCCAGCCAGAATCGAACTGGCGACCCCTTCCTTACCATGGAAGTGCTCTACCTACTGAGCTATAGAAGCATCTTTTATAATTAATTAAGCTACTAACAGCTAGTAGCTTAATTAATCAGCTTTATTCTTCTTTAACTATTATTTTCTTTTAATATATTTTTTATCGCTTTTTTTCTTATTCTTTGAATAGCATTATCGATAGATTTAACCGGTGCCTCTAACTTATTTGCTATATCTACATAGCTTTCACCCCTCATAAATCTTGCTAATACTTGCTTTTCAAAATCGCTTAAAGATTTATCTATAACATTTTCTACAGTTTTATAGTACTCTTTCTTAGTAATTGTCTCTAATGGGTCCTCTACTGTATTGTTATTAAAAATATCCATAAGTTCTGTATTATCTTCATCATCATATGCTGAAGTATTCAGCGATAAATATGAATTAAGAGGCATATGTTTTTGCCTATTTGATGTTTTTATTGCTGTTATTAATTGTCTTTCTATACACATATTTGCAAAAGACTTAAAACTAGTATTTTTATCATCTGAATAGCTTTTTATTGCTTTATATAGTCCAATCATTCCTTCTTGAACAATATCTTCTTTTTCTGCACCTATTATGTAATATTTACTTACTTTCATATTAACAAGTTCTTTATATTTTTCCATTAAGTAATTTAGAGCGCTTTTATCCCCTGCTTTTATTTTATTAATTATTTCTTCGTCTTGCATAAGTTCGTATTTTGAATCGAATGGATAAAACATATTGCTGTATTTCATAAGTGTATTGTAACCCCCTGCTAATATATCTAAGCCACATTATAAGTCAAAAAAACGCACAATGTCAATACTTTTTACTGCTTATTAAATTTTTTTTAATTGCTATATTATTAACTTTGTAATATAATAGCTCTAGACATAATTTAAGAAAGGAGAGTATGTTAAATAATAACATACAGCAATATTATGGCATTTGATGGAATAACAACAAAATCAATTTCTTACGAATTACAACATTCTATATTAGGTGGAAAAATAAATAAAATTTTTGAACCAAATAAAAACGAAGTTTTATTAAGCATATATGCAAATGGTAAGAATTATGCTTTAAACATATGTATAGATTCTAACTTATATAGAATACATTTAACAACTAACGCAAAACCTAATCCTTTAAATGCACCTAACTTTTGCATGTTACTTAGAAAGCATTTAATTGGATATAAAATAAAATCAATATCTTCTAATGATAATCTAGAAAGAATTATAAAAATTGAATTAGAAGGATATAACGAATTAAACGATTTAACAACTAAGTATTTAATGGTTGAATTAATGGGTAAACACAGTAATATAATATTATTAAATGACAAATTCTTTATTATTGATAGTTTGAGACATTTAGATACTTTATCCAATTCATACAGAGATATTTTACCAGCCCATGAATATTCATATCCGGAAAACAATAAAAACAATTTTTATACCATAAAATCTGCTGAAGAATTTTGTAATTTAATTTTAGCAAATAATGTAACAAATTTGACCAATTTCCTTGTAAGCTATTTTACAGGTTTTAGTAAGCCATTTATTAAAAATATTATTTTAAAACAAAATATAAGTAATACTGAATTTTCAAAAGGAGATATTCTTAATATATATGAATATCTTTCTAAAATTCTTAATAACTTGGATAGTAATGAAATTTCTTTAATAAAATACTCTAATGAAAAAGGTAAATTAGATTATGTAATAGATTTAGTACCAAAATCGTCTTATTTGGATATCAATTTTTATATTGACGACTTTTATTATAATAAGGAAACAAATAACAATTATGTATCTTACAGAAATAATTTATTAAAGCTAATATCTCATATTCTAAAAAAATATTCTCTAAGATTGGAAAGTATTAATAAAAAATTAAAAGAATGCGAAAATAAAGATTTGTATAAATTATATGGTGAATTAATAACTGCAAATTTATATAAATTTTCTAAGGATTATAATTCTGATAAAGTAGAATTAGAAAATTACTATGATAATAATGTTATTTTAACTATTCCTTTAGATAGTACGATATCTATTGCTAATAACGCAAAAAAATATTTTAAAAAATATAATAAATTAAAAAACGCTTTAGAAATTGTTACTCTTCAAAAGAAAGAAACAGAGGAAGAATTGCAATACATAGAAAGTATAATATATGAATTAGAATATGCAAAAGATATTCAAGAAGTTAATGAAATATATAACGAAATTAGCGAAAATCCTATTTTTAAAGATTATATACAATCAAATAATAAAACTAACACTAAAAAAGAAGCAAATATATCAACACCTAGAGAATATCATATAGATGGTTTTACTGTTCTTGTTGGTAAAAATAATAAGCAAAATGATTATCTTACGACTAAGCTTGCTTCTCCAAACGATATATGGTTTCACACTAAAGATATTCATGGCAGTCATGTAATATTAAAAAATCCTTCTGAAAATATATCGCATGATACCTTAATAAAATGTGCAAAACTTGCAGCTTATTATAGCAAAGGTAGACTCTCTAGTAATGTACCTGTTGATTATTGTTTTGTAAAATATGTAAAAAAACCTAACGGAAGTAAACCCGGAATGGTAATATATGCAAATAATAAAACATTAAATGTAACCCCATCTATAACTGACTAATTATCTACGGAAATGCGCTAAATATATTGACTTATACATAATTTTAGTGTATAATAGTTTATGTAAAGTGTGATAACAAAAATATATGCAGAATGTCCATTCTGCTATATTACTTTTACTTGACTAAATCAAATAAGGAGGAACTCATATGACAAAAGAAACATTAATATTTGGACACAAAAATCCAGATACAGATTCTATTACATCTGCATTAGTAATGGAAAATTTAGAGAAAAAATTAGGAAATGAAAATGCAAAAGCTGTTAGATTAGGAAATGTTAACAAAGAAACTCAATATGTTTTAAAATATCTTGGTATCGAAGCACCAGAATTAATAGAAGATGTAGAAGATAACCAAGACGTTATTTTGGTTGACCATAATGAAGCTAGTCAAACAGTTGGAAATATATCTAATGCTAAAATATTAAAAGTTGTAGATCATCATACAATGAATTTCGTTGCTCCATACCAATTATATTATAGAGCAGAACCAGTTGGATGTACTGCAACAGTTTTATATAAAATGTACAAAGAAAACGATGTAGAAATAGATAAAACTATGGCTACATTAATGCTTAGTGCAATCGCTTCTGATACATTAATTTTAAAATCACCAACAACTACAGAAGATGATAAAAAAGTTGTAAAAAAATTAGAAGAAATTTCTGGACTTGATATTAGTGTATATGGTACAGATATGTTAAAAGCAGGTACTGACATTAGTGAGTTTACTCCAGAAGAAATTATAAATATAGATTGTAAATTATTTGAAAAAGGAAATAAAAAATTTAGAATTGCACAAGTAAATACAGCAGACTTAGATTCAATATTTAAAAACCAATCATATTTTGAGCAAGCAATTGCTAAAGATATAGAAAAAGAAAATTTAGATTTATATGTATTTGCTGCAACAGATATAATTAATTCTAATTCTAAGATTATTTCTTTAGGAAATGATGCACCAGTTGTAGAAAAAGCTTTTGGTGTTCCTGTTGATAATAATACAGCAATGCTTGAAAATGTTGTTTCTAGAAAGAAACAAATTCTACCAAATATTTTAAATAACTTAGACTAATTTTTGAATAGTCAATTATAGTTTTTAAAGAAATCCTAGGGTTCTTTAAAAACATAATTTTAATATATAATGAAGGCTACTGAATATAAATTCAGTAGCCTTTGTTTTTATTCTAAATTTACATTAAAAAGGGATTTGAGGAACATCCCCAAATCCCGGAGGAACGTCTCCCAAATCCCGATTTCTACCTTATTACATAGCTTGTCTATATAATTCTATAAAGTCTTCTCTTGATACTTCTCTTGGATTTCCTGGTTTACATGGATCTTCCATTGCTTTGTCTGCAAGCATTCCGAAGTCTTCTTCTTTTGCTCCTACATCTTTTATTGTTTGTGTAATTCCAACTGCTTTAGATAATTCTGATATTTTCCATACAAATGTATTTATAACATCTTGGTCATTTAAGTGTTCAGCATCTGGTCTTCCAATTCTTACTAATATTTCTCTAAATCTTTGTGCAGTTGCTGGATCTTGTCCATTAAATCTCATAACTGTTGGTAATAAAATAGCATTTGCTAATCCATGTGGTG
>ENA-OPCN01000635-OPCN01000635.1-human-gut-metagenome-genome-assembly--contig:-NODE-635-length-30136-cov-6.504737_pt1 | contig 30136 bp, 29 predicted proteins | sample MGYA00241567_ERZ501485 | MGnify/ENA primary metagenome ERZ501485 (study PRJEB25962, sample SAMEA2042579) | human gut metagenome | biome: human gut; feature: human-associated habitat; material: faeces...
TCGGAACCCATGCGGGCCCCGGCGCTGTTGTGGTAGCGTTTTTCAAGAATCAATAAAAAGCAGATCACACCGCGCATCGGAGATATTCCGCTGAAAAAGCTGACCGGACGCGATCTGCGGCATCCACACGATGCTGCACAATGCCCTCGACCGCGCAGTCAAAGAACGGCTGATTGTCCGAAAACCGGCAAATGACTGCATTCCGCCCAAAATCCCGAAGCACGAAATGAAGATCCTGCCGCCAGAGCAAATCAAGTCCTATTTGACAGCTGCTGAGCAGTGTGGTGTCCTGCCCAAGTTCTATCTGGAACTCATCAGTGGGTTACGCAAGGGCGAGCTGGCCGCGCTCCAATGGATAGCATACAAGCGCTGCGTTTCACGATTGTTTGCGTTTTGTTTGAGAATTGTTAATTTTGAAAAACACGGATCGAAATGATGTCAACCGGCGCAATTACGCTGAAAGATAAGCCGGGCAGAGGACGGCGCAAAAGTTGCGCCGCAGGGAACAGAGAAATACGCAGGGGCGAACGGGCCGCGCGGCAATGGTCTTGGCTGCTGAAAACAGGACCATTGGATCAGGTGAAAACAAGAAGAGCGGCGGGGAGGATAAGATAACGATCCTCTCCGCCGTTCGCGCATCCATTCCGTAAAAACCATCCGGACAAACCGGAAGGATCCAAACTTTTCTGCGGCGTATAGCTGCCGCTGTTCTGCAGCATTGCGGTAAAAACACACTGCGTCGGGTCATATCGCTGGAACTGATTTTCTGCGTGAAAATCAGCGCAGCAGCTGAAAGACGCGGGTCGGCCGGCCTCGACCATTGAGAACGCTGCGGCCGACCTCGACGATATAGCCGTTCTGCTCCAGCTTTTCCACGATGCGCGCGGCTGTGCGGAAGCTGATGTGCAGCTCCTCGGCCAGCTCCGCGGTAAAGAACGTGCCGTTATTTTTACGCTGCACGAAGGTGCTGATCTTCAGAACCGTATTGTTCGACAGCGCGCAGTCCTGCGCGACCTTGAGCAGCTGTGGGTCAAACTGGCTCCGCTTTACATGCATCAGCTCGTTCGGCTGGATGGGGCCGACGAAGCGATCTTCCGCGTAGACCAGATACGCCCGGTTGGAGCCCTCCTCCCATGCACGCTGCGTGCCGAGCTCCGCGTTTGCCAGCGCCTGCTGGAAGTGCAGCCCTGTTCCGATCCCGACCGCCAGTCGGTAGGGCGTTCCGCCGTAGACCTGCGCCAGAAGATCAAAGTGGGAAAACCGATCCGTTGTGTCAGAAAGCACCTCGTAGCTGCAGATCACGGCGAAATCCTGCTCGCCCATGCGCAGATACGCGCCGCTCACCAGCTGCGCAAACAGAACGATCTGCTCCGCGAGCTTGGCCAGATCCAGTACGCTCTGCACCATCGTTTTCCGATTCAGATAGTAATCACCGCTGAGCTCTGCGTGGATCCGGATGATCACACTGCCTTCCTTTGCCTTTTCCTTCACGTGCCAGGACAGGATCAGACGGCGCACCTCGCTGATATAATTATCCGGGCTCGGCGCCATCAGCACGCAGGGGATGCCCTCGGCTGCGAGCGTGTCCTGCACGTTGCGGATATTTGTAATGCAGACGCTGCACAGGCCACTGCGGTAGCTCTCGCGGTGCGTCTTTGCCGTTGCGTCGACAAAATGCGCCGCATTGGTATCCACGCTGATGCTGACCGGCTGCACGTGATCCATGTCCAGCTCCAGCGAACGATACGTCTTCATAACGGTGACATAGTCCAGCGTGTCTACGCTGACTCTGTAAATATCCGCGTGGTATTTGCTCTGCGCGATCAAAAGCGCGTGGACGAAGCTGGCTGCGTCGACGTTGACATACCGCGCCAGCACCGCCCCATGATCCACGCGGCTCACCATCAGCTTATACGGCTCGCTTCTTGTGTAGAGGACGCCGTCCAGCTCCGGCAGACAGCGCCTCAGCGCCTGTGCCGCCTCATCGACCCGCTCATCACTGGGCATCTCAATTCCGACAGTTTCGATATTCTCAAATGTTTCGGCTACGATCTCCTGGATTTCTCTGATTGACGAGCCGTGTCCGACCAGCGCAAGCCTGAAGCTCATGACGCTGCGCCTCCTCTGTGTTTTTTACTAGGGTGTATCTGAAAACTCCCAACGCACCCGGACAGCGGGCCTTTTTGCGGTGCGCCGCGTCATTTTTCCTTGAAATACGTCAGTATTCCTGCGAAAAAATGTCTTGCGCAACGCAAAAATCCCTCGCTGCCGGTCACATCATGAGTTTTCAGATACACCCTATGATAATTTAATGACGATTTATTGTCAATATACAGTCTGGAACTTCTCTACTATAATTATCATGCAAGAAAGCATCAAATAAAATTCTTTTCGAGAGGTTTTGACATGCATTACTATGAGAAAGAAGTGGTCTGCGCTCTTCTGGACATGGGCGGCTGTATCAGGCTCATGCGGGATGTCCTGATCGACTATTCCGCGGGCCGCACCATCCAGACGCTGCGGAGCGTCCTGCCGGTCAGCGAGCGAAAGCTGCTGGGACTGATGCCTGCGGCGAATACAGCTGCCGGAATTATGGGTGTAAAGGCGATCACAGTCTTCCCGGACAACTTCCAGCGCGGACTGCCGTCGCATCAGGGTGTTGTGCTGCTGTTCGACCTGGATACCGGCATGCTGAAGGCGCTGCTGGACGGCGACGCCATCACCGGCGTCCGCACCGCTGCTGTCAGCGCTGCCGCGACCGACGCGCTGGCGCGGAAGGATGCGCATACGCTCTGCATTCTGGGTTCCGGCCTGCAGGCAAGACGCCATCTGGAGGCAATCCATCTTGTGCGTGAGATCCGCGAGGTTCGCGTCTGGGATATCGTGCCGGAAAGCGTCCAACGCTATAAGGCGGACATGGAGGCTCAATTCGGCATTCCTGTGGTCGACTGCAGCGGCAATGTACAGGCTGCTGTCTCGGGCGCGGATATCGTCTGCACCGTGACCGCGGCGCGCGAGCCGATCCTGTTTGGCGCGCATCTGTCCGCCGGGACGCATGTCAATGCCGTCGGCGCGTGCGGCGCGGCGAACCGGGAGCTTGACACCGAGGCGATCCGCAGAGCGCGTCTGTTCTGCGACAGCCGGGAATCGTGCATGCACGAGGCGGGAGATTTCCTGATCCCGCTGCGCGGCGGCGAGGTTGCTGAGTCACATCTTCTGGGTGAGATCGGACAGGTTCTGTCCGGTGAGCTTGCCGGACGGCTCAGTCCAGAGGACATTACGGTCTATGAATCGCAGGGGCTTGCCGTTGAGGATCTGGCCGCCGGAAACTATGTATTTGAAAAGGGGAAGAAAATGGAGGCGGTTGTATGATGATTGAACCCCTGTATGATTTTTCTCTGACTGCGGAGCAGGAGGCAAGAGCCAGAACGCTGCATGAGAGCAGCATCATTCTGGACATGCTGTTCCAGGGACCTGTCGGGACGTACTCCCTGCCGGAGGGCGCGGAGGAGGAGCTGCTGGCGCTGGCACAGGAAGCCTGCCCCGGCGACGAGATCGCCCAGTGTAACTGGGCAACGGCTGAGATCCTGCGCCGGATGATCGGCGGCTCGTATTCGCGGCTGTATAAGGACTGCTGGTATGACAGCGGTCTGACTGGCGGCTGCCGCCAGCTCAGCGTTACGGACCGAGATGAGGCGCTGCGCTCGGCAGTTGAGCTGCAGGCTGAGTTCGATACTTACCCGTGGCTGGTCAAATGCACGTCGGTCGAACAGATCCGCCGCTGCAAAAAAGAGGGCCTGAAGGCCGGTATCGTCACCAGCCAGGAGGCGGAGGGCTACAGCAAGGATCTGAAGCTGCTGGAGCTTCTGTACAATTATGGCCTGCGCGTGCAGCAGCTGTCCTATAACAATCAGAATCTGATCGGCGCCGGCTGCATGGAGCCGAACGGGGGAGCGGGATTGTCCAAGTTCGGTATCCGGTTTGTGGAAAAGTGCAACGAGCTTGGTATCGTGGTCGATACCGGACACTGCGGCTATCATACCACGATGGATGCCTGCAAGTACAGCAAGGCGCCTGTCATCGCATCCCATACCGGCGTGGAGAAGGTCAACTTCCACGCACGCTGCAAGAGTGATGACGAGATCCGTGCGATCGCCGATACCGGCGGTGTTGTCGGTATTTTCGCAATGCCGTGGTTCACGGGCGCGGATCCCGAAAATACGACAGTAGATGATTTTATCGATCATATCGATTATGTCGTCAGGCTGGTCGGTATCGATCATGTCGGCATCGGCACGGACTGGCCCATGCCGCAGACCAAATGGGCGGCTATTACCTTTAAGAAGTACGTCGCCCCGACGATTGGCTTCGCGCCCGGCAACGGTCCGTCTACCGAATGGATCCACGGGCTGAAGGATTACCGCTCGTTTATCAATGTGACCCGCGGCCTTGTCGCGCGTGGATATTCCGACGAGGCAATCCGCAAAATTTTAGGTGAAAACTGGCTGCGCGTCTTTGAGCAGGTCTGGAAGAAGTAACGCCATTTATCAATCAAAAGGAGGATCTTTTTTATGAAACGTTTTGTAGCAATCCTGATGGCCGCAGCCATGCTGCTCACCGTACTTGCCGGCTGCAGCGGCAGCACCAAGCCTGCTGACACCACACCCGCAGCTGACAGCAGCACGGCAGCTGCCGAAACAGAATCCGCAGCGCCGTCCGCAAGCGCCATTACCGTTGTGCTCAGCGACGTCGGCAATAACATGGACCCCAGCGTTGCCAACGCCATCAACACCTTTACCATCATGAGCCATGTCTATGACAATCTGCTCAACTGCAATCTGGATTTCTCGCTCCAGCCGGGCGTGATCGCCTCCTGGGAGCAGCCGGACGAGCTGACCTATAAGCTGACTGTCGGCGACGGCTTCATGTTCCAGAACGGCGAGCCGCTGGAGGTCGAGGACGTTGTCTATTCCCTGACCCGTCTGGAAAATGTCTCTCAGACCGCCGACCTGTACGCGCAGATCGACAGCGTCTCCGCTGAGGGCAATGTCGTGACCATCGTTTTGAAGGAGGCCAACAGCGGCTTCATCCGCGATCTGGTTGAAGTCCCCGTCCTGAACAAGTCCTACTGCGAAGAGGTCGGCGACGCATATGCCAACGCACCGATCGGCACCGGTCCGTACGTTATGTCCGAGTTTGTCCCGGGCGAGAAGGCTGTCCTGACCGCATGGGCGGATTACCCTGGCCAGAAGGCCTCTATCGAAACCATCACCTTCAAGGCGATCGCAGAGCCCTCCGCAGCCTATATCGCGGTTGAGGCAGGCGACGCTGATTTCACTGAGATCGACGCGACCGATTATGCCCGCGCCGAGGCCAACGACAACCTCGTTTTCTACACCGGCGACACGACCTACACTGCGTTCGTGGCCATGAACACGCAGGAGCCGCCGTTTGACAACGTCAATGTCCGCAAGGCGATGGCCTATGCCTACAATAAGGAAGGCTATCTGAATGTCAAGGGTGAGAACTACCACACCATCGACTCCATGTTCCCCATGATGTCCGAGTATTATTACGCATCCGACGATGCCATCACCTATGATCTGGAGAAGGCCAAGGAGCTGCTCGCTGCCGAGGGCTATGACGAGAGCAACCCGCTTACGTTTGAGATTATCGGTTATTCCAACAATGACGTTGTTATGCAGGCGTATCAGGCAGATCTGAAGTCCATCGGCGTCAATGTGGAGCTCGTCACGCAGGAATTCGGCGTGTTTCTTGAGAACATGGTCGGCATGAACTTCCAGATGCTTACCGGCGGCTGGGGCGATACCACCGGAAACCCGCTGACATCTGCAGAGTGCTATTATTCCGGTAGTTTCGGCTCCCAGAACATCTCCTTCTACGATAACCCCGTCTGCGACGAACTGTATATCACCGCCAAGACCTCCAACGACACAGCGGAGATTAAGGATGCCTGCCAGCAGATCCAGCAGATTGCGTGGGAGGATGTCCCGATGTTCCCGACATTCGGCCGTAACGAGGGCTATGTCTACAATAAGAATCTGAACGGTGTTGTCATCTCGCCCAGCGGCACGCTTTCCTTCCGCACGGCGACGCTTGGCTAAGTCTGAAGACCCGTTTTTCACAACACCAGAGGGGCGCAAGCCCCTTTGGTGTTGAACCATAGTCTATTCACAGAGGAGCTGCGCCATGATCAAATATATACTCAAGCGCATCGTTCAGGTGATCCCTGTCCTGCTGGGCGTGTCGATCATCGTTTTCCTGATGCTCAGTCTCAGCCCCGGCGACCCGGCGCGTCTGGCGCTCGGCATGAACGCGAAGCCGGAGCAGATCGAAGCCTTCAACCATGAAAATGGTCTGGATCAGCCTGTTCTGGTTCAGTATGTGAACTACATGAAGGGCCTGGTGACAGGCAATCTGGGCGTTTCCTATACAACCAAGCAGTCTGTCGCCAAGATGATCGCTGTCCGCCTGCCCGCCACATGTATTCTGGCCTTCGGCTCGCTGGTTCTGACGTATCTGATCGCCATTCCGCTCGGAATTTTGCTTGCGGTCAAGCAGAATACGTTCTTTGACGACGCGTTCCGCGTGGTTGCGCTGATTGTATCCTCAATCCCGGCCTTCTGGTTGGGCCTGCTGCTGATGCTGCTGTTTTCCGTCATGCTCGGCATTCTCCCCAGCAACGGCTTTGATACGCCGCTGCACTGGATCCTGCCGCTGCTGTGTTCCTGCTTCGGCACATGGGCCGGCTCTTCCCGGTATATCCGCGCCATGGTGCTTGATACGATCCGGCAGGATTATGTCCGCACCGCCCGCGCAAAGGGGACGCCGGAGCGGCAGGTGCTGTTCCGCCATGCGTTCAAGAACGCGCTGCTGCCGCTTATTACGTCCATCGGTTTTTCAATCGGTAATTTCTTCGGCGGCTCCATCGTTATCGAGCAGGTCTTCGGCATCAACGGCATGGGCCGCATGATGCTTTCTGCACTGCGTGAAAAGGATATTCCGACGGTCATGGCCGGCGTTATCATTACCGCCATAATGATCGCGCTCGGCAATCTGGTCGCCGACCTGCTTTACGGTGTCGTCGATCCCCGTATCCGCGCCGTCTATACCTCCGGCGGCAAGAAGCTCAAAAAGAAGGAGGCCGCCGCATGAGCCTGCATCAAGACCCTACACAGACCGCCGTCCGCAGGCAGAAGCGCTCGCTCTGGACGGATGCATGGCGGCGCATGCGCCGCAGCCAAGACAGGCCGACGGCAGCCATACGGCGGTTATCGGCATGATCCTCTTTGCGCTGATCGTGATCGTCTGTTTCAGCGCCCCGCTTTTCAGCGACTATGACGCGCAGGTCATCAACAGTGACATTGCCCTGATCCGCAAATACCCCGTCGAGGGTCATCCGCTCGGCACGGATGAGCTGGGCCGCGATCTTCTGCTCCGTATTCTCTGGGGCGGCCGCACGTCTATTACCATCGCGCTGGCCGCGACGGTCGTTTCCTCCGTGCTTGGCATTATTCTGGGTGCGATCCCCGCTTATTACGGCGGCGCGACGGACAGCATCATCATGCGCACACTGGACGTGTTCATGGCGATCCCGTCCATGCTGCTCATGATCACGCTGGTCAATATCATGAAGCCCACCACGTTCAACCTGATCATCGCCATGTCCATCAGCGGTGTGCCAAGCATCGCGCGCATTGTGCGCGGCCAGATGCTTTCGGTCATGCGCAATGAATACGTTGAGGCTGTGCGCGGCATGGGCGCGTCTGGCGTGCGCATCGTGGTCAAGCATGTGCTGCCCAACGCCATCAGTCCGCTGATCGCGCAGATCGTATCCTCTGTGGCGGGCGAGATCACCATGATTTCCACGCTTTCCTACATTGGGCTTGGCGTACAGCAGCCCGCGCCGGAATGGGGTTCCATGCTGGCGGCCGGACAGCAGTTTATCCGTGACCAGCCCTATCTGACCATTTTCCCGGGTCTTGCCATTGTGATCACCATTATCTCCCTGACGCTGATGGGAGACGGCCTGCGCGACGCACTGGATCCGCGCATGAAGCGCTGACAGGAAAGGATGGATTGAAGCCATGGAAGAAAAAAATCTGCTGGAGATCCAGGATCTTGTCATCCGGTTTCATACCGACGACGGCGTGATCGAGGCTGTCAACGGCATTTCGCTCTCGCTGAAGGCCGGTGAGACGCTGGGGCTGGTCGGCGAGACCGGCGCCGGCAAGACAACGACGGCACTGGCCATTATGGGCCTTGTCGCCTGTCCGCCCGGACGCATTGAGCGCGGCAGCATCGTTTTTGACGGACAGGATCTGTCCAGACTCAGCAAGCACGAATACCGGAAGCTCCGCGGCAAGGAAATCTCGATGATCTTTCAGGATCCCATGACCGCGCTGAACCCCACCATGACGGTGGCCGACCAGATCGCGGAGGCTATCCGCAACCACAAGCGCATCTCCAAGCACGCGGCAAAGCTCGAAGCGATCCGCATGCTGGAGACGGTGCGCATCCCCGCAGAGCGCGCCTTTGAGTACCCACACCAGTTTTCCGGCGGCATGAAGCAGCGCGTGGTCATTGCGATGGCGCTGGCCTGCAATCCCAAGCTGCTGATTGCTGATGAGCCGACTACCGCGCTGGATGTGACCATTCAGGCGCAGGTACTCGAACTCATGAAGGATCTGAAGGAAAAATATGATACCTCCATGCTCATGATCACGCATGATCTGGGCATTGTCTCCGAGGTCTGCGATAAGGTCGCGATCATCTACGCGGGTGAGGTCGTGGAATACGGCTCGCTCGAGCATATCTACCGCAATCCCCAGCACCCGTATACCAACGGACTGTTCGGCTCGCTGCCGGACATCAGTAAGGACGTGGAGTTCCTTTCGCCCATCGAGGGCCTGATGCCGGATCCCGCCGCGCTGCCGGCTGGCTGCAAATTCAATCCCCGCTGTAAATACGCCTGCCTGCTGTGCGCCGAGCGTGCACCCGTCCTTACCGAGACGGAGCCGGGGCATTTCGTGCGCTGCCTGATCTATGAGAACGCGCTGGATGTGAAGGAGGTCGTAAAATATGAGTGACGAACTGGTCCGCGTCAGAGACTTGAAAAAGATCTTCTCCGTACCCGCAGGCGAGCTTCACGCCGTTGACGGCGTCGATTTCTCCATTGCGCGCGGCAGCACGATCGGCATTGTCGGTGAATCCGGCTGCGGAAAATCCACAATGGGAAGACTGCTTGCCATGCTGCTGGAGGCGACGAGCGGCGAAATTCTGTTTGACGGACAGAATATCGCGAAAAAGATGTCCAAGGCAGAGGCAATGGCATACAAAAAGCGGATCCAGATGATCTTTCAGGACCCGTTTTCCTCTCTGAATCCCCGCATGACGACCTTTGAAACCATCATTGAGCCGCTGAACATTCATCGCGCAGGTACGCTGCAGGAACGCGAGGCGCGTGTCTATCAGCTGATGGAGACTGTCGGCCTGTCTGAGCGCTTCGTCAACGCCTACCCGCATGAACTCGACGGCGGCCGCCAGCGTATCGGCATTGCGCGTGCGCTGGCGCTCGACCCGGAGTTTATCATCTGTGACGAGCCGGTGTCTGCACTGGATGTTTCGATTCAGGCGCAGATTTTGAATCTGCTGAAGCGGCTTCAGCAGCAGAACGGCTATACGTATCTGTTTATTACGCATGATCTGGCTGTCGTCAAGCATATCTCCAACGAGGTGCTGGTCATGTATCTGGGCCAGATGGTAGAAAAAGCGCCGACGGCAGAGCTGTTCCGCAATCCCCGGCACCCATATACACAGGCGCTGCTCTCCGCGATTCCCGTACCGAGTCTGGATGAGAAAAAGCCGCGTATGCTGCTGAAGGGCGAGTTGACCAGCCCTATCAACCCAAAGCCTGCGTGCCGCTTTGCGCCGCGCTGCCCCTACGCGAAGGAGCAGTGCCGCTGCAGCGTGCCTGAGATCACAGACCTTGGCAGCGGGCATACGATCCGCTGCTTCTATCCCCAGGGCTAAAGGAGGAAGAACCGCATGAATTACCTGACTGATAAGGTGTTCCACACCTATTTTTCCGGCGTTCCCAACGGCAGCATTATTTTCCGCGAGAAGAAGGCCGTTATGTGCGCCATTGACCGCCGTACCCGTGTACAGCTGAAGGAAGCGCCGATCCTTCCGCGCGAAGAGGGCCGCGCGATCGCCGAGACGATGATTGACTATGAAAAGCTCTTCCGGGAGCTGGATGCCTACGTCGGCTGCGCATGGGATCAGGATGAGCTGACGCTTAAAAACGGCGCGGTCTACAGCCGCCACATCACCTATACCGGTACGGTTGAGGGAAAGACCGTCACCGCCCAGCTCTGGTGCCAGCGCAAGAGCCACGGCTGCATGGATATCCTGACCGTTGACCAGAAGATCATCGGCTTCATCAATCCCGGCCGCATCTGCTCCGAAATTACCGTCCTGGCCGGGTATGAGTCCGTCACGCCGCTGACGCGCTTTGACGATCCGCTTCTGTCCAAAGTCGCCTACGGTGTCAATCCGCTCGGCAATATCATGGTTCCCTGTAAGGACGGCGTCCGTCTTGCAACGGAGGTCTTCCTGCCCAAGGGACTGGAGCCTGGCCAGAAGGTTCCGTCTATTGTCATCCGAACCTGCTATGGCAAGGCCCGCGATATTGACCGCAGCTGGCACTGGGTCACGCGCGGCTATGCGTTCGTGATTCAGGATGTGCGCGGCCGCAGCGACTCTGACGGTACGCTTGAGGCCTTCCAGCATGAGCGTGAGGACGCCGACGATCTGTTCAACTGGATCGCGGCGCAGCCGTGGTCCGACGGTAATATCGGCATGTGGGGCGCGAGCTATCTCGGCTATACTACCACCTCCGCCTGCACCAGCGGAAATCCGCATCTGAAGACCGCCGTCAGCGAGGTCAACGTCGGATCGCCGTTTTATGATACCGTCCGCAAGGGCGGAACCGTCTGCTCGTGGCCGCTGCTGTGCTGGACGCTGGCGCAGAGCGTTTCGAACCGCGTCGATATGGACGTATTCAAGGGCGTTTCCATCGATCCGCTCGAGGCTGTCCGGATCCGGCCTATTACTGCGATCCCGGAGAAAATCGTCGGCTGCCGTTCTACCAGCTGGGATATGTGGTCGAAGCACTATCATTACGATGATTTCTGGCGGCACAGTGACAATACAGCCCACGCGGACAATATCAGGATCCCCATGCTGATTCTCTCCGGCTGGTACGACGGCGATGCGCTTGGCGTGCAGGAGACCTGGCGTTTCCTGTCCAAAAGCCCCGTTCCCGGCCACCGTATTGTGCTTGGCCCGTGGCCGCACGGTCTGAACGCGTGGCGCGACAGCATGGATCTGGCCTTCGGCAATAATGCGGTCGACTATGATTTCGATACGCGCATTATCCGCTGGTTCGACCATTACCTCAAGGGTATTGAAAATGGCGAGGACAAGAAGCCCAAGGCGACCTACTACGTCAACGGTGAAAATCAGTGGCACACCAGCGAGGACTGGATGCCGAAGGAAGCGCGTCTTGTCAACCTCTATCTGGATAGTGACGGCCACGCAAACTCCATGAACGGCGACGGACGCGTCACGCTGACACCTGCTGAGACCGGCAGCGACGCATATGTCTACGATCCCGAATTTCCATGCGGCGGCGAGGGCGACGGCTTCGACGACGGTTTGGTTTCTCCTTACAAGTGCAATTCCCGTCAGATCCGCAGCGACGTTCTGGTCTATGACACGCCCGTGCTGGAGCAGGATATTGCCATTGCCGGCCCGCTGTATGCCGAGCTTTACGCAGCCTCCAGCGCCGTCGACACGGATTTTATCGTCCGCGTCAGTGATGTGGACGAGCAGGGGACTGCCCGTAATGTCAGCTTCAATATTATCCGCGCCGAGTTCCGCAAGGGCTGGGACAAGCCTGAGCTGCTTACGCCGGGGAAAATTGAAAAATATGAGATGGAGATGTATTTCTACGGCATGGTTTTCAAAAAGGGCCACAAGATCCGTATCGATATCTCCTCCAGTGAGCTGATGGAAGCATTCCCCAACACCAACACCGGCATCGATCCCTATACCGATCCGAAGCCCATCAAGGCCACCCAGACCATTTACCATGGCAGGGAATACCCCTCTCATGTCAAGCTCCCTGTCCTTTACGGCCTGTAAACAACTCCATGTAATATTTCTATACGCCTCGAAAAAGATGGGTAATTTCATGGCGCAGGTGCTGTGAAAAGAGCAAAGAAAAACCAAAGAGCGGCGGAGAGAATGACACGATCATCCTCTCCGCCGCTTTTCAGACATTTCCGCATGTGGGTCAGGCGGTTTCGCCGCCTGGAAAAGCAAACAAATAAAAGAGAAAACCGGTGAAAATCTCTCGATTTTCACCGATTTGGCGGAGCTAGTGGCCAGACTTGAACCGGCGACCTGCTGATTACGAAGAGTAGAAAAATTCTGAAAATATTGTTTTCCAGACGTTTTTGACCGTTTCCGCTAGAATTAAAATACTCTTTCGCACCCATGTTTCCACTGCTTCCGTCCGTTCGTTTCCGCGTGTGGGTCACGGTGTGGGTCAGCCGTTTTGGTCAGTCCACTGTATAAAGACACCACCAAGGAGGGGCGCAAAAGCGTACACCACACGCAAAAACTGCGCCGCTGTAAACAAAGACTAAGCCTTTTTATAAGCAGCCGCTACTCGACCCAGTTTTCAACTTCCAAATCAGGCACGCGCTCAAACTCGCGGACGTTGTTCGTCACAAGGATCATGTCCTCAGATCGGGCGTGCGCGGCAATCAGCATATCCAACGGACCAATCGGGGTTCCGCTGTGCTGAAGATAGGTGCGGATCTCACCGTACTTAGAAGCCGCTGCCGCTCCAAAGGGAAGAATGCTCAAGGGAACCAGAAAACGAAGTAACGCCTGCTCGTTCTTTATGGGATTGGAGCTGTGCTTCATTCCATACTCCAGTTCAGCCAATGTGATGGAGGAAATGCAGACGCCGCTGTTCAGTTCCTTTTTCAGTCGCTGCAATACCTGCTCCGGCTTGTTCTTCATCGCGTAGATGCAGATGTTGGTGTCCAGCATATACGTCACAGATGTTCACGCTCCTCTTGGACGCCCTGATCTCGACCATCCTCGAAAATATCGTCGGTGAAGCTGTTCAGACCGTCCATAAAAGTCTGCCACATGGATTCCTTCGGAACGAGGATCACAGCGTCACCAAGCTGCTGGATGATCACTTCGTCTGTGTTGAAACGAAACTTCTTCGGTAGGCGCACAGCCTGACTTCTGCCATTCTCAAAGATTTTCGCTGTTTCCATTGTGATCACCTCCCTAAATAATATATATCACAGTATATATTCTCTGTCAATAGGAGAATCTGATTTTCTCAACCGAAATGTATTGACGCAGATTTCAGTTGTAGATTATACTGAGAACACAATCATAGAGTGCAGAAAGAGGGATGAAAAATGGAACTGTCAAAGAATGATTGGAAACTGTTCCGAGAACAGCTTCCTGGTTGGCAGGAACGCTATATGGACAAGCTCACCCGTGAGTATGTCGAATTTTTGACCGATGACAGATGCCAACCATCAGAACGTTTTTGGACGCTGAATAAAAGAATACGTGAGGATCGGAGAAAACCGGGAGTGCAGCTTGAACTCCGAAAACAGAACGTTGTGTTTGATCTGGCGCACCTGATCGCGGATGGCGCAGTTTTGCTGGATGAGCTTGATGGCTTCAGCGAGGAACTGCAGAATATGGTTCGTGAACTTTCGCAAAAACAGGTATAAAAATCGCATTCACGTGGTCTAAGCCGTCATTCTTTATTCGAGGTTGACTAAATCATTATACTCCAAATGCGGCCATCTTTCTGATGGTCTCATTTTTCATACAGATCCGTCAGGAATCTATAGAAATCATGGCGTGAAGTCCGGATTATCGTACAGTCCTTGTGCTAAACTATTCTTATACTACAAAAGGAGGCGTAAACTTTGATTTCCAGAAAAACATACTGTAGGGCACTGAAACTGTTGCAAACGCAGGAGAATTTAGATGCAGAGGCCCGGCAAATTCTGCTGACGCTGCTCTGTGACAGCATCGACGATGTTTGCGACTACACATCCTGGTGGCTTTCCGAAACAGACGATTTTTGTGTCTGGACCGAAGATGAAAGCCAGAGGTGGGATCTGCACAAACCGGAAGCGCTTTACGATTTCATCACCGGAGAATACGGCAGAGCGGAGCATATCTGCGGCAAAAATTTTGTGACCGTCTCGATTCTGCTTGACGCAGATGTGAAAGAACAGCTCGATTCGTTCTGCGACGAACACGACACAACGCCGGGACAAATTCTGACGACTGCGCTGGAGTGGATGGTCCATCACCCCGAGGAAGCAAAATCATATCTTGAAAACCTGATGGAGAAAGATGCATCATGCGAAAAGAAGAACTAAACTTGGAAACGCTGCATACCGTTACGCCGGAAGAATTCCAGCAGCACTTCGATGTACTGACGGAAGAAGCCAGAACCGGCAATGTGCCGCTTCGCATTCGCGCAGAAGACGGCTCGTCGGATCTGCTGCTGTTCGCGTGGGACGATTTCTTTGAGCGTTTTCATGAAATCTATCCGCCAGAAAAGCGAGTAGAAATCGAAGCAGCCTGTCAAGCATTTCATGAATCTGAATAAGAAGAACGCAGCACCGGATGTGCTGTATGTTGCCTGTCCCCCTGCCTAACTGAACCGCACCAGATTATGCGGACAGCACAAAAAGCCCCCATGTAGGATATTGAGTTTTAAGCGGAGTGGCGCAGCGACAGCGGTGCCACTCCCGTTTTTGTTTGGATGCGTTCGTGGTTATAGAAGTAAATATACCTGTCGATCAGTTCGTTTGCTTCTTGGAGCGTCTTTGGCTTGTGGCGGTAGATGCACTCTGTTTTCAGAATGGAGAAGAAATTTTCTGCCATGGCATTGTCATAAGGATTTCCTTTCCTTGACATGGACGGCGTTATGCCGTAAGATTGTGTTAGCTTGAAGTATGCTTGCGATGTGTATTGAAAGCCTTGGTCGCTGTGGAGCTGCAACTCCGCAGCGACTTTCTCTTTCTTCATTGCCAGACGAATCGTGTCCAGAACAAGATTCACAGTCTGCCGACTTGCAGTCTTGTAGGCCACAATACTGTTGTCATACAGATCTCGGATCATGGACAGATATAAAATGCCTTCTTTTGTGTGGATGTAAGAAATGTCCGTGACCCATTTCTCGTTTGGCCTGACCGCCCGGAACTGTCTGTTCAACAGATTTTCGTATTTGTGTACCTGCTGACCAAGATTTACCCATTGGCGGCGTCGGCGAACCTCAGACAATAATCCATATTTTTTCATGATTCTGAGCACAGTCTTCGGATCTCTTTGAATATTTCTGCCTTTTAACCACTTCCATACACGTCGATAGCCATAGGTCTTATCTGTCCTGCGCTGACATTCCTCGATTTCCTTTGCCACAACAGCATCGCGATCCGTCTCTCCCAGACGCTTTTTAAAGCAGTAGTAACCACTTCTGGATACCCCGAAGAATTTGCACATAACAGATATTGGGTATTCTCCCCGGTGACGGTGAATGACGGCGTACTTTGCCTTTGGCCTCACTTCCTTTCTGTGGACTGCAGAAAATCCTGCAGTAATTTCACTTCCATCTTGAGCCGCTTATTCTCATACTTATATTCCTGCAGCGTCTTTGCAGGCTTCCTGCCACGAAACTTCGGCGCACCCTTGGCGGCTTTTTTGCGTTGCCGCTTCAGCAGATTGTGAACCGGACGGTCTCCCTCCAAGCCAAGTTCCGCTTCGATTTCCCTGTGGCTCTTCCCTGATTCTAACATCTTTTCTATGGTCGGTAGTAGAACCTGCATATTGGTGTATCTTCGTTTGCTCATAATGAATCCCCCCTGATGTACTTATTATCCTACATCAGGGGGGATTTTGTCTATTGTCCTGTTTTACTGGTTCTGTTCAAACTTAGGCAGGGGATTTTTTATGCAGACGAAAAATATTTTCCGCAAAATATTTTCAAAACAGGCTGTTCAAAACGCGGTTTTCTGTCGGATTAAATAGAAGGACTTTTTGAGAAAGCCGCTGGCGAGTCAGAAGTAAATATTTTGTGAACTTTTGTGAAAAGGGGTCTAAAAAGTGTGTTCTCGCTGCCTACCACATGGGAGGACTTTTCAGAGAGACGAAAAAATGTAAATGATCTGTGAATTTTCACAAAAGGGTTTCTAAAAATCGCGTTCCCGTGGCCTATGCAGTGAGGGGATTTTTTTCGGTGAGACACCGCTCAAAACGCAAAAATCTGTCGGATCAAATAGAGGGCGTTATTGCTGGACGTAAAATATCTTCCCCTCTGAATAAGAAAATTTGCGAAGGAGGGTAACAAAAACGGCTTTTAGTGTCGGATTAAATAGGGAGATGTTTTGACCGGCGAAAAAATTTCCGAATTTTTTGAAAACAGGCTGTCAAAACTGCGATTTTTATCCCTATCAGTAATGAGAGACTTTTTTTCGACAACCAAATTTTTTTCGTACAAACGCCGCAAAAGTTGTGCAACTAAAAGTGAGGGCAAATTTTTTTGAAAAAAGTTTGGTACAAAAGCCCTCTGAATACGGATAAAGGGTAGGAGGTGTTTTTTCGGACAGACAAAATACAGACAGAAAAAATGGACACGAACAAAGGAGGACAACATGAAAGAATCAATCTACAAGAATTATGACGAGCTGCCGCTGTTCCTGAATGCAGCGACAGTGGCAAAGGCGCTGGGCATCGCACCGTCAAGCAGCTACGAACTGATGCACGAAAAAGATTTCCCCGCGCTGCGAATCGGGAATCGGATCGTCGTTCCGAAGGAAGCATTCATCCAATGGGTGGAGCAGCATACAGGAGGGTGCGAATGAAGCGCAGTCTCTGGCCGACACGCGATTCGGTCAAGGACTACTTCCCGCTGCCGAAAGAAATTTTCTCGCTGGGTCTGAGCGCGGCAGAGATCGCAATCTACGCCTACCTGCTGTTCTGCGAGGATCGCCAGACGTTCCAATGCTGGCCAAGCTACCGAAAAATCGGTGAAGCGGTTGGGCTGAGTCCGAACACGATCCGCAAACACATCCGGTCGCTCGAAGAACGCAGTCTGCTCATCACAGAGCCGACGTTGGTCACAACGAAAGATGGGAAAGCGCGCAACGGCAATCTGCGATTTACCATCCGACCAATTCAGGCGGCACTCCAGCAGGACTATAACCGACAGATGCAGAAACTGGACGAGGATGCGGCAAGACGAAAATATGCCGATTTTGTTGAAAACACAGGTTGAGAGCGCAGACAAAACGCCAGTCACAGTCTGTCGCGCCCGTGTTGGCGGTTTGTGCCGCTTTCGCCGCCCAGCCGAGCGTGTACCCGCCGGAAGCCCGAAGACCGGACGTTGCACCGCCGTGCGGGAGCGTTGCGGAAATGGCAAACGCAGAAGAAGAACGCCTCCGGGCGGATTTCAGCAGAGAGAGAAGTCGCAAGCGGCGAAGCAGGAGAAAGGGCTGGCGCTTTTCTGCGCCAGCCCGTCCACTTCTGCCCGCAGTGCGGGCAGTTTCGGGGGATGAAAATGGCGCTTTTCTGCGGCTGTCAAAAATGGAATGACGCTGTTATTTCCCAAAAGCCGCGAAGCACCAGTAAAATCAAGGACAATTTTGACGCTATTACAATTTCGGGAGGTTTTGAACATGAAAACAGAAGAACGAAGCCGCCACACAGTCTGGATGGAAGATACAGTTTGGCAGCGGGTGCAGGAACACTACAAAAGCGACGGATGCAGCACGCAAAACGAATTCATTGCAAAAGCAATTCTGTTTTACTGCGGCTATTTGCAGAGCGAATATGCCGGAGACTTCCTGCCGAAAATCCTCGGAGAAACGCTGGAAGCTATCCTCAGTATGTTTGGTGACCGCATCGGCAAACTGCTTTTGAAACAGGCTGTCGAGCAAAACGTCTGCAATCACATCCTTGCGTCGGACACGGATATTGACGCGGCAACATACCAGAAAATGCGCGGTATGAGCTATCAGGAGGTGCTGCGGACAAACGGACAAATCTCGTTCCCGGAGGTGCTCCGTCAGCAGAAACGACTCTGAGCTTACAGAGAAAAGCAGCTTGCAAGCCGAAAAACTTGCAAGCTGTCTTCTGAAAAAACAACGCTTTACTGAACAATTATTTGCGCTTTATGCCGCCGAGGATACTGCGCCGCCCAGCAACCCAATGGGCATCCGCGCGGACTCTAAACGCTGCAAAAAGCTCATGCAGAAGCGGCTGGCGATAGGGTATAAAGCATAAAGACCACGAGCAAGGCGCAGGGCTATTCGCAGATCCTGTAATTTTTGCTTTTCAAGATCCGCGTCGCAGGAGACGAAGAATAACAGGGCACCCCGACCGTGTATGGAGGGGTGCTCTGTTCGATAGATTCTCAGTTCCAGCGGACAAACCGCAGCCGTTCCTGCCCGGATGTATTCGGCGCGTGAAGCACAAGATAGCGTGTCCCATCGAATGCGTCAAACAGCATTCCGTGCCCGCCAAAATCAAACGCGGGCGCTTTTTGCTGTGTCCACGGTCCGGTGAGCTTCCCGGTCCGGCTTTCCGCAATTCCGATCGCATAGCCGTCTGCCGCGAAGCTCGACCACAGCATTTTCAGCTTCCCATCCTCGTGGAACAGGAACGGACCGTCCGTTACATAGTTTTCGCCCTTCGCAACCACGACGTCGCCGGTGCCCGGTACGCTCCACGGAGCATCCTTTGCATGGAACAGTGTGACCGGCGCTCCGGTCGCATTGGAGAGGTCCTTTGCCAGCGGAAGTGCGCAGATGGCGCCGTTCTGGATCTGCGTCCATTCATGGGAGAAAACCAGCCAGGGCGTATTTTCTTCGACATAGAGCGTGCCGTCCAGACAGTCCCAATCTTCCGGTGTTGCGGGAGACCCCGAAATGGGAACGTATGGTCCGGTGATCTGCCCGGAACGGAAGATATGTACGCCGCGGTGCCGGTTCTCTGCATAAAAGCTTGCGATCAGATACCAGCTGCCTTCGTAATGGTGAACCTCCGGAGCCCAGAAGTTTTTCGTTCCCCAGAAGCCTTCCGGCGGGCGAAAGGCGTATTCCGGCTCCGACCAGAGCTTCAGGTCCCGGCTGCGGTATACCTGAAAACCGATGCCGACGCCGTTCCATGGGTCCGCATCCGTTGTGCCGAACAGATAGTACTGCATGGAGGCGCGGTCTGCAACGACGAATGGGTCACGGATTCTAATATGATCTGTAGAAATTGTATACAATATTTGCGTCCCAGATTGTAGTGCCGTAGGCATTGTTAGAATCATCTCCCATTTTATTCTGTTATGCTTACGAATTTTGTTTGCTCCAAGTGTTCATAGAAAATGTCATTCGTAGATTTTGAACTATTCCACCATGTTGATACGTTTTTAAAACAAATATGATAAAGACGATTGCTTTCAGAAAAGCCGGAGAGGAAAATAAGATAGTTTTCCGGCATCGTGATCTCCTCGAATGTAATATCATGCACCTGCCCGGCTTCCCGGTCCGTGGACCAACGGTCGCGGGTGATCACGCAGCAGATGGCGTAATTGCTCTCCTGACGGATGCGGATGTTTCGGAACGTGATATGGTGCACCTCCGCCGCATCGCAGATATAAACCGCCAGCGCGCCGACCTCGGTCGTCCAGTCTGCCATGCTGTGCAGCACATCGCAATCCTCAAATACCGCATCATGGATGCCGAAGCGCGATTCTCCCGCCACGCCGAAGGCGCGGACCTTGTCGTTCCAGACCGTGCAGCGCCAAACAAGAATATCGTGCGTCCCGGTCTGCGGCGTGAGCGCCATACTCTTGAGACAGATGGCATCGTCGCCGGTACGCAGGAAGCAGTTTTCCACCAGCGCATGCTGTGTGTCAACCAGATCGATTCCATCGCTGTTCTCGCGGTAGGCGAGCATCCGCACCCGGTCAACATGAACGTTTTTGCAGCCGAAAAACGGGAGCGTCCAATGCGCGGCACCGACAAAAATGACGTCGGATATGGAAACGTCTTCGCAGCTGGTAAAGACCATGCTGCGCCGCGCGTGCCAGTCCAGCGCGGTCAGATCGATGATGCCTGCACCGCAGACGCGGATATTTTTCTGTCCCTCCGCATGGATAAAATCCTGATAATTCGGCTTTCCAGCCCAATCGTGTGCTTCCAGAACAGACTCCGATTCGTCCGGCTGCTCCGGTACGAGGATCGCTCCGGGCGAAAGATACAGTGTCTGCCCGCTTTTGAGCTCCTGTGTGCGGATACGGTGAATGCCAGGTCCAAAAAACAGGACGGAATCATCGTCAGGCTCCGGCGCGGCGGCTGCATCATTTGCGCGGAAAACTGCCAGCGGGTGCAGGTGGCTGCCGTTCGCCTCAATGAGGAGGTTGTCCGCTTCCGGAGCGGGAAAGCGCAGCGCCTGACCGCAAAGCATTCCGGTCAGATGCAGCGATTCCGGTAAAATTTCCGCGCTGCGCAGCGGTGGAATGGACGTCGCGGTCAGCTCCGATGCGCCGAACGGAATGACCACGAAGCTCTGCGGTCCGCCGTGCGTGACCGGCGTGTCATAGACCGGAAGCTCTGCTCCGTCCGCGAAGAAGCGCCAATAGGAGGAACGCGCCAGCCCGGAGGACCATGCGCTGTGTGACTCCACGCCACGCGTCCGGAAATCACGGAGATTTTCCGCATAAGAAATGGAATCTGCATCCGATGTTGGAAAGATTCTCATGTGCTTCACCCCTTCACCGCGCCGGAGGTCATGCCGGACATGATCTGCTTCTGCGCGCAGAAATACAGCAGCACGACCGGGAGTGAGACGATGACCACGTCGGTAAAGACCAGATTCCAGTCGGAGCTGTGCGTGCTGAAGAAATTGTAGATGGTAAGCGGCAGCGTATAGTTTTCAGACGTGTTCAGGAAATAGATCGTCGTCCCGAAATCGTTCCAGATGTTCATAAACGTCAGGATAAAGAGCGTCACCGTCATGGGCTTGAGCAGCGGGAAAACGACGCGAAAAAAGAGCGTCAGCGAGCCGCAGCCATCCAGAATTGCCGCCTCGTCGATGTCGCGGGGAATGCTCTTGAGCGCACCCAGATACAGAAATGTTCCAAGCGGCAGGTTTGCCGCCGTCAGGACAGCCGCCGCACCTGCAAATGTCTTCAGATGCAGGTAGCTGCACAGCATATACGTCGGAATGATCTGCCCCGGCACGATGAGCCCCAGCACGAAAAAGGTTGTGAGCTTCCGGCTGAAACGCGTGTTCCGGCGCTGCAATATGAACGCCGCCAGCGCGGACAGAAGGATGATCAGCAGCACGGAAAGGCAGGTCACGATGCAGCTGTTGCGAAATGCGTGCAGTACGCCAGTCTCCATCACCGCCCGGTAGTTTTCAAGGATGTTCCACTGCTTCGGAAGTGCCAGTCCAAGCTCTGCCGCCTCTTTTTTTGTCTTGAAGGAGTTCAGAACGATCATGGCAAATGGCGTGAGCATGAAAAGGCTCAGCAGGAAGCCGAACGCCGTGCGCAGAAAATGTGTACGCCGCTTCATACCTCGACCTCCTTTCCGGACAGGAAGCGATTGGTCGGCAGGGCAATGAGCAGCACGAAGAACGTCAGGATCATGCTGGCGGCACACCCGCGTCCATAGCTTCCGCTGCTGAACGAGGAGTAGATCAGCGTTCCGAAAACGGAGGTCGCATTGCCGGGACCGCCGTTGGTCAAAGCCTGCACAATATCGAAGACCTTGAGCCCGCCGACGATGCTGATGACAACGGCGTTGTTGAATGCGGGCATGATGAGCGGCAGCGTCACAGAGCGAAACTGCTGCCAGCAGCTGGCACCGTCGAGCTCTGCGGCTTCATAGTAAGTCGTGTCGATTGCCTGAAGCCCCGCAAGCAGGATGACCATCGTATAGCCCGTCCATTTCCAGATCTCCACAAAGGCGCAGGAGAAGATGGCGATTTTCGGATTGGTCAGCCAGTTTTGCGTCAGCGCACCCAGCCCGATTGTGGTCAGCGTGCGGTTGATGAGCCCGGACGGGTGCATCATGGAGCGGAACACCAGCCCGACGGCGACGTTGTTCAGCACGGCAGGCAGGAAGAAAACCGTCCGCATATAGTTTACGCCGCGGAAGCGGTTGTTTACCAGCAGCGCCAGCGCCAGCCCGAAGCCGACCTTTCCGAGCGTCGTGACAATGGAAAAAAGCAGGGTGTTTTTGATCGCGACGCTGAAATAGGGGTTGCGCAGGACAGTTGCGTAGTTTTCCAGCCCCGCAAAGGTAAAGGAGGAAATTTTGAACGTTTTCACGTTGAAAAAGGACAGAAGAAAGCCGGATGCCGCTGGAAGCACGTACAAAACACCGTAAACGATCAGCGCGGGCAGCACAAGTGAATAGGGATACGGGCTTTTCATCCGCAATTTGAGTGATTTGGTCTGATTCAAGGGAACGCTCCTTTTTAACGGATATGAATAAATGGAGTGCAGGCACTCCATTTATTCATCAATATTCAGCTTCTGTGGACCTTAATTCCAGTTGGGGTCGTTTGCAGCCTTGGCGTTGTCGGCAGTGTCGCTGTCGAGCAGGCTGATGACCTGATCGATGTCCATGCCTCCGGCAAGATAGTCCTGCACGTGGATATGATAGTCGCCGTAGTGGTAGACGTTGCCGTTCTGCCAGACCTCCATGCTGTTGCCCTTGAGCATTTCATCATACAACGTCCGATATGCCTCGGGAAGCTCGCAGGTCACCTTCTGGTTGAGGTAGATGCCGGGCTGCGCGGTCGCGTAGATCTGCTGCGCCTCAGAGGAGGCGAGGAAGTTCAGGACCTTTTCGCCGAGCGCCTGATCCTTGCAGGCTGCGGTCATGACAACGGAGCCGGGCATGGAGGAACAGGTGTAGTTCTTCTCATACAGCGGGAGAATGAACGAGCCGATCTTGTCGGCGGATTCCGGATACTTCCCGGCAATCTCGTCGTAGACCCAGGTGCCGTTGCAGTACATACCCGCAGTGCCCTCTGCCAGCGCGGTCTGCGCCATGTCATAGGTGTCGGAGAGGAAGCTGCTGTTGACATAGCCCTTTTCGACCATGTCTTTGGACATGATGATGGCGTTCTTGAAATTGATGGCATCGGAATAGTGGCGCTTGTTGGTGTTCATCTCGTTCCAGAACTCCGTATAGCTCAAGCCGCTTTCCACAACGTCCTCGTTGAAGCCGAAGTGCGTGATGCACTGAAGCGTCCAGGTGTCGGCGCCGGAATAGTACAGCGGAGTCACGCCGATCGCCTTGAGCTTTTCGCAGCAGTCCAGGAACTCGTCCCAGGTCGTGGGAGCGGCTTCAATGCCGGCAGCTGCAAAGACGTCCTTGTTGTAGAAGATGCCGACCAGCGAGGTGGAGTCCATCGGAACGGCGTAGAGCTGACCGTCGTAGATGTAGTGTCCTTCCTCCAGCTGATCCTGGCTGTACTCGGACATATCCACGTTCTGAAGCGGCACGATCTGATCGAGCACGCCCGCATTGTGGTCGAGCCACTTCGGACCGTAGGTCTGAAGCAGATCGGGCAGATCGCCGGTCGCGAACTTGGCGCGGACCAGCTCTTCACCCTCGCCGCCGCCGGCGATGATGTCAATCTTCAGACGGAAGCCGAGCTCCTCGGCGTGCTCGTCAATGTACGCGGTCAGCGCTTCCCAGCCGGACTTGTACCAGTCCGTGAAGGTCAGCATCGTGACGGTCGGGATTTCCGCCGGAGTTTCCGGCTGCGCGGGCTGCTCGGGCGTTTCCGTCCCGGCATTTTCGCTCTGCGCCGGCTCCTGCGTATCGCCAGGCGCGGGCGTTCCCTGTTTCGTGCTACAAGCGGCCAGCGATGCGAGCATCATCAGCGCAAGCAACAATGCAAGAATCTTTTTCATGATGGTTCCTCCTGTTTCGTTGTTCTGAGAGGATCTCTCTCATGCCCTTATTATAATTGGAGGGGCTTTGGGCGGAATTGTACTCTTTTTTGAAATAACGGTACTTTTTATTTCTGCGTTTTCCGGTATTCCTTCGGCGTCATACCGGTGCAGCGCTTGAACGCTCTGGCAAAATACGCGTCGTCACGGAAGCCGCTCAGCCGGGATACCTCCTTGTTGCTGTAGCCTCCGGCGCGCAGCAGCTCCTTCGCCTTTTCGATCCTGTAGGAGCACAGATAATCGGCAAAGCCGACGTTCAAGTCTTCGCGGAACAGGCGGCTGAGATACGCCGCGCTGATGCCGATGAACTCCGCGATGGTGCCCTGTGAAATATCTTCGGCATAATGTCTGCGAATCAGACTGATTGCCTGCTCGACATACGGCGAGTCCGGGCTTTTGCCCTTACCCGCGGCTTCAAACGCGCGGTGGTTCAGCTCGCCGAACCACGTCCGCGCGGCGGTCAGATTCCGGAAGCTGTGAAACACCCGCTGCGGGTCTGCGGGCTGATAGAGCTTTGCAAGATCGACCCCACGCTCGACCCACGCGCGGCTGAGCGTGCTGAGAAGATCCATAAAGAAATTTTGCAGGGCATCCGCAGACGGCTGCATCCCGGAAAGCTGCGCAAAGACATCGTTCAGAAGCTCATGCGTCCGCGCGGGCTGATTCTGGCGAATCGCCGCAGCCAGTTGCTTTTCGCGTGCCGCGTCAAATACGGAGAGAATGTCAAAGGACGGTGCGGTCGTTTCTTTGAAAGCCTCATCCGAAAAGAAGCGGTTTTCGTATTTCTGCTCCGCGGAGAGATAGGATTTAGGAACCTCTACGGCGCTTGGTACAGTCTGTCCCTCATAAAACTCTGCCGAGAGATTCAGATAGGTTTGCAGGCAGGCGCGGATGCGCGCGCAAAGCGTTTGGTAGGTCTCCGCACGTACCCGGCTGCTGTTGGTGCCCTCATAGCAGAGCAGAAATACATACTTTTCGTCCGAAACGTGGCAGCAGATACCAGCGCGGTAATCCTGTAAAATTTCGTCCACAATATTCAAAATCGAGTATTCCAGCAGATATGCCGCAATCATATTCCCCTTCTGGGGCTGGACCTGCATAAGAATGACGGAAATGCTTTTGAGTCCCAGCTTCAGCTCGAATACACCCGCGCGTGCGGTGATCTCCTGCTCGCTGCGATAGCAGCCGGAGATCAGCTTCATCACAAAATCACGCTTGAGCGCCAGCTGGCTATCCGTCGAATCATCCTCCGGCGTGTGCGGCTTTTGTATCCGCTCCTGCGCGGTGCGCAGTGTCTGCTCCAAAACCTGTGCATTCAGCTCGTGCTTCAGGATATAGTCGATCGCCCCATTTTTCAGCGCCTGCCGCACATAATCCAGCTCGTCATATCCGCTGAGCATGACCATCAGAATATCCGGATAGGCGCACTTGAGCGCCTCCTGCAATTCCAGCCCGTCCATCTGCGGCATCCGAATGTCGGAGATCACAAGGTCGGGCCTTGCCGACGGAATCATCTGCATTGCCTGTTCTCCGTCCGTCGCCTCGCACGCGACGGAAAAGCCCTGCTGCCTGCAAAGCGGCGAGGTCTCGATCAGCCGTTTGAGATTGGAACGAACCAAAAAATCATCATCCACGATCAAAATCCGCATCCTGCTCCGCCTCGCTTTCTGTAATTTCCGGCAAAATCAACTCCACGGACGTCAGCAGCTGCTCGCCCGAGAAGATCCGCATCTCCGCCGCATCGCCGAAAAGCAGATGTAGCCGCCGGTCAATATTCTGAAGTCCGATGTGCTTGGAGCCTCCGCCGCAGTAGTGCTGCCCATCCAGCAGCCCCGGCGCAAAGCCCGGTCCGCTGTTGCGCACCAGAATGCGCAGCCGTTCCTGCTCCAGAAAAATTCGTATCTGTATGATGCCGGTCGCCTGCGCCTTTGCGATCCCGTGTTGTAATGCGTTTTCAACGACCGGCTGTACGAGCAGCTTCGGCAGAAAATGTCCTTTTGCCTCCGCTTCGATGGAAATGTTGTAGGTGAATTTGCCGGCGTACCGGTATTGCTGAATTTGCAGATAGTCCCGCAGATAGGTTTCTTCCTCTGCAACGCTGATGAGCTTCCGCGTGTCCAGATTGAGGTGCATCATCCGGGAAAGCGCGTCTGTGACCGTCTGGATATTCTCAACGCCCTGCATGATGGAAAGCACCTTGATGGTGTGCAGGGTGTTATAGAGAAAATGCGGGTTGATCTGCATGGAAAGCATCGCGATCTCGGAGGTGCGCTTTTCCGCTTCGGCGCAGCGGATGTTCGTGATCAGGGTGCGGATGCGCGCCAGCATGGCGCAGATGCGCTGATACAGAATGCCGACCTCGTCCTGCCGGGTGATACGGATCGGAAGCTCCAGCGCCTCATCGCCGGTCTGCTCCACCGCGCGCGTCAGCCTCCGTAAATCCTTCGTCAGATAGTGCGCCAGCGCAAATGCGATGACCGCAAACAGTGCCGCACAAAGCAAGACGATTAGCAGCATACGGTTTCGGACCTGTAAAAAGCCCGATATGACCGTATTCTGCCGGACGACGCCGACGATCTGCCAGGGTGTAATCTCAGAGGTCGTATAGACGACCAGACAGTCCGCGCCGCCGATCTGATCGGTGTAGCTTCCGTGCCCGCGCGGGACGGAATCCTGGAAACGGGTCAGCGGCAGAGTGTCCGCGCCCTCCGGCACATAGACGGCTTCGCCAGTGTCCCGGTCAAACACATACAGCGCATAGCCCTGCATTTCCTGAATGTCAAAGATCGTTTCCAGAAGGCTGCTTTTCACATCCGCCTTGATCACGCCGATGATCGTGCCGTTGTTCAGCACCGGGCGGACGATGGAAAAGACGTAGCTGCTTTTGGGCGACGGCTGCTTGCTTGTATATGCGTGCGGCGTTAGATAAACGACATCCGCCTGCCCGCTTTGTATCTGGGAAAACCACTCCGTCTGAGAAACCTCGTCATAGGGCGTTGTGATCCCATAGGTGCAGATACGACCGTCGAAGCCGTAGATGGAAACGCCGTTCAGATATGCCTTGAAGTTGCAGCGGTTGAAGAGATAGCTCCGCGCCTGCTGTAACGAGGCGATCTGCGCATTGGACTCCTGCGCGGTCAGAAACTGCACAACGCAGTTGTTCTGCGTGGAACGGACCTTGTTGGAAATAAACGCGGTCGTATAGTCGATCTCGCGCAGGCTTTCTTCAAACGTTTCGTTCAGCGTTTCAATGACCGTATCCAGATGCGCCTGCGCGGTCTCAACCGCCTCGCGGGTGAAGCTCCGATACCACGCCAGTGTACTGACTGCGCAGAACAGAAGCAGCAGCGCCACCATGATCGCGAGAATCCGTGCGGTAAAGCTGTGCAGCACCTTCATGATACAGATCCGCCTTTCGAGCCGTTTTCTCTATCATATACAAAATATGAAAAAATTCAAAGTGGCAGCTTTCGAAAAACAGATCAAAAAAGTACAATTTTCCCGCTGTCGGAGTCTGCTATGATAAACGCATAAAATTTCAGGAGGCATCCGTTATGGGGATTTTGCAGCCGATTTGGGACGGGACATTTGTCTATCGGGAGCCGGTCTGTTTTTCCGCCGACAAAGACGGGCGACCGACCGGCGGAACACTGCTGTATCAGCCGGAGGAGATTTTGTCAGTCACGTCGTTTGACGGAAGTGTTTTTTACCAACCGGTGCGGGATTATACCGCAAATGGGCGGCAGCTGGTGCGCACGGAGGCATCGCGCATCCCGTATCTGGAGCGCAGCGTGTATTGTAAGCCATTTACCGGCGTACCGGAAACAGCCTGGATCCGCCTGTCGGGCGGAAAAGCCTACATGGAGGTCGTTTCCGATGTCTATCGCTGGCAGACGCTCGTGACCTATACGCACAGAGACAAATGGGCGGGATTTCAACCGGAGGCTTGCGGTGAGAGCCTTCCGCGCAGCATGGAAAAGCTGCGCGCGGGAGGAGACTTTCATCTGACATTTTACGGCGACAGCATCACAGCCGGCTGGGAAGCCAGCGGCTGCAATGAGCGCGCCATCGATATGGTGACACTGGGCGAATATCATGTTTCCCTCTGGCACGCGCCGTATCAGCCAGCATGGGCGGAGCTTGTGACGAACGCGTTGCAAGCTCGCTATCCGCAGAGCAACGTGATCAAAACGAACCGCGCCGCGGGCGGCTCCACCGTACAGTGGGGGGTCGAACATGCGGCGGAGCTCGTTCCGCCCTGCAAGCCGGATCTGATCATGCTGGGCTTTGGTATGAACAGTATGCAGGAAAGCGCCGAGGATTACCGGCGCGCAATTCTCTCGATTATACGCACCATACGTAAGGAATGCCCCGACTGCGAGTTTGTGCTCGTGTCGCCCATGATCCCAAATCCGGAGATCAAAGGCTTTCAGAACAACCAGCTTCCCGCGCAGCAGGACGTGCTGTATCAGATCGCGGCGGAGCTGGAAGGTGTCTGCATTGCGCCGGTGCATTCTGTTTTCCGGGAAATGACCGCCCGTGGGAAGCACTATCTGGAGCTGACCGGAAACTGCATCAATCACCCCAATGATTTTTCTGTTCGCGTCTATGCGCAGACCGTTTTGCGGACATTGGGCGTGGATGGGAGCGACGGATAAGGCAAAGAGAAATGCAGCTGGCACACGCAAAAACTGCGCCGCAGTAAACAAAGAATAGGGCTTTTCGGTACGCGCGAAAGCGGATAAAAAATATTCCGATCTTGCGAAAAAATCAGTAGACTTTGTGCCGGTTCTGTGGTAGTTGTTTGTGCTACCAAACGAAGGAGGCACAGACATGGCAAAGAAACGGGCAAACGGGGAAGGCAACATCCGAAAACGGAAAGACGGACGTTGGGAAGGGCGCTACACTGCCGGATATGACGAAAAGACCGGCAAGCGGCTGATTAAGAACGTCCTTGGCAAGACGCAGGCAGAGGTAAAAGAAAAGTTGGCGAAAGCAGTCGCGGAAGCGGAAAGCGTCGATGTACGGAGAGCAGACGAATACACGCTTGGCACATGGCTGCAAACGTGGTATGAACTCTACGCGAAGCCACATCTGAGATTTTCAACCGCGGAGTATTACCGGCGTGGGATTGAACTGCACATCACGCTGCGTATTGGCGATATTCCACTCAAAAAGCTGACCGGACGCGATCTGCAATGGCTGTACAAGGATTTACAGGAGCACGGTCGGTTAAGAGAAGCACAGAAAGGGAAACAGCCAGGACTGAGCGATTCGACGATTCGCGGCATCCACACGATGCTGCACAACGCGCTCGACCGGGCAGTCAAAGAACGGCTGATTGTGCGCAATCCAGCGGATGACTGCATTCCGCCCAAAATCCCGAAGCACGAAATGAGGATCCTGCCGCCGGAACAAATCAAATCCTATTTGACGGCAGCCGACCAGCGTGGCGTCCTGCCGATGTTCTATCTGGAACTCATCAGCGGCCTGCGCAAGGGCGAGTTGGTGGCGCTCCAATGGTCGGACTTGGACATCGAAAACAAGACGATTTCCGTCAGCAAACAGGCAGGACGAAACAACGCAGGCGAACCTGACATCACCCGTCCGAAAACAGAAAACTCCATCCGCAAAATTTCCATTCCGCAAGAAGCCGTCAATCTGCTGGTCGCAGAGCACCAAAAGCATCCCGGCAGCCCATGGATGTTCCCGTCACCCAAGACAGGCGAAATGTACCATCCGGATTCGGTAGTCAACATCCACAAGAAAATCCTGAAAGATGCAGGGCTGGAGCATCTGAGATTTCACGACTTACGTCACACATTCGCAACCTTGGCGCTCCAAAATGGCGTGGACGTAAAGACAGTATCCAGTATGCTTGGCCATTTCGACGCAGGCTTCACGCTCCGCACCTACACCCACGTCACGCGGCAGATGCAGGAAAGTGCAGCAGAAAAGATGGGCAATTTCATGGCACAGATGATGTAAAAACAAAAGAGCGGCGGAGAGGATAAGACGAATATCCTC
>ENA-OPCN01000637-OPCN01000637.1-human-gut-metagenome-genome-assembly--contig:-NODE-637-length-30061-cov-3.783310_pt1 | contig 30061 bp, 20 predicted proteins | sample MGYA00241567_ERZ501485 | MGnify/ENA primary metagenome ERZ501485 (study PRJEB25962, sample SAMEA2042579) | human gut metagenome | biome: human gut; feature: human-associated habitat; material: faeces...
ACCTTTTCGAAGATGGAACCGCATTTCAAAAAATAAGTCGAAACACAAACTAACATTATTCCGAGCTATTTTTTAATAAGCTCACACCATCTTCTCCAATATGTCCTCTCAACGAATAAATTTCATTCCATTGAGATTCAATGCAAAATTAGTAAAATATATCGTCATACTATTAAAAAAAAAGAATTATAACAAAGTTCATCGATAAATTATAGATAAGTAGCCTACAACCGTCCTCCTATAACAAAGAAACGGCAAGCCCGCCTGTGGGTTCGCCGCTTCTTCTATAAAAAACAAATTGATCATTCCATAAGTTTGCGATAACGTACCCGATGTGGTTCCACATCGCCCATACGCTTTTTCTTATTTTCCTCGTATTCCGAATAAGAACCTTCGAAATAGAACACTTTCGAATCGCCTTCGAAAGCAAGTATATGGGTACAGATACGATCGAGAAACCAGCGGTCGTGAGAAATTACAACGGCACAACCGGCAAAATTTTCAAGACCTTCTTCCAATGCCCGCAAAGTGTTTACATCGATGTCGTTGGTAGGTTCGTCGAGCAACAGCACATCGGGACGGCGAAGCAGGAGTTTGGCAAGCTCGATACGCATACGCCAACCACCGGAAAACTCGCTTGTAGAGCGGTCAAAGTCCTCGCGGCTGAAGCCCAGCCCTTGGAGCGTGCGCTCTATTTCGGCACGGTAGTTGGTGCCGCCCATCATCAGAAAACGTTCGTTTTCGTGAGTGAAGCGGTCAATCAGTTTCTGGTAATCCTCGCTGTCGTAATCGGTACGTTCGGCAAGTTGCTGATTCATGCGTTCGATGCCCGCCTGCATCTCAAAAATATGCTCGAAGGCAAGTTCAGCCTCCTGCATTACGGTGCGCTTGTCACTGAGTATCATCACTTGGGGCAAATACCCGATAGTACATTCGCGAGGAACGGCAACAATGCCGGCAGTGGGCTGCTGAATGCCAGCCAATATCTTGAGCATGGTGGACTTACCGGCACCATTCTTGCCGACAAGAGCTATACGGTCTTTCTTATTGATAACATAAGAGACGTCTTCGAACAGAGGAGTGGCATTAAATTCTACCTTCAGTCCTTCTACAGATATCATAGTGTCAATGAATTTATCGTTCAAGACTGCAAAGGTAGCGATTTTCAACGTTATACAATATCATACGCTCACATAATTACATCAAATATCCAAGAAAGAGAACACTACTCCCGCATTTCCTGCGGAAGGACAATTGCAAAGCGGCTCCCCTTGCCAAGAGTTGAGGCCACTTCTATTTTTCCATGAAACCTTTCAACGATAGTCCTGCAAATGGCCAATCCCAATCCCGTGCCCTGCACAAAAGCATCTCCCTTATAGAAACGTTCAAAAATGTGCGCCAGAACTTCTTCCGACATGCCAGTTCCCGTATCTTCCACAAAGACTTCCAATGTAGCAAAGTCCTTCAGCCTATACCCTATGGTTATGCGTCCTTCAGCAGTGAACTTCACCGCATTATTGATAAGATTGTTGACAACTTGCCCCAAACGCGTAGGATCTGTATAGATAACTGCCGCCCGGTCCGGAAGGTCTAGCAGTAGCTCCACTCCTTTCCGAAGATTCATCTTCTGCGCACTGTAAATGCTTTCCAATATGCCATTTAAAGAAACCTTCTCAAAATGGAATTCCATCGTGTTCGATTCTATCTTGGACAAATCCAGAATATCTGAAATCAACACCATTAACAACTGGCTGTTCTTTTCAATCAAAGACGTAAATTCCATAATCTCCTGCCGCGACAAGTCGGCATCCCCACAAGCCAGTAGTGTAGAGAAGCCCACAATGGCATTTAGTGGCGTACGTATCTCGTGGCTCATATTAGCAAGAAATACGCTCTTCAACTCATCGCTACGTTGCGCTTTCTGCAAAGCCTCGTTCAATTTATTCTCCGTATCCTTGTATTTCTGCGTACTCATGCAAATACCGATGATACGGAACGGCAAATCCGTCAATTGCCCCACATAGGTAGATTGCGCCTCAAACCACTCCCACTTGCCGTCTCCCCTCCGTAGACGGTATTCCACTGGGCGTTCGTACAAATTACCATGCAACTGTAAAGCCAAAGCATCAAACACTCCCTTCCGGTCGTCCGGATGAATCAGAAATGCGAATTCCTCAGGCGTCAGCGTATAGTCACGCGTAGGAATCCCCAAATATTCAAAATAACGCGGTTCTATAATCATCAGATTATGTTCCATGTCGAAAGACCATTGAAATATCTGGGTGCGGCTCAGCGCAATATTCAGCAAATGCTTCTGTGTCCGTTCTTCCAACACATTCCTGAAATAGAGTACAATCCTCACCAATTGTCCATCTTCATGAATTCCCACCATAGCACCTTGTATCAGAAAACTGATACCACTCTTCAATTCACGTATAAAGCAATTGATATCTAAGGGAATAATCCGCACATCCCTCTCCCGAAGTTGCAGCAAAAGGTCTTCTAACACATTCTTTTTATCACATACCACTTCCAATAAGTCAGTGATACGCCGCCCTATCACATACTCATTCAAATGGAGTTCATTCATCACCTGCTGATTCAGACGCCAGATACAATCTTCCAAATCAATCATAATAATGCTGACGGGCCATGAGTTGAACAACTGCTCGGAGATGGCATTTATTATACGTACTTCTTGAGGAACATTCGGATTCATCAGAATTGTTTTATCATACAAGGAGCAAAGTTCGGGCTAAAATGCTTATGCCACAAACAAACCCTTATAAATCAATATTCCGTTTTAGCATGTATATATTCTATTATTCACAACTTTACCTTATTTAACAGAGACAAATTGAGCGTAATATTGATTTTAACTGTTATCTCTGTCATTTATACATTATTATCCCCCATTTTTGTGTCTTAAAATCTCCAACATGAATATATCCGAATTCAATATAAATGCCGAGTTCATTGCCTGCAATCATATCACAACCAATGAACTGAATCCGCTAGTGGAAAAGCCATACCACACCAAGGCCAGTATCTTCGCTCTATGCACCAAAGGAGTTCTGAAAACCATCATAAACCATACTCAATTCAGGGTTGAAGCTAACACCCTCCTAGTTATTCCTCCCGAGACCTTCGTACAATTGCTACACACGTCAGACGATGCTGAAATATATGTCGTCATATTTTCCCAACAACTTATCCAGAGTTCAGGGGCCGGCAAGGTCATGATGGATAAGTTTCACATTATAGGCAAACACTATATTTTTCCTCTATCGAAAACGGACTTCCAGCTTTATGCCGAGTTCATGACCTATTTGTCACACCTCTACCAAAGAACAGAAAGCCCCTCAAGTCTAGTTTCATTGCAAACTCTACTGACCTATCTGTTACAAGGTATATCCGAACTCTGTCCGGAACGCCCTAGAATAAAAGAGACTCCGGGCAGCAGGCATTTCAACCAATACCGCATTTTTATCCGATTGGTACACACAGACTATGTCCGGGAGCATCAAGTGTCCTATTATGCATTGAAAATGAATATGAGACCGGCAGCTCTTTGCCGCCTTGTCAAAAAGGAATCAGGACATACAGCCATGGAAATCATCAACAATACTATCATCATGGATGCCAAAGCACAACTTTGTACCGCCAACACTCCGATAAAGGATATAGCCGTGAGTCTAGGTTTTAATAATGCGGCCTTCTTCAACAAATTCTTTAAACGTCATACGGGAATACCTCCTCAGAAGTTCCGCACATCCTCAAAACAATAAAATCCACTCAAAACACAAAATGCGGATATTCTGCCATGAGAATACCCGCATTCCTCAATAAGAGAAGTCTGCCATCAACCTACCTTCTTAGCAATAAAAAACACATAACCGTAGAATTCCTTATATTTGCCGTATAGTTCATCCTCAATCATTTGGAGTGAGCTGAACTCTTCGGCAATTTTATTACCGGCATATTTCTTACGGAAAATCTCCTGAGCCGCAACCTTTGAAGCAAAGTAATGCTCTGTCCAGCAATTCTCCGGCAGAATGAATGTAGCAACGGGGAGATAACCCGCCTTGTACAACTTGGCTACCTGATTGGGAAGTGTATCCATTTCAGAATAGGCGTCCATCCAGAAGTCATTGATTTCCGCAGGACGTTCGTCCGTAAACCATGAACTCTCGGATACGGCAATATACCCTCCCGGTTTCAGATATTTACGCCACTCCTTCAAGCCACGTTCAAAGCCGATGTTATAGATAGCACCTTCACACCAAATCATATCCAGCTCCTCCTCACCGAAAGGGAGGGCATCCATTGAACCGACAATTCCTTTTACTCTGTCCTGCAAGCCCAACTGCCTTGCATTACGGTTGAAGATGTCAATAAAGCCGGGGAAAAGGTCAATTCCGGTAATCCGCCCCGGCACATGCCCGGCTACTACCATTGTCTGGCCACCCGTTCCACAACCTATATCGGCAATAAGGGATTTATCAGTAAGGCCGTCTACAAAGCTCAATGCCTTCAACGTCGCTTCGGGACTACCAGGGCCTTGCCGTTCCATATTGGAGAAAAAGTCACAGATTAAACTAAGTTCGAAATCGTGGATGGTTTTATTTTCGTTACTCATTTTCTTACTATATTTTGCATATACGGAAAGTATCACAATACCTTCAGCATAATACGCGGATTAAACTTTAATTATAACAATAGAGAAACACTCTCGAAAGAAGTTATCCGAGAGTAAACGAAAGGGACAATCTGTGCAAGGAACACAGATTGTTTACAAAACCAAATCCGATTTAAATGTCTTTGTCATACTGCAAAGATAAGCAATATTTTATTTAATCAAAGAATTTACGGTTAATAAAGATTTTCCTTTGCACCGGGTGCATGCTGAAGAACGGCACCTACCACCTGGCAAGTTTCCAGTTCCTTACAGTCACCGCAAGTATTGAAACCTTTTTCGTACACACATTTGCGGATAGCACAATAATCGCTGCAATAGGCAAACTTCACCCCGTCTGCACGGCACCCCATACAATGGATGGTTTCTGCCGTAATTTCCGGCGTATTGTTCAGCACACTCCACTCTTTGGCGGTTTTCTCTCTCAGCTCATCGTCATTATTGACAGTGGCTATACGGGCGGCGCAATTTTCGCAATCCAGTCCGCAACATGCAATTAATTGTTTCATCACTTGGTTATAACCATTTATGTGTTTCTCATAGCAAGCATTTGTCTACCTCCTCTTTATCTGAATTTAAGAGGAGGCAGACAGCCATGCTACAAATATACGGTTATTATTGTGTGAATGCCAAATTAATTTTCCATCACTTTGCTTCCACACTTCCACCCACCTCCTGCATCCCCCTGTCCATCGGCATTTGCCCTGCGGTGGAAGCAACCTGAAAAGGTGGAAGCAAAATTTGCTTCCACCTGCCTGAAACGCTTGAGTTTTGCAGTAAGCTGCTATCCCCTACCATAATACAGCATGCAGATTACATGAATCGGCAGGTTCGGTTTTCCTGCATTTTCGGGCTTGTCCTTACTGTGAAGTCAACGGATATGGAGTTGGACTGTAGGGGCATAGTAGGAGTTATCGGGAATCAAAGGCCGACTATGAATAATGCACTCTAATGTCTTTTACACCGTTGTATAATACGTTTGCGCCTTGTGCGCAATAGGTTCGGGCTACGTACTTCATCCGTAATAGCTCTGGAGTTAGTGACGCCTAACGGCCATGAACAACTCTGCTTACGGTCGTCAAGCGATCGCTTTATGGTCGAAAGCAGGGTTGTTCATGGCCGTTAGGCGTCATAAATTCCCTATGCCACAGCAGACAAACAAAGGGAGAAGAGCAAAGGAATACCTATGTTTTAGATAAAAATCCACAAGCTTTCACTCGTGCTCTCCATAGGTTATGAGAGCAGGCTTCGCGCTCTGTGCGATAAATTCCCATTTATCAGCAGGCATACTCACTTACGAAACTTCAATTACTTATATAAATTGTTTCAGCCAAAGGCTGTATGGACATTTGCAAAAATATGGAAAGTCTTATTATGAAAAATTGCTATGGCATCGACTTCCGTTCGTGGCGTAAAGAGCTACGTACACGTGAGAAAACCAAGCAGACACCCTGCAAACTGCCGGACAGAGTAAGCCGGAGTTTGCAGGGTGTTCTGTTTAAAGTATATCAAATCTCTGTTTTAATTTTGCTTAAAAAAATTTTATTCAGCTTCTTTTCGGTCTGTCTTCCTCTCTTTATTCGCCACATAGCCGCTATGCTCCTCAGAAAAACATCCTCAAAGACAATGCAGACAGTTACTAAATATTTGAAGGAGTTATCGGGAGTTAGAAGTGATAACTCTCCTAACTCCTATAAATGAAAGAGACGTGAGCCTTTCCCAAAAAAAATAGAGAAACATAGATACACTTAAACAAAAAACAATTATCTTTGTCACAAATCCGCTATAGCGTAGTGGGTTTATTTACATATTAGTAAGAGCATTATTGAAATTATCTTCTTTATTCAAACTTCGCAACTTTGAAAATTTCCCTGAAGATAACAACAAGGATGCTCACGTCTATGTTTATATGGTTTTCTCCCATCAGGGGGATGGTATATACACAAACGACGTGAGTGACTGTTGTATATCCAGGGAAAGGGCAATGCGAAGGCCTGAATAAAGGATATACAAACATAGTTACTCACGTTTTTTTTTATTGTTTAACCTTTAAATAATTTGTGTATATGAAACAGAACAAACCAGACGGTAGAGAAGCATACATCACTCCGTCTATCGAAGTTATCAAAATGGAGAATGAAGGAGTCATTGCAACAAGCGGCGAACCTTACCATCCCATTACGCGCTCCTATTCGGGCAGCACCTCTACCCATAGCTACAATTCGGCATCCAGCAGCGACTTGGAAGACCTAATCAATGACATCTTAACCGTAGAAAACTAAGGGGGACTTCATTATGATGAAATTAAGAAACCTTATGCAAGTTGCCTGCATGGCAACTGCTGCCTTGACCGCATTCAGTTGCAGCCAAGAGGAATTTGAAAACAGCGGGCGGAAAGGAAACATCACCGTTAACGCAACGTTTGAAGGCGCAGGTACCGACACCCGTACTACCGTAAACGATGAATACAAGATTCTATGGCAAGATACCGATGCCCTAGGGTTGTTCTGTAGTAATGCAGAAAGTAATTATAGCAATACAAAATTAGAATATGCAAGCGGTGCTGGTCAAACTTCCGCCACTTTCAACGGCAGCAAGCCAAGCGGAGAAACGGCTGTATTCTCCATCTATCCTTACCAACAAAACATGAGCGTAAGCGGCAATACATTGACCATGACTCTACCTGCCACGCTTACAAATTATAACGGCAGCAGCAATGGCCCGATGTATGCCAAGGTGACAAATCCCGACAATCTGAGCGCTCTGTCCTTCAAGCACATGGCAGCCATGATAAAACTGACCGTCAACAAGATTCCGGCAGAGGCCACTACTTTCAAGATTATTGCCTCCAATAACATTGCAGGTACTTGTACGGTAGACTTAACCGCAGCAGACCCGATACTGGCAGTAACGAGCGATGAAAGCAAGGAAATCACCGCCTCCTTCACAGCCTCAGCTGATATAAAGTCTCGCAACTTCTACATTCCTTTGCCCACAGGTACTTATAGTTCCATCACTGCCCAACTGACGAATGGAAGCGACAAGGTATATTTTACCAAGACGCTTAATGACAAAATCCTAGGCAGAAGAGACATATTGGTAGTACCTCCTTTGGATTGCGTTGTGGTAGAGGCTACAACCCCCAGTGCGCTTAGTACAGCTTTAGCTGATTCAAAAAATCTCCCACAAGAAGCACCGACAGCAGCAACCGTAACCGACATTGCAGTCAGCGGCAGCTTCAATACCACTTCCGGCAGCAACGACGGCATCGCCATCCCGGTTTTACAGAACTCGGACATCAACCTGGCGTTCAATACAGCCCCAACGACCAGTACTGCCGCTCCGTTGACGCTGACCGACAAGACCAATACCAGCATAGGTGCTCCCGCCGCCACTGCCACCAACAGTGTATCCTTGGCTGTGCCGGAAACCAATGCAGAGCAAGAAGCTCCTTCTGTAGCCATCACCATGCCAAGCACCACCGTTACATTGGCAGCAGTAGGCAATAAAGCCACTTACAATGAAGTGACTGCCACTACCGCCCAGCAGACATTGATTATCAATGCAGGCGTCACCGTAAAGAAGCTGACCGTAAAAGGCGGTAACTTGAAGATATATGGAAAGGTAGAACAATTGGTACACGATGCCGGCGATACCACAATCTATATAATAAAAGGAACCGAAGCATCACTTCCGGCAACAATCGACAGCAAATTTGTAGTTCAATCCGACGTGGCAGTCCTAAAGGCCGCTTTCGCCAACGGCGAAGATTTTAAATTGTCCGCCGATGCCGACATCACAGGGCAAAGCGTCAGTGTACCCGCCGGAAAGTCCGTGGTTCTTGACTTGAACGGATATACACTGACTGCCGACAACAGCGCAACAGGCAAAATCATCGTCTTGGGCAAGATGACACTGAAGGACAGCTCTACCGAGAAGAAAGGCAAGATAGTTGCCAGCCAGGATTATACAGCGGCTTCTTATAATGGCAGTCTGATTGAAATAGCCGGTGAAGATGCCTCCATGACCATGGAAAGCGGCAACATCAGTGCAGTCAGAAAGACTCCGAACAGTAACGGCCAATATGGCGTCGGAGTGACGGACGGTGGAGACTTCACCATGACAGGCGGCAAGATAGAAGCCGGATGGTTTGCAGTGGCAGGCAACGGCAATTACAAGACGCAGAACTCCATCATCAACATCACAGACGGAGAACTCATTTCTACTGCTGACTATGCAGTCTATCTGCCCCAATCCGGCACAACGACCATCAGTGGCGGCAAGGTTTATGGTGCCGCAGGAGGTGTATGCATCCAACGAGGCACTCTGAACGTGGAAGGCACAGCCTTGATTACCAGTAAAGGCACAGGCAGCACTGGCAACTGGGGCGACGGTACCGGAGGACTGGACTGCGCCGCCATCAACGTAAGTGGAGCATATGGCATTGCCACAGTAAACATCAAAGGCGGTACACTGATTGCCGAAGCAAAGTCACTCATCACAGAAGGCACCACTTATACACCGGTCATCAACGTTACCGGCGGTACATTCTCCGACCCAAGCGCGCTGAAGTACATGAAGACAAATGCAAATGTGAACATAAAGTTGACCGCCGACAAGACCTGCCCGGGATTCAAGACCACAAGCGGACAAACCTTGACGATGGACTTAGGCGGCAAGATCCTTACACTTGCTGACCCGACCGTAGGTTCCACCGGCACCGAAACGAACAGCTGTCAATTACTCGAAGGTTCAAACGTTACTTTCAAGAACGGAACGCTGAAGAGTGACAACAACAAAATCATGATTCAGAACTACTGCAACCTGACATTAGATAATATGACAGTAGAAGACACAAATGCCCAATACGTAGTAAGCAACAATTGTGGCAATATAAGCATCAACAATACCACTATCAACGCAGGAAGCAATGCGAATCAATTTGCATTCGACGTATGCGGCTATGCAAAGTACACTGCTGGAGTCACGGTTACGGTAAGCGGTACGAGCGTCATCAATGGAAAAGTGGAAATTTCCAAGAGTGCAGGAAATACCGAACCTATGAAGCTGAATATCACAGGCGGTACTTTCAACGGTGACTTAAAGGTAGATGCATCCGTGGGAACCGAAAATGCCAAAAGTATCATCTCTGTTTCCGGAGGTACATTCTCCGACCCAAGCGTACTGAAGTACATGGCAACCAACGCAACTGTGGATATAAAACTTCTCTCAAATATCAACATCGCCAAGACGGAGCTTGCCACAGGCTACATATTGAATGCTGCAAACGCAACGGCAAACTTAAACCTGAATGGCCACGACATCATCAATTCCTCAGAAACAGCTGATGCCACTCCTTTCACACAAATCTTTACTGTACAGAACGGAACACTAAACATTTCAGGCAACGGCAATGTGAAGTGCGATGCATCTGCTACAGCGAAAGACGATGGTTATCGCATGGTAATTGAAGCCCGAGGACACGGGACAGTAAATATTCATGGCGGTTCTTACTATAACACCCAGAAACTGAACACCCAGATAGACCTGATTTATGCAAGAGAGAATGGGAAAATCAATATCTATGGAGGAACATTTGAATCCGGCAAATATGGTACACCCAACAACGACACGGATGGCAGATACTGGGTACTGAACTTAAAGAATACAGACAAGAACACTGCCAGCATCCAGGTGTCCGGTGGAACGTTCATCAATTTCAACCCGGCAAATCCGAATATGGACGACAATGAGTCCTATTTGGTAACAGGTTACGAGGTTACCCGTGACAGCAGTGTATATACAGCAGCCCACAAAGTCAACGATGGGAGGAAAGAATATATTGTTGGCCCAACAAGTCAGGAGAACCGATAAGCCAAATTCTAAGAAAGGAAGCAATATATCCTCGCAGACCAAACGAAGAGGTATCGGAATCGCCTTATTACTATCTTTTAGATGCGGCGGACAGCGGATTTTCTTTTATAAATCTGCGTCCTCCGCGTCTAAAAAATGACAACAAGACAGTTGAAAAATCTCTCAAATCTTCCTCATTCACACAAACATTCATTATTTTTCTGAGTAGCCCAAAGTATCATGAATAACAACTAACAATCAAAACATATGAGAATACAGATATTGGATTATCAAGTAGGACCGCACACCTTCCGCATGGTGAAACCTTCCGACTTCAATATATTCAAGGCGTTGCCTTCACTGATTCCGTTCATCACGACAATAGACACGACGCAAAAAGTAATCTTTGAAACAGAGATAGACGATGACGAAACAGCGACAAAACGAACCATAGCGAAAACTCCCGATGATATATGTTTCAACTGGGAAGATGCCGATTGCATCATTCGCCCTTTGCCCCACAGCTCACACCTTGTATCCATCACCCCACGGAAAAGCGGGAAAAACTATTGGATGGAGTGCAACGATAACTTCAGGCAATGCTTCATCCACCTACCGGCCTGCAGGACAGAAACACCGGCTCCGGAAAACGAAACGAACTTCGTACTGAACAACTTCTTGATGATGCTCTATGCCTTCAATGCCGCCCGCCACCATACACTGCTGATGCATGCCTCGGTTGTCGCTACTGAAACAGGCAAAGGCTACCTCTTCTTAGGGAAAAGCGGCACGGGCAAAAGTACGCACACCGGGCTCTGGCTGCAACAGTTCTCGGACTGCCATCTACTGAACGATGACAATCCGATAGTACATGTGGACAGCCTCGGCAAGCAAGCCACTGTTTTCGGTTCTCCGTGGAGCGGAAAGACACCATGCTATCGGAAAGAATCCATGACCGTAGGTGCCTTCGTCCGCTTGGAACAAGCACCGCAGAATGAAATAGAGCAAGAGAGAGCAGCACATGCTTTCGCCACCCTCCTCCCCTCCTGCTCTTGCCTGAAGCAGAACAAGGAAATCTATAACGCCATTGTCACCACTGTGACGGAACTTGCCACGCTGGCACCCGTCTATCATCTGAAATGCCTGCCCGACCGTGAAGCGACGGAGCTTTGCAGAAAGGCGGTAGAAGGATAAGTTATGAATGATGAACTGAACAGCCGATGAAGAAAAGCATTCCCAACGAGATATTGCTTCCCGAAGTGGCGCGTCTCATCAAAGAGGGGCATACAGTAACCATCACCGTGCGGGGCAACAGCATGAATCCTTTCTTAGTGGACCGCCGTGACCGGGTGACACTGGGCGATTTCACCACAGAACAGCTGCAACCGGGCGTCGCCGTACTGGCACGCGACCTGACGGAACGCATCGTCTTTCACCGCATCATCCGTCGGAACGGAAATATACTCATCCTGCAAGGCGACGGCAACCTCGCCCAGACCGAAGAAACCGACATCGGACGGGTAATGGGCGTCATGACCGAAGCCATGCGAAAAGACAAACGGTACACCGCCGACGGCAAAGTCTGGAAGCTCTACTCCTACTGGTGGATGAAGCTAAACCCTGCTCGCCGCTGGCTGCTCGCCCTGTTCAGAAGAATATAAAACAAAATAACCATGAAAATCAAACAAGGATTTATCCTGCACCGGATAGGCGATGACTACATCATCATGCAAGACGGCTCGTCGAACGTGGACTTCAGCAAAGTCATCAGCCTGAACCAAACTTCCGCCATGCTTTGGCAAGAGATAGAAAACAAAGAGTTCGATACAGACAGCGTGACAGAAGCCCTGACCAGCCGCTATGATGTAGATAACGAATCGGCCCGTCGCGATGCGCAGAAGTTTATCGACTCCCTTGACCGCGAAGGAATCATAGAATAAGGACGGATATGCAACACGCTTTCTTTTCATTGGTACGCTCCGGCCTGTGGGGCACTCCGGCAGACCGACAACTCTTCCGGTCGGTCTCGCCGGACGACTGGGAAACCGTGTACCGCATGGCAAACTCACAAGCCCTGCTTGCACTGACTTTTGACGGCATAAGCAGTCTACCGGCCGAACTGCGCCCTCCACGCGCCCTCTATCTGAAATGGGCTGCCCGGACTGCACAGATAGAACAAGCCAACAAACGCCTCAACCAGCTTCTGCCCGAACTCAATACCCTTTACCGGGAAGCCGGGCTGCATCCCGTACTGCTGAAAGGGCAAGGCATCGGCACCAACTACCGCACTCCCTTGCACCGGCAATGCGGAGACATCGACATCTATTTAGGAAAACAAGGACAACCCATAGCCAACCGCCTCCTGCTGCAACAAGGCGCCATAGTCGAGGGAGAAGCGTCCGACAAGCATGCCAGCTACAGTTTGAAAGGAGTACACATCGAGAACCACCGCATCATCCTCCGGCTGAACAGTCCGCTTGCCAACCGGCACTTTCAGCAGATTATCAGAAAATGGTATCCGCAGGAAACAGACTATGCCCTATTCTCCGAAACCGGGAAAGAGGACTCGAAGGCCGTCAGTATCGCCATACCTCCGGCCACCTTCAATGCACTTTATATCTTCCTACATGCCTTTGTACATTTCCTGAACAGCGGAATCGGCCTGCGCCAGCTATGCGACTGGACTTGTCTGCTTGCCAATCGCCACAAAGAAATAGATGCCACCACCCTGCTTCGCCAGTTGCAGGACCTCGGACTATTGCATGCCGCACAAGCATTCGGCTACATTGCCGTCACCCGACTGGGATTGCCCGCCAACCGGCTTCCTTTCCCCTTGGAAGGCACCAAGCAGATAGGAGAACAATTATTGGAAGACATCCTGTCTACCGGTAACTTCGGGCAACATGATAACCGCATCAAGCCACGCCCCAAAGGATATTGGGCAGGAAAGTGGTACACCTTCTGCCGCGCCACCCGACGCTGCAACGAACTGCGTCAATTTGCACCGTACGAAGCACTCTGGTATCCCGTGACTCTGATAGGGGGAACGATAGCTATACAAATAAACCGATTAAAAGGAGTAAAAGACAAGAAAGCAAGGACAAAGAAATAAAAGAACCCGGAAAATAAAAGGAATGAAAAAGCAACAGAAGGACAAAAAAGTGAAAAAGGACAGACGTGAAAAACTTAGGTATATTCGAGAGGTATCTGCCGAACAACGCGGACGTATCCTGCTAAGTTGCCTCACCGGCATTCTGGGCGTGGCCTTTGCCCTAGCCTTTATCTATGCAACCAAACGGGTGATAGACACCGCTACCGGAATAACAGACGACAACCTGACGCATGTCGCCGTTCTCACCGTTGTCCTGCTGACTGCCCAATTACTGTGCGGAGCTGCTGACACTTGGATAAGTACCCGTATGCAGATAGAGACGGGCAACGCCCTTCGCCACCGCCTCTTCTCGCGCTTACTGCAAAGCCGCTGGAACGAATTGGAGCGTTTCCATACCGGAGACGTAGTGAACCGGGTAGAACAAGACACCGCCGCCATCGTCACATTGCTCACCTCTTCTGTCCCGGCATTCATCGTCACGAGTATACAACTGCTGGCAGCCTTTCTATTCTTCTACTTTTTAGACCCTTCACTGCCATGGCTGATTGTTGCCATCCTGCCCGTCTTTCTATTAGGCAGCCGTTTCTATATGCGACGAATGAAACGCTATACACATGATATTCGGAACAGTGACGGTCGCATCCAGTCCGTCATACAAGAGAGCCTGCAACATCGCATAGTGATTAAAACATTGGAACAAGGCGAACGGCATCTGGACAAACTCGATGACTTGCAAGACATGCTCCACAGCCAAGTCATGGGACGTACCCGTTTCTCGCTTTCCGCCCACATGTTAGTGGCCCTTGCCTTTTCCGGCGGATACCTCACGGCTTTTCTTTGGGGAGCCGTTCACCTCAGCGCAGGCTGTATCACCTTCGGAACGATGACCGCCTTTTTGCAATTGGTAGGAAAAGTCCAGCGTCCCGTGCTCGACCTCTCACGCCTGATACCTTCCGTAGTCAATGCCCTTACCGCCATAGACCGGCTATTGGAATTGGAAAGACTGCCGGCAGAAGCGGACGGTGACAGCATATTCCTCGCCTCTACCCCGGAACTGGAACTGAAAGACGTGACTTTTGGCTACACTCCCGATGACCGTCCGGTATTCAGCCGCTTCTCCTGCCGTTTCCCCGCCGGTAGCTGCATAGCTGTAGTCGGAGAAACAGGAAAAGGAAAGACAACGCTCATCCGGCTATTGTTGGCACTGGCAACGCCACAAGAGGGACAGATACTCTTGATACCCGCCAAACATCCACTTGAAACCAGTCATACCGTCTCTCCGCAAACCCGCAAGAACTTCGTATATGTCCCGCAAGGCAATACCCTTTTCAGCGGAACTATCCGTGACAACCTGCTGATGGGAAACCCACAAGCTTCTGAAGAAGCCATATATCAAGCCCTGCAAACCGCCACCGCCGACTTCGTCTTCCACCTTCCCGACGGCGTAGACTCCCCACTCAGCGAACGAGGTGGCGGACTCAGTGAAGGACAAGCCCAACGCATCGCCATTGCCCGCGCTCTGCTACGCCCCGGAAACATTCTTCTTTTAGATGAAGCCACTTCTGCCCTCGACCCCGACACGGAACGGCTGTTAATAAAAAACCTGCGCAGAGACTGCGCAGGCAAAACATGTATCTTCGTCACCCACCATCCGGCAGTAGCGGAGGCATGCGAATCTATTGTCCGATTATAATCAGAGAATGAGCTCCAACGGGTATCCGCCTTTGGTTAACAAACTCAGAACAGCTTTGCAGGATACTCGCCTGCATCCACCAAAGCCTGAATCTTGTCGACTACACTCTGACGGTCTTCGGGATAAGTCACACCGAACCACTTGCTGGTTGTATCAAGCACTTCGCAGGTAGCAGTGCCATCGTTAATCAGCTTATCCACCATCAGCGGGATGAAGAATTCGCTCTTCAGGTTCTCCATGTTCTTCGGGTCGCTCAAGAAACTCTTGAAAAACTCTGCACTGTAAGCAAAGTAATCGGGAGTGAAACCCCAGAAGTTCATGCTGACCGGAGTCGTCTCGGGAGTGGCAGTCCATTCACCGTTATCATCGATGTACTTCACCTCGCCGTCCATACGCTGAATCTTGGTACGCTCTACTACAGAAGTCAACAAGTTGTTTGCATCCGTTCCGCACAAACCACGGGATACGGTACCGCTTTCGCTCAATGTATTACCGATGCGGAAGCCTACCATGGAATATACGTTTTTGGAGCCTTCGGGAAGGGCTGCAAGAAATTTACCCATTACCTGGAAGGAATCACGACCGTAGAAATCGTCGCAGTTGATAACAGCAAACGGTTCCTTTATTACATCGGCACCCATCATTACAGCATGGTTGGTTCCCCAAGGTTTGGTACGGCCTTCGGGGCAGGTGAAGCCTTCAGGAAGGTCATCTATGGACTGGAATACCAGTTCGCAGGGAATATGGCCTTCGTATTTGGAAATAATCTTGTCGCGGAAGTCCTGTTCAAAATCTTTACGGATTACGAAAACGAGCTTGCCAAAACCGGCATTGATGGCATCGTAAATAGAATAATCCATGATAGTTTCGCCATTCGGTCCCAATCCGTCCAATTGTTTCAAGCCTCCATAGCGGCTGCCCATACCGGCTGCCAATAAGAATAAAGTTGGTTTCATATTAGTTATTATTTAAAAAGGTTAGTATATCATAGTTGATAACGGTTGCAAATGTACAAAAATTTATGTCTGACAAAAGGGAGTTTTAGTTCATTCTTTACCACTATCCGTTCAAAAAGGTACATTTAGAACGGATAACCGATGGCAAAATGCAACGCCATGCTGTCCTTGAACTTGGGAATATTATAATACCCCGACTTCCCAGTATCATACGGATCATGCAGCCCGATACCCAAGTCCAGACGAAAAACAAGAAAGTCCAAATCGTAACGCAAGCCAAATCCCGTGCCCAAAGCAATCTGTTTCGGGAAATTCTTCAACGTAAATTCACCATTCGGGCGGTTTTCATCTTTACGCATCAGCCATACATTGCCGGCATCCAAGAATACGGCTCCATGCAAGTCGGCAATCATACGGAAGCGATACTCGATATTGGCTTCCATGCGAATATCACCCACGTGGTTGATATAGGTATATTTCCTATCCGTCTCGGGAGGATAACCGCCCGGACCTATACTGCGTGCAGAAAAGGCGCGCACACTGTTGGCACCGCCGATATAGAACTGTTCCGTATAAGGTGCAGTCGTAGCGTTGCCATACGACCATATCACCCCTCCCGCAATACGCGAAGCAATCATCTGGTTCTTGTCTATCCGGTAATGGTACCTGAATTCCGAGTTCAGCTTCAGGAACTGTGCAAAAGGTACCCCGAAAAGCTTCTTTCCTTCCTCACTGAACGGCTTGCCGAAAATACGGTAAACAGCAGAAGTCAGGTTACCGGCCGACGCAACGGTGGTCTGCCACCAGATGGGGTTACGCTTGCCGCGCACGGAAGCGTTGTCATAAGTATAGGTGTACTCCATGGCAGGAATGAACTGGTCGCGCAAACTAACGTAGAGTGCCGGATTCTCGGCACGCAACGTATCGAAAGCGGCAGTAGGATTGCGCAGTACATTGAATGTCAACCGGAAAGGAGTTATACTGTGCCTGGAAGTCGATTTGGGCTGGAAGTCATAAGTGACATTACCGCCAAAAGCCAACAGCTTATAATACTTGGCACGGTTCATCTGGTCGGCATACAAACGGAAAGTCGTTGTAGCCGGGAAGTCATACTCACGGTCGCCCATCCTAGGAAACACCACGCGCGGAAAGATAAGCGAAGTGGAGATACCCAGTTCATAACTGTTCATCAAGGAAGAACTTGCCTTGCCCGTCTGCCATTCGTACGAACCGTTCAACTTCACATTCCAGCTTTCACCGCCACCGAAGACATTGTTCTTCGTCACCGTAAAAGCGGCACCCGGTCCCGTCTGGTTATTGCTCTTCATGGTGACATTAAAATCCAACTCCGCATCGTAGGGTTTATCGAGCGCGGCAATGACCCTCACATCCAATGTATCAGACACAAACGCCGTATCACGCGGTATATACTGCATCTCCGCATAACGGAAAATACCGACGCTTGCCAGACGCTCCTGAATACGGGTCTGACGGTACAAACTATACAAACTCTGCATAGAACGCTGGCGGGCAATACCTGCGCTGTCCTGTATCTGACGTTTCCGCCGATAACCTTGATAGTTCAACCAACGGTAAAGCATGTTGGGACGTACCGGAGGTTTGTTGTAGTAATGTATGGTCAAGCCTTTGTAATCCATGCTGTCATTGGGTTCCTGCCCCTGCTTTCCAAGAAGATAGACGGATTTACGCCCCACACGGAACTGCTTCTCGGCTACCTTTGGCATACCGGGAACGGGAATCAAGCGCATCTGGACATGCCCATTGGGAACCATCATGGTATCGGCCTGATAGGTCAGGTAGTCGGGACGGAAATAATAACAGCCCACATTACGCAGCAGGGTACTGATACGGGTACGCTCCCCATCCAAATCAGCCACATTGAATTGTTCTCCCGAACTGATAAGGGAACGTCGGCGTCCCAGCTCCATAATGCGAGTGGTACGCTCGCTGAAACCACGATAATATACCGTATCTATAAAGTAGGGGTTACGCATGTTCACCGTATATTGCAACTTTGCCTTCAGCGAGTCCTTCGGGTCGATAAATGTCTTGTAGCTGACGCTTCCGTTGAAATAGCCATAATCGCGCAGCAAGTTAACCGCCGCCTTCTGGCGTATATCGGGATTCACCGTAGACATAAGCACCGGAGTGGCGGCAAATTTATTGAATATCCACTTTCCGAATCCCTTCTCATACTTCTGGAAACCATTGTAAATCCACAGTCCGAAAGGAAAGGGATAGCGGATAGTAGAGCTTCCCAGCAACGAATTGTTCGGTGCCGTAGCAAGGGCGGCTTCCACCTCTTCCATAGCAATCTCACCAACAGACGTTTCACTGCGGTTCAATACAATCATCGGCTTTTGGCCGGTATAGAGTATCTCCCCCTCGGGCAAGTGCTTCGTGGTGGAGCAACCTGCCAGAAATATCAATCCTGCAATATATAATATCAGTCGTTTCATATCACATTCCTACTTTTTCATATCGCTATTTTCAGCCTCCGGTTTTATCTTTTTCTTCCTGAAGATGAAGAGTTCACTCAATCGGTCCATCTTCCGGCGCAGCACAAGGCCGACACCCGTTTCGGTTATCTCACCGTCGAGTATGCTTTCGTAGTTTTTATTATGGAATACACGGACATATCGAGTACCCGACGCATCAAGACGGTATTCCAGCGATATATTGTCAATGAATGATTCCGCATCGTTCGTGGCATTGGCCCCGGTGGACACTTTTCCACCGATGACTATCTGTACGCGGTCGTTGAAGAAACGCTGGGAATAACGAAAACTGAAGTCTTTCTGCGTGTCACCCGTTTCAGCAGAGGTACGGTCTTCCACACCTACACTGATATTGGCCCCTTTTATACCTCCCGCCAAGGAGTTTATCTGGCTCTGAAGTACTGAGTTCAAGGCGGCTCCCATTGACAAACCTCCTCCTTTGGCACCACTGTTCAGGTAAATACCCGTGGCAAGCATGGCAATGGCCTGCTTGCTACGCTCTTCTGCACCCATTGCCTGCAGCTCATTCTCTACTGCGGCATCTTCGGGCGCCGAAATATCGAATATCAAATCGGGAGCGTCAAGCCTGTTCTTGATGGAAATGGAAACATCGAAGTTCACCATGCGCGAACCGTCCCAGTCACCATCGGCCACAGAAGCACGCATACGTTCCGTAGCCTTCAGACTCAGCGTAGGATTCATAATATTCCCCCGCCAATCCACATAACTGCCGGGATTGAACTGGAACTCCTTCAACGGGATGATAGGCAGCGAATATTTCATGACGCCACCCGAAAGGGTATAGCGTCCGGTAAGGCTCATATCCCCTTGGGGAGTATACTGCATATTCAAATCACCGCCACCTTCCAGTTCGATGTATTTGCTGCGGTCGGGACTCAAGTCAGCACGAAGACGGACAGCATCGTCAATATGGACGGACATATACATTTCCAATCCTCCCAAAGACATGGCAGGAACCTCATCTGCTTTTACCGACGTCGTATCGGTGAACGAGGTAAAGGTAACCAGCCCACTGAGACGGTCTTCCACCGTTAAAGGGGAATCGGTCAACACGTAGGTTACGTTGGTATTGCCCAGCAAATTCATGTTTCCACGCATCGTGAGCCCGTCAAGCGGCCCCTTCACCGTGGCATGCAAGTCGACGAACACCTTTCCATACACCAGACTTTCGCGGGTACGCGGTGCATCCAGCAACGTATAGTTCTCTGCCAGCAGATTGAGGTTGGCAGTAGGACGCTCCATATTCCGGAAATCAACCTTACCGTCAATCGTAAACGGATTCTTGCTGGTGGTATAAATGGCAAACTTATCAAATATCAACTGATTGTCCTTTATCTGTACCGGACGGTTGTCGAACCAGTAACGTGCTCCCGCCTGGCGTGCATAGACAGACACACTGTCCAAAACAATATCACCATGCATTTGAGGCTTGTCCAGCGAACCATAAATATAAAGCCCTCCATCAATATCTCCGGTAAAGGCCACCGTTTGGTCAGGGATGAATGCATTGGCCATCTTCAATGGAAAATGCTCGAAACGGGTGGACACTTCCAGGGTATCCTTTCCGTTCTTCTGCGTCAAGATACCGTCGGCGGTCATCACTTCTTCATTATCATATGTAAAATAGGTATTCAGATAGTGCGTATTCTTGTCGCCCGGCAACCAGGTAGCCCCCAGGCCGATGTCTCCAACCGGTTGGCGTTCGTAGGTCAGTTTCTCTACATTGGCTTCGGCGGACACCTGCAGGGAAGTGGCAGTCTGTATATAATTTGCTTCGGCGGAGAACAATCCCGTAAGCCGGGGCATATAAGGAAGTACCTCCGTAAGTTCATCCAAGCGCAATCGGCTCAGTTCTACGTTTATATTCTGCAAGGAAAGGGTATCATTCTTGTCGGATTGCATACGGAAACACAGACCATCGTCGCTGTCCATATCAATATTGGCATAGACGCGCATATTCTTATGCAGATAAATCCAGTTACTATTGTCCGCAAAGTGGAATTTACGGAAAGCGATAATCGGCTCGGCAGGAATAAGGTTCAGCAGCACACCATTACCGCGACCGTGTCCTTCGGTCAACGGACGGGCATTAATACCGAATAGAACACCGGTCTGCCCTTTTCCATTCACATAATCCACAGTCAGTTCCGCATCTTCATTACGGACTTCACCCGTCAGTGTGCTACGGAACACAAACTGCGGGTTCTTGGGACCGTTTATGACACCACCTTGCAACTTCATGCGGGCAGTATCCTGCTTTACTGTAAAAAATATCGTATCGAGCTGCAAGGAGTCCATGCGCAATCCGTGAACAGCTGTACGTCCATTGATGCCGACTTGCGGAGTAAATCCGAAGCTCAGTTTGAAATCATTATAGGAAATACCCTTTGCAGCCAGGAAATAGCTGACGGGATTCTGGTTACCGGCTTCCAGATGCATGCCCGCTGAAGGAAGGACTTGGCGCAAAGCGGCATGGTCCAAACGCCGTTCATCAATCTGCTTTGTCAGGATAGAGACAAATTTATCCGACTGTTCCATCAACTTCTTCAACGTGCTGTGAGCGCGGAAACGCAGATTCAAGTCACCGGCATCAAGCCTCAACTTGAGAGAATCATGACGTGCCTCCGCTCCCATTGTAAAGGCAAACGGGTGTTTCAATGGTCGGGGCACCAAACCCAGCTTATGCAGATTCACCTCTTCCACATTTAAATCCAAAGCGCCATCCAGATAGCTGCGGTCAAGACGCATATCCGCATTTCCCTGCATCTTGAGAAGGACATTATCGCTGGCAAGACGGACGGTAGCAACGGATGACTTGAGTCCGGCATGCACATCTACACCGGAAATGTCCCAATGGCCATACTGTAGTTTTTCCAAGGAGGCATTCAAAGCGGCCACAGTTTTTCGTGATGCCACATCCACCCCTTGCCCCTTAGCGGACATCTTTGCCGTAAGAGTATAGATAGAGTCCTTGGGCAGGAAGTGATGCACCTGCAAGTTGTTGATGGCAAGGTCGGCATGGTAGGCTTCCGTAGCAAGATTATAGGCGGCGTCCAAATTCAAGGCGCCTTCCTTCTCCTTCAGTTTCAGGGCGGCAGTGCACTGCGCCCCCTCCATACCGAGACGTGCCGCAAGGTGCATACTGTCCGGCACAATGATGGAGCCATCGGGAGCAATGTCAGCTAGTCCGGTCAGGAAGTTCAAGTTCTGCGTATGCATTTCGAAGTCCATGCTTCCATTACGTTTCACACTGTCGGTCAAGCTCCAGAATTCTCCTCCCCCACTCAACGAAAAGGCTCCGGGCAGCTCAGCCGTAAAACGGGAAATCTGCATCTGCTTCAGGTTTCCTTCCGTACCGGCATGAATCACCAACGGACGGAACGGATAGGCTTCCTTGAAAGCTTCCGGCAAGCCACCGGCAAAAAGCAGTACATCCTGTTTGCCGATACGGGCATTGAAACGGGCTGTCAGACGGCCGGTGGTAGGTATATTTATCAGTTCCCAGTAAGTCTGTGCCGTAAGGTTCATCTCACTATGAGGTGTCAGCAACTTCAAAGAAGGGATACGGATAACGGTAGAATCGGCAAACAACCGCCCGGTCAGGGAAGTTACACTCAAACCGGAACGCTCATACATGGAAAATTCCCGGATAACGGCATTCATATCTCTGCCGTAGTACATCACAGAATCAATGCCCAGGCGAATGTCGCGAAGAGCAATGTGCGAGGGGTCGAAGCCTATCGCACTCCCCGGGCCACCGGTATCATAATTGACAGAAGTTCCAGTCAGCAGGAATTTTCTCCAGCCATAGAACTGGTGTTTCAGGTCGGCAGCAGCGTCCGCAATCTCAGCATCTCCTATATGGGCTTTCAGCCCCATGGAGTCCAATGGCATCTGTAAATCGACCGAGACGTTCTTCAACTTCAGAGTATGGAGTGTGACTTTCCAGTTTAACGCAGTGTCAGTAGTGTCCTTGGGAGTCTCAGTGGTATCTGCAAGCATCACCTGCACATGGGTATCGCTCAATTCTATATTATTGAGGATGGCATCTTCTTTTGTAAGGTCTATGCCATGGCTTTCGAAAAAGAAATGCCCCAGTACTCCTTTGATGCACATACCTTCCATTAAATTGGAGGAGTTGACAGCAACTTGTTTCAAGGTAATGTCATCCACCTCCACTTTCCCTTTGAGTAAAGGCCATGCCTGTACCCGTACGTTCAAACTTCCAAGATTCAGCAAGGTATCGGGATGCTGCACATCAACAGCACTGTCGGCAGGCTGTACCACCAATACACCGCGGACCAACAAATTCAAAGGAAAGCGAAGGTCAATCCGCTCCACGGATATGTCCATACCCGTAGCACCTGATGCAATTGCCGTAGCCTGCTTCCGTATCAAATTCTGTACGGGAGGCACATAAAGCAATATCATCAATATTATAAACAGTATAATAGGAGTAAGCAACACCCACAGTGCTGTTCTCAACCATTTTCTTCTCATCGGAACGTCAATCTTTCATCGTATTTAAAAGTCCTACAAAGTAAACAATTTCTTTCGACATTTGGTTCCCGACAGAGAAAAATCACGTATTCTTCTCTGTTCCCCCATTACGGAAAAGCTGTTGCCTGAGTAATGACATCCTCTATCAAAACGAGGGCGGCAAGGGCGTGTTCTTTCAACTCTCCGGTAAAAGGCACTCCATGAGAAGTTTCCAACAGTTTCAGCAATGCAACCAGTTCCGCTGCTCCAATTAAAGTAAAGAGGGGAATCATTTTGTGGGAGACAGCAGCCATCTCGTCCACATCCTCATTCTCCACAGCCTTCTGCAAACGCTCCGCATTGAGGCGGGTTTCAGCCACAAAACTTTCCAGAATGGACTTTGCCGCCTCGGGGTCATCGACCGAAAAAGCAGTGAGCGAAGAGAATTTATACCCCGGGCAAGCCGAAGTTTCCGAAACTTCCATAACCTCCATCCCTTTGTCCTCCATATTCAATTCATGTAGCAATTCACTGACGGTAAACGGCTTATGCAGGCATCCGGCAAATCCATGCACCGTAAATTCCTCACGCTGCATGTCACTGCGGGCAGTGACAGCAATCACCGGAACAGACTGTGCCTGCGGTATGTTCGAAGCACGAAGCAGTTTCAGTAAATCAAAACCATTAATAGCAGGCATCTGCACATCAGTAAGCAGAACATCAAAGGTTGCAGTGCGCAAGGCATCCAGCAGTTCATCCAGTTGTAAACAAGAGACAGAATTTATACCACTCTGCTGAAGCATGGCGGCAGTAAGGGTAAGCTGAATACGGTCATCATCGATAAGGAGGACATTCTTCAGTGAAGAATGAGGAACGGGGAATGAAGAATTGCCATTCGGCGTGGCAGCACATCCCGATTCTTCATCCTTCATTCTCCGTCCTTCACTCCTTACGGGATAGATAGGAATATATATGGTGAAAGTGCTTCCCTTGCCTGGCACACTGTCTACATCAATCGTGCCTTCAAGCAACTGTACCAGCATACGGACAATGGAAAGTCCAAGTCCAAACCCCTCTTTACCCTGAGCACCCGGTAAGCGGGTAAACTCCTGGAAGATACGTTCCCGGTCGGCAGGTTCCATACCTTTACCGGTATCAGCAATGGCAACTACCAGTCGACGGTCCTTGTAACGGGCAGTCATGGTAACACTGCCTTGGTCCGTAAACTTCACGGCATTGGACAGCAAATTGTTGATAATCTGGCGCAGACGCAAGGGGTCGCAAATATAGGTACCGCCCAGCTCCGGGGCAATGTCGCAATGAAGCGCCAGTCCTTTGGCAGCCGTAAGTGGTTCAAAACTGACGTGTATCTCTTCAAGCAGGCGGGAAGGATGAAAGGTGACCCGGTTGATTTCGGCCTTGTTCAAATCAAGACGATGGAAGTCGAGCAAATCAACGACCAGCTTCAGCAGATGTTCCGATGAGGTTTTCATATTGTCCAGATAGAACCGCTGACGCTCATCCACCGTCAGACGGGAAAGCAAGTCGGCATAGCCCATAATAGAACCGAGCGGGGCTTTGAAATCATGGGTAATGGCAAGCATCAGTTTTTCACGGACAGCGAGTAAATCCTCGGCACGACGACGGGCCTCTTCCAACTCACGACGGTAACGGTTGCTTCGGGTTATGTCGCGGCCGATGATAATAAGAAAAAAAGCGGAAAGCAACACCGCACCTACGGCAATGCCACTGATAATCTTGGCCGAACGGCGTCGGACCGCTTGTTGATACTCGGCTTCCGTCCGTGCACGCAGCAGAGTTTCCGTCTCGTAATCTTTCAGCAAGCTGTCAATACGAGCGGTCAGCATATGGTCCAAGCGTTGCAGATAGCGTTTACGTCGCTGTATAACAGTGTTTACAGCTTTTTTCTGCTGGGCCACGGCACGCAGTTTCTCATGCAAAGAATCGGCCGGATTATAGGGTTCAATCACCGTATCCGTTGCAAATTCAAGGGAGGTCTTTACCTGGATAGCCGTATCTTTCTTTGGGGGGACAAACACTTCACCCAAACGACGGAAAAACCCCTTCTTCCGAGGGCGTGTCACGACGGTATCCCGATGTGTAATGATACGGTGCTGCACACGCTGCTGGGTCACTACCGAGTCCTGCTGGGCAATTATCTGCTCAATGTCACTGGTGGATACCATGCTGTCATTCGCCTCACTCAGCGTGCGCAGCATTTTTATCGTATTGGTATCCTTCTCGCGTATCAAAGCAAGCACGCTGTCTGTCCATTGTACATCGCGGTCATCAGTAAGAATAAGGTTCTCCATTTCCCGGTGTACGAAAAACAAGGAAAAAAACAATACCGCCAGCAACAAAGTGTAGCCTACGGCAATCTTTACTTTGGAGACATTATTCATACTATCAAATCCTTTCCCTGGTCTGTTTACGGAACCTCAACCACAGCATCACTCCCGCACTGGTCAGTCCGAACGGGAAAGCCATCCAGACTCCCGTCAGCCCCCAACCGAAAACGAAACCGCAAAGGTACCCTACGGGCAAAGATATAATAAAATAGGATATAAATGCAATAATCATCATCGGTTTCACATCCGAGATGCCGCGCAGGGCATTGGCAAAGTTAATCTGCAACCCATCGCCGAACTGGTAAATCAAGAACGGGAAGAAGAGAGCGGCAACCATGCCGGACACTTCCGCATTGTCCGTAAACCATCCCCCTACCTGACCGCGAAGCGCAAAGACGATACCCAGCAACACCACCTCCATACACAGGATGATGTGAAGGCCGGCATACGCCGAGCGGCGCACATTCTGCCCGTCTCCCTGCCCCTTGAAGTTGCTGACACGCACGGCAACCGCAGCGCCCATGCCATAATACATCATGAAGGTGAACTGAGAGATAGTAAGCATTATCTGATGCGATGCTAGGGCAAGTGTCCCCAGCCAGCCCACCATGACGACGCTCAGACTGAAGGAAGCGGTCTCCATACCCATCTGCATACCCACGGGCCAGCCCAGTGCATTGAGCTTCCTGAACATCGGCATCGACCACCCCAGCCGCATGAAGCCGAGCCTGTAACGGATAAACCGGCGGCCGCGAAGCACAATCGCCGCAAAGACCACCACCATCACAATGCGGGAGAACAAAGTGCTGATACCCGCACCAAGCAGTCCCATCTCCGGAAAGCCCAGCTTTCCATTGATAAGTATATAGTTTCCTACGATGTTAAGCGCATTCCCTCCGAGCAGAATCCACATGGCCGTCTTGGTTTCGGTGATGCCGTCCGTAAACTGTTTGAAACCGTTGAACAGCATGACAAAGACCAGTGAAGCAAGCAACACCAGATAGTAAGGCTTGATTAGAGGCAACAATTCTCCGGGCTGTCCCAGCCGCTCCACATTGAAATAGAGAACAGCCATGACAAGAGTCAGCAACAAAGCCACCAGCACATTGGCAACCAGGCTACACCGCAACGCCTGCCCTGCCTCGGCAAAGCGGCGGTTACCGTAGAAGCCCCCTACAACCGGTGTCAGCCCGTAGCTGAAGCCCGTACTGAAAATAATGCAAAGAGTAAACAGATTGTTTACGAAAGAAGCGGCACCCAGTTCCTCCGTGCTGTGATGCCCAATCATCAGCGTATCGGCAAAACCAAGCACAATGACTCCCAACTGCCCCACCACAATGGGTAGCCCCAGGAGAAGCAATGCTTTATAGTGCTGCTTATACGTATCAAATAATTTTTTCATACTAAAGGTTTTCTTTTTGGTAATAAAGCACAATCCCGTTTTCATCGCGGAAGGTCTGTTGGGCGACCCTATGAAGCTGTTCTGCCGTCACAGAGCGGTAATTGTCCACTTCACGGTCTATGTCTTCCGCCTGCCCGGTCAGTTCAAACCAGGCAAGATTCGTGGCAACATTCAGATAATTGATGTTGCCGAATATCTGTGTAGACTCAAACTTGTTCTTTACTTTCTCCAATTCCTGCTCTCCAACAAACCCGGATTTCAACTCTTCCAACTCTTTCCGGACAGCAGCCTCGGCTTGTTCCAAAGATACGCCTGCAGATGGTTTTCCACTGATATGCAGCAGGCCGGCATCCCGTGTACCGGAGATATAGGCATCGAGACTGGAAAAGAACTTCTGCTCCTGCACCAGCCTGCGGGTCAAGCGACTGGAACGTCCATTGCTCAGAATATCCGACAGAATATCGAAGGCATAATAATCGGCATCCTCACGGCTGCACATGTGATAAGCCATGAACAAAGCATCCAGAGGAACATTCCGTTCCACCGTCTGCCGGCGTTCTGCCGTCTGTACAACTTCTTGCGGTAATTGCCTTACGGGCACATTCCTACGGGGAATGGGAGCAAACCATTTTTCTGTCAGCCTAACCGTTTCTTCCCACGAAATATTTCCGGTAACGGCCAGCACTGCATTATTAGGTGCATAAAAACGAAAAAAGAATTCCTTTACCTCGTCCAGCGTGGCATTGGCAATGTGAGAGAGGTCTTTCCCGATAGTAGGCCAGCGATAAGGATGCGTTTGATAAGCCAAAGGACGAAGCAGATGTCCCACATCACCATACGGCTGGTTCAAGCAACGTTGTTTAAATTCCTCCATCACTACCGCACGCTGCACTTCAAGACTTTGCTCACTGAATGCCAGTTCCAGCATGCGGTCGGACTCCAGCCAGAAGCCGATTTCCACATTCGATTTTGGAACCGTCAGGTAGTAATTGGTAATATCATTATTGGTCCATGCATTATTCTCTCCGCCTGCCAATTGCAAAGGAGCGTCATAATCAGGAATATGCACCGAACCTCCGAACATCAGATGCTCGAACAGATGGGCAAAGCCCGTATGCTCGGGATGTTCGTCACGGGCACCCACGTCATAAACAATATTCAAGGCAACCATCTGCGTGCTGGTGTCCTCATTGTGCACCAACCGCAGACCGTTGTCAAATATCTTTTTGTTTATTTTCATAAAATGGAATGACAGAATCTATCATCAATCTATCACTGTCACTTTTTTAATAACCACATCCTCTTCGGGACGGTCGTTACGGTCAGTCTTGACCTTCTGTATTTTATCAACAATATCTATACCTTCCAGCACTTCACCGAACACGGTATATGCACCGTCCAAATGTGGAGTACCGCCCACGGTAGTATAAGCCTTCACCTGCTCGGGGGTAAACTTGAACTCCGGTTCCTTGGCAACCTGAGCCTCTGCCTGCGCAATCAAGGAATCTTGCAAATCCATCAGACCGTCCTGGTCATTATTCTTGCGCATCTTGTAGATTTCCTTCATGTGTTTCTGCGCCAACGCGTTGAAAGCATTGTTCAAGCGCATCTGATTCATCTGCTGTTCCATCCCCAGCAAGGTAGAGTCATTATACACTTTTCCGGTCACAATGTAGAACTGGCAGCCGGATGATGCCTTGTCAGGGTTCACCTCATCACCCTGGCGTGCAGCCGACAAAGCACCTTTTTTGTGAAAATACTTCGGATAAACAAATTCGGCAGGAACGGTATAACCCACGTCGCCTGCCCCCAGCATCTTGCCTTTCGGAGCCTTCTTCGATTCCGGGTCACCTGCTTGTATCATAAAGTCCTTGATGACACGGTGGAACAGCGTACCTTCATACGTGCCGTCTTCCACCAGCTTGATAAAGTTATCACGATGTTTCGGGGTTTCATTATACAGTTTCACGGTGATGTCACCCGCACTTGTTTCAATCTTCAGCTTCGTTTCTTTTTCCATATCTTCCTCTTTCTTTTGTCCCGGCTTGCAAGCAGTCAGACCGCAAACCAGTATAGTTAATAATACAATAAGATTTCTTTTCATTTTGTTTTTTATTTAATTTAAGTTTGCAAATATACTAAAATCAGACAAAAGCACTTACCTTTGCCTACATAAAAGAGATAAAAGGCTAAAGCAATGACATCCATATTAATTGTAGAAGATGATATTACTTACGGCATGATGCTAAAAACATGGCTCGGCAAAAAAGGTTTCCAAGTAACCTCTGCCAGCAACATTGCCCGTGCTCAAAAACATATTGAGTCGGAAACCGTAGACTTGATATTGTCTGACCTGCGCCTGCCCGACAAGGATGGCATTGACTTATTGAAATGGCTGGGCGAACACGGCCTGCAAATACCGCTTATCATCATGACAGGATACGCTGACATACAGTCGGCCGTCCAAACCATGAAACTGGGAGCCTGCGATTACATTGCCAAGCCTGTGAACCCGGACGAATTACTGAAAAAAATAGGCGAAGCCTTGAATGCATCATCCTCCGCTTTGAAACAGATGATGCATTCGTCCCGAACAGATGATGCGTTTACCCCAAACAGACCATCCGTTTCACCCAAACAGACGATGCATTCCGACAAGATGAAAAATCAGCCTCTGAAGGGTGCAGAAGGCTCATTGTCCTCCTCCGACTTCCTTGAGGGAGAGAGCGACGCAGCCAAACAACTCTACAATTATGTGAAACTGGTTTCACCTACCAATATGTCTGTACTCATCAATGGTGCCAGCGGAACGGGCAAAGAATACGTAGCCCACCGCATCCACCAGCTCAGCAAGCGTGCCGACCAGCCGTTTGTAGCCATCGATTGCGGTTCTATTCCCAAAGAATTGGCCGCTTCGGAGTTCTTCGGGCACATAAAGGGCGCCTTTACCGGCGCACTGAC